>Ga0315535_1001605_pt1 | contig 14916 bp, 16 predicted proteins | sample SalMarSW160220MG_2_FD_203092 | JGI IMG/M metagenome (GOLD analysis project Ga0315535, IMG submission 203092) | Salt marsh sediment microbial communities from the Plum Island Ecosystem LTER, Massachusetts, United States - Salt Marsh Sediment SW1602-20 ...
GAAATGATATGACTCTAGCAGAAGCCAATTCTGTTGCAAAAAAAATCTCTGAAAAAATGGATGTGAATGATTCAATGGTTATATGGGGTGCAAGAGTAAATGATGAATATGATGGATATCTACGCGTAATGCTACTTATTACAGGAATTAAATCACCTCAAATTTTTGGAAAGGACTCCCAAATAATAGAACCTACACAAAATAGATCATTCTCCAAACAAAAAGTTGGATTATCTGATGATATCTTCAATATCGGAGAAATTGCTTTTGATTAAATCTTTTTCGCACTACTTTTTAAACCTACTTTTTAAAATTATTCTATGGAAAAAAAATATGATTCTATTACTCAAATTCAAATAAATACATTTATGGAAAAACTCGAAATATGGAAAGACTTATTTTCAATTAAAATAAATTTCTACATCGAAGGTTGGGCCTCATATCTTATGGAAAAGGCTAGCTACCCTCGTTTAATTGTAATTTTCAAACCATATAATTGCAATTATTTCTCAATTAAAAGTTTTGAAGTATCTTATGATAGTAAGGGAATCGAAAAGCATTCTGACTTGTATTCACGGGATTTTATTTATGGTTTACAGAACCTATTAAAAGAATTAAAAGAAGTTATTTATGGAAAGGATGTTGTCTCTTCTTTTTCGAGAAAAGTAATTGATACAAGTAATCCAGATGAGATACATTAGATAAATATGGGTATGATTCAATCCCATTAACATTATGTTAAAACTCTGGTTTATATAATTGTCGAAATTCTTCTTTTTTCTTCTCATTATATCTAGTTTCTAAAAATTTCATTACCGTATGATGAGGCATACCATTCAATAACATACTCACTGATTTTCTTGCAATTTGTAAACTATTGTAATCAGCAATGATAGATATTGTTTTTCCAAAGACAGATATGAAACAATTTGCATATCTTTCTATTGCTTGTCTCATTTCACCATTTCTTCCAATAATTCTTCCCTTCATGCGCTTAATTTTTTTTTCTGATCTTCCTAATATATTTTGGAGATTGAATATCTCTAGATCATATCCCTCTTCAAGCAATTTTAGTGCCTTTATTGGATTAAAACCCCTATTAATCGCATTAAGAGTTTTTTCTGCTATGAACACATTCATAGGATCATAATTAGGAGCTTCAATATTTGCATTGATTTCACAATATCCAGTTGTGCTATCTAGATCTATATTTACTCCTAATATTTCTTCAATTTGGTGTTTTGTTTCACCATTTTTTCCGATGATAACTGCTATTCGACTTTTTCCTATTTTCATATTATTACTTATTTTTGTTTTTAATATATACATATGAATCTAATTAATTTTATATATCTATTACTTCATAATAAAATGATTTTGGATCTGGAAGAGTTAGTCCTTGCTTGCAAAAATAAGTAAAAATATTTTTAATATCCCTTACTAAATAAATCTCTGCTTTAGGATGCTGAATGTCTACAGCTTGAGAGATATCAATTATTACGGGTTTTTGATTATGATATAATATATTAAACTCAGATAAATCCCCGTGAACTAATCTAGCATTCTGATATAAGTCTTTTATAAATTTAAGAATTTCATCAAATAAAATCTCTAATTCTTTTGGGTGTTTTATATCCTTTAATTTTGGAGCAGGGATGGATTCAAATCCTATGTATTCCATGATTAATATGTTATTCTTAACAAGAATCGGTTCTGGAACTGATAAACCCACTCTATGCGCTCGCTTTAAATTTTTGTACTCTTTACTAGCCCATAAAAAAATGATTTTAGATATATTATGAGGAACTTTTTTAAAACGTGGATCTCCAATAATATAATTTTTCATCCATTTGGAAGTATTACTATCAATTTTATAGATTTTTACTGCAACCTCTTTATGCTTTTGATCATATCCGAGATAAACATTCGCTTCCTTTCCTGCAGAAATAATCCCCGTTATACTATCCAAGGGACCATTAATTAAGAGTTTACTTAGTAATTCACGTGTACGTTCATCTAATACTGATTCTATAACTGCTGTTTTCTTTGTTTGATCGATATTTCTCATTCTCTTTGAATCTAAAGTTCTTTTTTCCATATTATCGATATCACTATCAAATTCATTCTCCAAATCATCCTCATCAAATTCTTCTTTTTCAAGGGGATCTTCGGTATTATCTTTCAAAATTCAATTATCACCTCGCAATCTAATCTTTATTTTCTCATTGAAGAAATATGCAAAATTTTTTATCAATCTGTTATCTGATTGATCTCGAAGAATCACTTTGTTTTTGGAAATACTCTCGATATGAAAAAGATCATCATCAATCATAATTGTGTCATTTTTCTTAAAAGGTAACAGTCGAATTAGATTCTTTAATCTATATATATTTCTCCCTTTTTGTACATCCCTTCCAACTAGCTTTTTAGTTCTTTTTAATTCAAAATAGTACTTAGATTTAAGATAAGAAACAACATGTTTCATCAATTCATTAGTACTAAGTAATAAATCAACCCCATTCTTATGTTCAACCAATTTTGATATGTATTGACGATCATCCTTCTGAAAAATTTTTTCTGCATATGCATAGGTTTCATCTACCACATTTTCTACAATGTTTAGATGGAAAGGATCAGAAACCCTAATCTGTAAAATTGATAAAAAATGCATTCCCCCTCTTAAATTGCTACAATTCTTACATAATTCATAATCAATTCTCACTGCAATATCTTCCTTATGAAATATATTTTGATTTTCTTTAAGCCATCCTTTAATTTTTACATCTAAAGATACTAATAGATCTTTTGAAGAATAATTGAAAGAATTCTCATCTAATATAATTTCAAACTCGATAAGTTCATTTTTATTAACTGATTTTAATAGAAACCTATGCAAAGAATCATTAATTGCGTCATTAATATCTCCGGAGATGTTATCAAACCAATTTTCTCTTTTCGAGTATCTCCCACAATCAAGACATACTTTTATATGAAATAGTTTATCTAATTCGAATAAAGGATGTTCATTTAAATAACATTCAAAACACATCCCAAAATGAGGTGCATTATCATCTATATCCTTACCACATATAGCACAAAACTTATGAGGCATTAAAACATCATCTTCATAGCCATTGGTATACCATTTATGGTACGTACTCCTTCTTTTGGAAGTAATTTATATGAAATCGCTTTTTCAATAATGTTTTTTCCTACAATATTAAAATATTGTGCTTGCATTAAAATTTCTATTGCCTCATCAATATCTAATAAAGAGCCACCAAAAAATTGCTCAGTAATCTCAATTCTTAGATTTCCCTCATTAAACACCTTTTTAAGAAGTGATTCATCACAACAAGCTACAGTTTCGATTTCATTTTTATAGTGTAACTTTAAATATACTTTCATTATCGTATACAAAATCCTAAAACTACTTTTCTTTTATCTCTTCCCTTGCACCACAGGCAGTACATTTAAGAAAAATTTTTTTATTTTCACGTTGAATTTCAGTGTCTGGTTTTTTACATATCTTGCATAGAACATACATTTTTGTATATTGGTCTATTAAACGGTTTAGTGCTTGCTCTTTATGAATCCCTTTCATGAATAATTGTTGTCCACGAATCTCTCCCATGGTACCTGCTTTTTTAAGGAAAATTCCCAAAAAATGCCTTCTATCTCTATTTAGCGTATTAATAATTTTATTTAAATTAGTAATATAAGTATTTCGTGATTCAATTCTTAGTTCTACTTTAGGAATTTCGAATCTTGAAGACTTTTTTACATTTTCTGGAATTTTTTCATAAGCTCCATCCAAAAGTTTCTCATAATCGTTTAAATCCATCGTTCTCAGCAATTTTTTTTTATATTATAATAATTATTCTTTCAAAAATAATTTTTCTATTTTTAATCATAACTTTGGTAGACATTTTCATCTGACATGTAAATCTTAGAGGCTTGTTCTAAATCTCTAATATAGTGTTTTAATTTATTTTCCGTAATATTCATTTTTATCTTCAATTCCTTTAGGTGAGTATCCTTTCCGTTATGGGAGTTTTCTTCAATAATAGAAAAAATCCTATCTTTTATCGAATCCTCTGTATTATTATCTATTAGAGCTTTTTGAGGTTGCCGTAGAGTAAGAGTTGATTTATCATCATACTCACCAAAATCATTACCAATCTCATTTAAATTTGGTTCTAATTTTGGGATTTCTATAGTATCTCCTGATTTTATTTTTTTGATTATTTTAGCGTCATGAAGTAATAATTCATTTGGATCGCTAATGATCTTCATAATTTCAATCCTTAGAGTAGGAGTTCCTTCTCGATATTGTAACACACCAATTAAATATGCTAAATTACCTGTTCCATATATCCCGATTTCTTCAGGCACAACCTTCCATTTAGAAGCACGTATCAACCCAGTTCCATCATCTAATTCTAAATTAATATTAGAGGTTGTTTCGCTATCGAAATTAGAAAATTCATATTTATCCCTAATTGTGGCAATAAGACGAACACGTTTAACTCTTCCGAAGATTGTATGGAATACACCTTCTATTTCGTCATAACATGCTTCTATTATATGGCTAATCCAGCATCTAATAGCGGGAAATCTAATATATTGACTTGTTTCAGCCATTGTTATTATGCTTCTTATACTTAATTAAGGAATAATATGAATAAGATTAGCATTAATTTAGAATTTTATGTTGAGTAAGAAAAAAAAAAGGAAAAATAGCGGGGGTTCGATTTTCAGCTTGCTGGACAACAGTAGAATTCAAGCGTTTGAACGAACGATCTCAGGGTTTCTTAAAGGGAAAATATTATTTCCCTTTATGAGCCCTGCGGCATAAACCAGGCTAGCCCACCCCGCTCTTTTTAATTCCTATGAAATTTTAAAAATTTATTAATATCTTAAATATTCTCTCTATTTTAATTTTTTACCATTTTTTATATATTTCGTGCTATTTTTTAATTTTTATTGAATATAACTCTAAAAATCAAGAAAATTTATCATGGCAGATTCTCATTCAAAAAGTTTTTTTGGGCAAAATATTGGATTAATTGTTCGTAGTTCTTCAAAATTCGAACCATATATTTTTATTCAATGCATTAAAAAAAATTCAAGTGGAGTATGGGAAAAACTATCATCTAATGAAGGAAAAACGATAAAATGTTCCTTAGAAGAGATTGCTATGATATTACAAGTATTAAATAGAAGAAAATTTAATTGGCAGGGAAATCACAAGTTTAATGATGCAATCACTAAATTATCTGTGAGTTGGGAGGATGAAAATGCCGAAATATTATGGATAAATATTGGAAATTATTCAAAAATGTTACATTCAGGTCAAATAGAAATTTTAACTTTACTACTAACCCATATAATGCACGAAAAAATCATTAATGCTACATCTTATAAACCCTCTCAAAAACCTGATGCCATTGAAGAACAATTTGAAGAAGATTTTGAAGAAGAATTAGGAGAATTATCAAAAAAAACCTCTATCGAGGAGACAATCTTAAAATCAATGACAGAAGTTAACGGAAAAATAACTGGAGAAACAAATAAAGCAATATTACTCGAAATTGATGAAGGTCAAAAATCTTGGATTCCCAAATCCTGCATTCATTCTCAATATGATCCTAAACCGATGCTATCACAATCTTTTTTAGTTGAAAATTGGATCTTAAAAAAAGTGAATGATATCTAGATTAAAAGAATAAACTTAATTTTATTACTTTATTTAACTTGATATTAGAGAACAAAAAAAAATATTTTATGTTATTAAATAATTTTATAGCAGATTTCCTCTTAAATCCATGGTTTTTAATTTCATTAGCTTTTTGGATTTTTATCTTAATTTTAGTATTATTATTAAGAAATAAAAAAGATGCATACAGCATCTTTTTCCCGCTTCTCGCTCTTTTTAAAACTAAAAAATTAAATAATTTCATCGTCAAAATATCAAGAAGAAAACCCAAATTTTGGAGGATTTTTTGGAATATTGGTATTTTTGTTTCTTTTGGTTTTACAATTTATGGGTTTTTTTTCTTTTTTACTAATGTAATTAATCTAATATTCGCACCAAGCATTGAAAATGCCATTGTACCTCTTATCCCAGGAGTAACGATTGATCTTCCCGTCTTTTTTTACATGTTGTTGCCCCTCTTGTTAATTTTAACTACACATGAATTTGCTCATGGGATATCAGCAGCAATTGATGGTGTTGAAATAAAATCTACAGGAGTTTTAGGCGTTGGACTTTTTTATTTGGTGGGATTTGGAGCTTTCGTAGAAGTTGATGAACGATCGTTAAGTTCCGCAAAATTTCATAGAAATACCCGATTACGAATTGCTGCAGCTGGAACATATGTCAACTCAATAGTCGCAGGTATAGCCCTTTTACTCTTGCTCATATTTCCAATTCTAACATCACCTTTCTTTTCGCAAGTTTCTCAAGTGTATACCGTATTGAGTCCTGAAGAAGGGGGATTTAATGATGGAATTTTAATTTATGGAGATGCAATTGTTGCAATTAAAAAAGAAGGAGAATTAGATTCTCAATATGTATCTCTAGATAATTATCAAGGAATAGACTTATCATCTATCTTAGAAAATCAAACACGGGTTAAATGTTCGGTAGGAGATAATTTAACTATGAAAATTTACAACCCTTATAGCGATACAACCTCCGAGAAAGAAGTCATATTAGGTCCTCGATACGACCTCGGTATTGAATATGAATATACTTCTGATTATGAAATAAAAATCACGTATAATTATACTGATGATAAAGAAACTGATATTTTAATAAATTATATAAATGGAACAGCAATAAATCGCACTTCTGGAAATACTTTGGAGATTTATTTAACCCAATTCAACCTTAAAGCACTTGATTTAAATAGTACTACACATCAACGCTATATAATAAAACCTGAGGTGGTGGGAGTATTTGTAGGAGTACAAACTATTTTATACTGGATGTATAAAAACGATTTTGCTAAGTTTTTAACTGCTAATTGGCCCGATTTTTGGTTAAAAGAAATCTCTTGGTTGTTCATAATCGGTTTTAGCCTAACGTTATTTAATATGATGCCGCTTCCTATTTTTGATGGTGATAGAGTTATGAAAGAACTTATAAATAGTATTTTTGGAAGTTCGTTTAGTGCTAAAAAAAGAAAAATTGATCGTTTTTTATATAAAACGGATGAACCTGATTGTAAATTATCAGAATATCGAATTGAAACAATAAATGAAGTAAAAATTTTGATAAAGGATAAAAATGAAAAAGAAAACGAAAGTGAAATAATCCTTGGTAAGGAAAATTATGAGTTATTTGATTCGATCGGTGATGGATTTAAAGATGCGGTTAAGATAAAACTCCCTACAACCTCAACTATTAAAAAAAATACGATCTTTGAAATTTCATATGAATATTTATACGATGAGAAAAGAAGGAATAAACGAATTGTCTTGAATTTTATACGTGCCATCGCTTTGATATTGATAATTTCCAATTTCGCATTATCCTTTGTTAAATTTGGATTTAATCTTTTTTGGCTCTAAATCATATTATTATTGATGGTGATAAATTTCCGCACCGCAGAAAAATGTTTCAAGTGTAATAAATCTTCTATAATACAAAGAAGACATTCAGGTCAATCTCTTTGTTCTAATTGTTTTTTAATGAGTATTGAAAAAATTATCTCAAAAACAATTAAAAAATATAATATGTTGAACCCAAATGATGTTATCATTGTAGCATTATCAGAGAGTAAAAATTCAATAACACTCCTTTATAATCTAAAGAAAGCTCAAGAAAATTTCTACAAAACAAATTCAATCATAGCTTTATCAATTGATCAAGGAAATCCAATTAAACTAACAAGAGATTTATGTGATAAACTATCTATTGAACATGTGATTGTAAATTCAAATGAGATAAATAAAGATGAATCATTTTTACTACAATTATTAAAAATTGCTTTTAATGATTTTGGAGGCAATATTCTTGCGCTAGAGCACAATCTGACCAATATATCAAATATTTATCTAAATCAATTAATATTAAATAAAGATCCATATCAATGTATATATTATCAAGATGATCACATTAAAACAATCACGCCCCTAATGAAAATTCCCAATGAGGAAATTGAGCTATACTATGCAATAAAAAATATGGGAATTGAAAAAGACCTAAAACATAAAAAAATGAATAATTCGGTAATAGAAAATCTTATTTCATCTTTTTTAAATGATTCAAAGACTTATAGTCCTGAAATAGAATTCAATTTACTCAATGGTTTATTAGATTTGATAAAAATCAATATAAATCAAACGAATATTCCAGCTTACTCTTTTAATAAATAATTTGAAAGCCTATGCAATGGTATATATTCTCTAATTTCGTCTGGAAACAAAGGTATCTCTATTAAAAGCTTATTCCATTTCTTAATAAAATGTTCCTTAATGTTAATTAGATTTTTTTGCTGCATTCGCCTTCGGGATTTACAAAATTCGCATAACTCCATGTTATCTTCATATAATTGATTTATTATAATATTTGAATTTGGAATGTGGTAATTTTCTAATTCAATTATTAGACGCTCCGTTTCTAATAGCGCCATTTCTTCTGCAATCATAACGACAACAAAGGATGTTTTAAGTGGATCTGTTAAATCCTCTTTAGCACGTTGAATCGCTTCATTTAAACGTTCTAATATCTCAAATGATTTATCTTCTTTCTTACTTTCCCCTCCAAATATGCTTTTTATTGCTCCAAACATATTTCCAAGTTTCATTTTCATTTTTAGTAATTTCCCTATCCAACCTGATAAAGTTTGAGGAAGACTTAAAAACCGGAGAGTATGACCTGTAGGTGCCGTGTCAAATATAATCAAATCGTAATCATGTTCTGTTTCAATAAATTCAAGAACTTTTAATAATGCTAAGGTTTCATCTATTCCTGGAGGATTCAATGATGATAAATCAGCTAAATTCTCCATAAAGGGTAAATTAGAAAAACCCATATCTTCAATTGGGTTTATATTTGTAAATCCTTCAAAATCTACTATATCAACTTGAGGATTTATTTCTAAAGCAGTTAGATTCGTAATTTCTGGAATGGGTGTAGGAATTCCAGGAGGCAAACTAACTCCTAAACTATCACCTAACGAATGAGCAGGATCAGTGCTTATTATAAGCGTATTTCTACCATGTTCTGCTGCCCAAATTGCGGAACTCGAAGCACATGTCGTTTTACCGACCCCTCCTTTTCCACCAAATAAAACCATTTTCATATTTAGTAATATTTCACTAAGCATCATAATAATTCAATTAATAATCAATTTTATATCGAAGAGTAGCTACAATTCCTCCAAATGTACTTTTAAGGGTTTCTCCTCCTTCAGTTTCAGCAGATAAAATCTCTACAGTGCTTCCTAAGGATTCTGCGATATCCCCAAGATATTCAATGATCGAGTAAAATTCTGTCGTACTAAATGAGTTTGAATTACAATTTGGACATATTTCAATATTTTCATTTATTTCATCCATATTTACTTGTTTTGAGGTTATATAGTCAACATATTGACAATTCGAGCATTCTCTCTTAAGTTTATATAATTCTAATTTTTCAGACATTATTAACGTGTCTACCGCTCCTAAATTTAAAGCTTGTTCAACTTCTTCTTGTCCATATAGCGCCATTCCTGTATCACTAGTGATTTGCTTCATAAAATTATTCCATATGTTTTGTTCTCTGACATATTTCACATTTTCAATCTGATCTTTTATTTTATCAACCAAAGCTCTTAATCCTTCTATTCCTCCATATCCTAAATCTACTACATCGAGAATTTTTTCTCGTAATCTATAATCTAAGCTTTCATCAGTAACAAATTTCTCTTTTGATTGGCCAGGGCCTCCAATAAAAATGCCTTCTAATTGCTCCATTCCCAAAAATAATCCATTAACTTCACTAGAAATATGTCTATAGAAGCTAATCTCTCCCTCTTCAATTAAACGTTCAAATCTCTTTTGTGATTGACCTCCAGCTCTATGCTTTCCATGGATATTTGATGTAAATTCTCTTACTATCTCCATGTGATTACCTCTTAAATATCCTACTGCCGATTCCTTTCGTCCTATCACTAATAATCCATATGTTTCTTTTGTTTCCAACATTTCTTCTAAAGGCCAAGTTAAAAACTCACTAGCACAATGGTATCTAAAAGTTTTTACTTTCTCAGGAGGATCAATAATATATTTTTCCATTCGTTCCGTGCCTGGCGTGTTATTTTGGGGTATGGCGCCGGCAAACATTACGATTCCATTATCAGGAACGTCATTATAATTTTTTAACATTCCTTGTAAGGTTGATATTCCATCTAATACATTTTTTCGAGTTAATTTCGATTTTATATTTTGACTTTCACTAACTTCATTTTTCAAATAATTAGTAACATCAGAAAGCTTGCGATCATGAGGGATATACAAAGAAATTAATTCTGTATGGAAACCTTTCTTAGACCTCAACGTTTCTAATATCCGCTTAACCTTGAAACGTTGAAGATCATTTCCCTTCTTCTTTTCTTCCATGCTCATGCTTATCAACTATATATTAAACGAATCAAAAGATTAATAGTTTTTCGTTATATTCAATACATATATAGTACAAATGCAATTGAGTTGGTAATTTAATGGGAGATAAAGAAAATAACTATGTTAAAATTCCAAAGGATCATCCTCGTATCACTAGTTTATTATATCGTCATAAAATTATTGAAGGTATGAAAAATTTAGTAGTTGCAGAAGCGGGATTAATCGCTCATGGCCGAGGTGAATGTTTTGATTATATTTTAGGTGAAAAAACAAACGATTTTGCAATACACGCCATTAATGCAGCAGTTGCTCAATTACTTCTAGCTCAACATCCTGTAATAAGTGTGAATGGTAACGTAGCTGCTTTATGTCCAGAAGATTTAGTAATACTCTCAAATACGGTTAATGCTCCTTTAGAAATAAATATATTTTATAGAAAAAAGGGTAGGGTAAATGCAATAAAAAAATTATTAGAAGAAGCGGGTGGTAAGAATATTCTTGGAACTGATGAAAGCATTATGGTCGAGATTGAAGAATTATCGAGTAATCGAAGAAATGTGGATCCAAAAGGAATTAAAATAAGTGATGTCGTATTCATTCCTTTAGAAGACGGAGATAGAACAGAAGCATTGAAAAAATTAGGGAAAACTGTTATTTCTGTGGATCTAAATCCATTAAGCAGGACTGCTATTTGGGCGGATATTACCATTGTTGATAATATTATACGCACACTTCCAATAATGACGAAAATTGCTTTAAAATATAAAAATTATGCCAAAGAACAGTTAAAAAAGATAGTGGATGAGTTTAATAATAAAAAGAATATTCAAAATGTTCTGGATTTCGTAATTAAATATATTAATTTACAGAAAGAGAAGGCTTTTAGCATTTTATATAAATAGAATTATTTAAAAAAGCTTAAAAGAATCTAAAATATTATCTAATATAGCTGACTTCTTAGTCTATTATAACTAAAGTACAAAAACGAAGAACGATGGGAACAGATAAAGATACAAGAACCATGAATTTCAATGATATTAATGGAAATAATTCAATTATAATTAGACGCTGTAATTTAGAAGACTTAGAAGGCGTAATTGAAATAAATGAGAAAGAGTTACCAGAAGATTATCCTTATTTTTTTTATAAAAGCATTCTGGATAATTTTAATGAATCTTTTTTAATAGCCGTTGATATTGACGGTAATGTTGTAGGATATATAATGTGGCGAGTGGAAAAAGTCCCTGCTATTGATAGTTTGAAAATATCTAATAAAGGGCACCTAGTGTCTATAGCTGTTGTTAAGGGATATAGACGATTGGGAATAGCAAAAGCTCTTCTTACAAAATCAATGGAAGAAATCAAGAAAAAAATTATAGATGAATTTGTTTTAGAAGTCCGCGTTAGTAATTATGCTGCAATAAACCTGTATAAAAAATATAACTTCTCATCTCAAAGCATTAAATATAAGTATTATCGAGATGGTGAAAATGCGTATTACATGGTTTGCAAAGCTAAATAATATCAGACATATGATTTCTCCAAACCTTTAATGAGAATTGTAATAATTTTGTTAAAAGGTACATTAAAATTTAATTCATCTGCAAATTGAACGATTTTGCCATTTATAAAATCTATTTCAGTAATCTTATTTTTTAATACGTCCTGAAGCATAGAATTTAGGTTATTACTAGTTTTTTCTGCTACTTGATACATTATTCCAACATAATCTTTTGGAGGTAGTTTAATTTTTCGCTTCTCTGCCATTATTAATGCTTCCAATACTAGTTCTTTCATTACATTTTTTAACTTCTCATTTTCTAATAACTGACCATTTTTTAATCGTGTAATTGCTCCCAATGCATTAATTCCTATATTAACAAGCACTTTTTCCCAACAATACATATTTATATCATCCACAATCTCAGTTTTTAAACCACTTGAATTGAGTAAATATCTTAATAATTCTAGCGCACTGTAAGCTGGTTTGCCTTTTATTTTACTTGATTTAATAAAGCAAAAACCAATTTTAATAAATCCAATTCCAGCGTGATAAACTTGACCCGGGTTCTTAATAAACGCCCCGTGAGAGGTAATTATTCTTATTATTTTTTCTTTTTCACAGAACTTACTTACTATTTCCTTATTACCTATTCCATTTTGTAATATTATCACCCAATTACATGAATCAATGATATTTTTAAATTGAATTAAAGATTTTTCTAAATCAGGGGTTTTAGTAGAAATAATAAGAAAGTCAAAGTGATAATGAGGGTCCTCATTCAAGATTTTTTCAATTGGTTTGAGGTTTTCATATGCAATTATATTTCTAACTTTCAAGGTCTTTCCACTTGTCTGGATTTCTAAACCATTTTTCATAATCTCGGAACAATGTTCTTCTCTGCAAAAAAACACGATCTCAATAGAATATTTTTCATATTTTACTGATGCTAATAAACCACCAAATAAACTACCTATAGAACCCGCGCCGATAAACCCAAATCTCAATTTAATATTAGATGAATTTACTATATTCATTGATAATTCAACATAAAGATTAGGTTAGGAAATTTTTTAAGCTTGTTTGATTTTTAGAAACGATCCCCGATTTTTTTTTAACATCTAAAAGATTCACTTTCTTTGGATCATTTTTTGGACTAATACCTAATGCGTTCATCAACATTATTGAGTTTTTTACAGCATATCCAGAATAATGGTTATTAAAATAAATACCGATTTTTTTAACTTTCGGAATTACTTTTAATATAGATTGAGTCCATTGCTGAATTTCTTGATCAGAAAACAGATAATTGAACCAAGGGTTCTCTCCATAACCATGAAATCGAATATAGGCAAAATCATCATTAGTGACATCCATTCTTGGGGGTAATAGTGGTTCAATAACCCCACAATAAACTAATTTGTTTTTTCTTAAAAAATCAAAAACTTCATCATCCATCCAGGAATTGTGCCGAAATTCAATACATAAGTAATACCCATCTTCCTTTGGATTAGTTGGCCAATTATCAATGAAATTCTTTAAAAGATCGAAATGTTTTTCTTTTTTAAATGTAGGGGGTAGTTGAATTAACAAAGCTAGTAACTTATTCGCTTCTGCAAAAGGATTCATTAATTTTAAAAATTTAATTAAATCTTCACTACAAAGATCCAAAGATAATTTACTATCATGAGTTATAGATTGAGGTATTTTTATTGAAAAAAGGAAATTGTTCGGCGTTTTATTCACCCAATTCTTTACCATCCACTCAGATGGCATGTGATAAAAAGTTGTGTTAATTTCGCAAGTATAGAAAATTTCGGAATAATAAATCAAAAAATCTTCTTTTTTCAAACTCTTTGGATAAAAAGGACCAACCCATTCTTTATACCCCCAACCAGATGTTCCAATTAAAATATTATCCACCACGCGCCCACCTTCGTTAACGTTTTTTTTAGAATTTAAATTTATATATTAAATTAGTTAAAAAATCTGAATTATTTAAGATGAATTTAGAATTGATTTATAATATTACTCAATTATTTACTTTTATTAAAATTCTTTCACTCTAAATAAAAGTAAAAAAAAAATAATCGATTCTTCTATTATTAACACCACAAGAAAAGAATGTAAAGGTCCTCCTTCGCCTTTTAAAGTTTATGGAATACGACCATAAAATTTTTAATGTAATAAAGATTGTTATATTTCGTCGATGAATTTTAAAAATTAGGTTAAACCATTAACCCTCAGATCATCGATAAGTTATTGGTTGAGAAAAACATCTCATCCACACGTGATGATATGGCACCAATAACTGGTTTCGACCTCACTTAAGTACACCAGTATCGGCTTCGGTCGGCGTGACTGGAGAAACATGACGTGAGTGCTTAAAATGACCATAACTTTGGTTGGTTTAAGTGTATCGAACCAAGTATGACTAATATGAGTTCATGCTCATAGGAACAAACTCCCCTTAACAAAGAGTCTTTAAAAATTTTAATCACATCTAATGTGGTTAAAATTTTAATTGTCTCCAATTTATGTAATTTTAATTAAATGCTTTTAAAAATTCAAGTCTTAACACGAGCATTCTGAATCTTTCCTTAAGTAGTCGCCAATACGCCTACGCTATTTGGTGGATATCTTGGCTTGGGCACTGATGAAGAGCGTGACAAGCTGCGATAAGCTCGGGTTAGTCGCATGTAGACGTTGACCCCGAGATTCTCGAATAGGACATCCCCTTGCGGCCCAATAATCCGCAAGATTCCCAATAGGGAAGAGGAACCCTGGGAAGTAAAACA
>Ga0315535_1001608_pt1 | contig 14904 bp, 13 predicted proteins | sample SalMarSW160220MG_2_FD_203092 | JGI IMG/M metagenome (GOLD analysis project Ga0315535, IMG submission 203092) | Salt marsh sediment microbial communities from the Plum Island Ecosystem LTER, Massachusetts, United States - Salt Marsh Sediment SW1602-20 ...
GAAATATCCAGGACTTCTTCCAGGGAATATTCACCTTTGGGGCTTTCAGGGAATGATCAGTCGCACCCGGTAGTTTCCGGTGTCGACGACGTAGAGAGAACCATCGTGGGCCACCGAGATCGTCTGGGGTCCGTTGAAGAGGGCGTCTTTCAGCGGCCCGTCGTAGTATCCCTGTTGTTTCGGAGTGCCGGTCAAGGTGCTGACCTTGCCGTCTGAAATCTTGCGGATGCAATGGTTGAATGTGTCGGCCACCCAGACCGTGCCGTCCGGGGCCACGTCGACGCTGTTGGGCTGCTTGAACCTGGCCGCCGAGGCGACGCCGTCCTTGTAACCGCCCTTGTCCTTGCCTGCCTCGCAACGTCCTGCGAAAGTCGTTACCTTGCCGTCGGCCAACTTGCGGATGCAGTTGTTCTTCCGATCGGCGATGTAGACCGCGCCGTCCTGGCCGACTGCGATCCCGGCCGGCTCGTTGAACTGCGCCTTGTCTGCCGGGCCGTCCGCGTATCCGAACACGATGTAACCCTCATCGTCCTGCTTGCCCCCGATGCCGGCGACCGTTTCCACCTTGCGATCCTTGGTTATGCGCTTGATCTTCGAATTGAGCATGTCGACCACAAGCAGGCTGCCGTCCTTGTCGATGTCGATGTCGATCGGGCACCAGAAGCGGGCCGTTGCCCAATCGCCATTCTGATCGAGCCCTGTATCGTCGGCCTCCGAGCTGCACTTACCGGCCCAGACAGTCACGTTAAGGTCGGGATCCATTCGGCGTACGCAGTTGTTGCCGCACTCGGTTATGTACAGGTTGCCAGTCGCATCCAACACCATGCCGCGCGGCTTGTCGAAGCGAGCCAGCGTGCCCTTGCGATCGTCGTTGCCTGGTTTGTTGGAGCCAGCCAGACGTATGACCTTACGTGTTGTAGCGTCCATCTTGTAGATGCGGTGCTCGTCAGAGATGTAAACGTCCCCGTTGGGGGCAACCTCGACACCGGCTGTCATGGTGGTCATGAACTTGACGACGGGATCCTGTTTGCCACCTAAAACTGTCCCCACGCAACCTTTCAGCCCCTCGTTTATCTCATCGTTGCAGTTGTTGTCCTTTGAGTCACATAGCTCCGAGGCCCCCGGTTTGATCAACGGATCCGAATCGTCGCAGTCCACGGGCGGGTCGCAGGCGTCACCGGCCTTGACCCCGTCGCCGTCCTTGTCCTGGCACTTGCCCGACTTCTTGCGCTTGTAGCGTTCGATGGCTGCCCTGGCCTCCTTGACGGTCATGCATTTTCCGGTCTTGGCGTCCGGCGGTTCCTTGTAGCACGCGCCGACTCCCTTGACCTGATCTCTGCAATCATCGTCTCTCTCGCACTTGCCTCCCTCGCGGGATTTGCATCCCGAAACCAGAAATACTACCAGCAGACCAATGAATATAAGCGCCTTCTTCATTGTTTTCCTCCTCGGATCAGGCCGCGTCAGGGAACAATCCAGCGGACGCGGTTGGCCACCGCGTCGACGACAAAAATGCTACCGTTGGGACCCATAGCCAGGTCGGTCGGCGTCTTGAAGCGCGCATTGGCGATTGGGCCGTCTACGTACTCGTCCTCACCCGGCTTTCCATAGAGAGTGCTGACGACTCCCTTCGGGGTCACTTTCCTGATCACGGCATTGCCGGTATCAGCCACGATGATATTACCCGCGGAATCGAACTGCATACCGTGCGGGTAGCTGAACTTGGCGCCCGCGCCCCTGCCGTCTGCGTAACCTCCCACGCCAAGCAAGGTGTCCGATTCGCCGGCCAGCGTGGTCACCTCTCCATGCTCACCCTTCTTGAGATCGATGCGCCGAATTCGGCAATTGAAGGACTCGGAGACATAGATGATACCCTTGGGATCGACCAGGATCGCCTGGGGATCGTTGAAGCGCGCCTGGTCGGCCGGTCCGTCTAAAAAGCCGATCTGACCCTCGCCCTCTTTCACCTCTACCGGGCCCATTCCGGCCACCGTGCTGACGTCTCCCGCTGGAGAAACCTTTCGAATGCGAGCGTTCTCGAGATCGACGACGAACAGGCTTCCGTCACCGGCAAGCGCCACGTCGGTGGGACAGTAGTAGCGTGCCTGCTCGCCCGAGCCGTCGGCGAACTGATTGGTGTACTTCGTCAGGTTGGAGCAAAAACCCGAGACACTGCTGACCGCGCCGACCGCCGATACCTTGCGCACGCAGTTGTTCTTGCAGTCGGCCACCAACACCCCGCCGTCGGGGCTCTCGGCCAACCCGGCCGGATACGAGAAACGGGCCTTATCGCCCGTGCCGTTGGCGAAATTAGACAGGTGACTGCCGGCCAGCAACTCAGCCCTGCCGTCTAAGTGAATCTTCCATATGTGGTGGTTATCGGAGACGATCACGAACCCGGCCGAGTCGTAGACAATCGAGCGCGGGCCGTCCAGCCGGAATTCGGCCTGGTTACCCCAGGTTGCTCCGCCGAAAAGCGTCTGCACGCAGCCTTTCTGGTCTTCGTTGACCATCCCGTCGCAATCGTTGTCCACGCCGTCGCAGAGCTCGGTCTTGCCGGGCGCCATGTTGGGATCGTCGTCGTTGCAATCGAGCAGCTCGCCCGCCGGGCAGCCGTTGCCGGCACGCACCCCGTCCCCGTCCTTGTCCTTGCAAATCTTGGGCTTCTTGGCTTCCTCGCGCTGCTTCTTGATTTCGGCAAGCTGCTTCATGGTTACGCACTTGCCTTCGAAGCAAACCTGGGCCCCGTCGCAATTTAAATCCTTCTCGCATGTGCCCGCCTTTCGCGAGCTACAGCCGGCAAAGGCAGCCACGAGCGTTGCCGTCGCAATCAAAGCAGCCAATCGTTTCATCAGCAGAAACCTCTCAAAGTGTTACGATGGGATGTACGCGGAACACGATAGGATAGCCGCCCATTGCTGTCAACCCCTACGGGAAGACTCTTGGCCTGGCAGCTACTTTTCGAGGTGCGCCTGGAATGAAACCGGAGTGCTTCCGCGGCAAGCGGCCGTGAGCAAGTGGCCGGACACTTCGGGCTGGGTCAAAGAACCCGGAGGATCGAACGATACCGTCCAGCTTCCGGAGGCCGTCAGCATTATCTGAACCAGGAGATCATTCTTGCAGTTGACGACGAACTCGATGCCGGGCTGGTCGAAATCGATCTTCAGATCTTTGGGCCGGGAGGGAAGCAAGACCGGCACCGGCGCTGCGATCATATTATCGAACACCGCTTTGCGGGTGCCTACGGCGTCGAGCAGCGAAAAGCCCCCGTCTCCCCTGGAAAAGGCCCACAAGGCGCTTCCCCACAGGTGCTCATAGAAGATCTGGTTGATGTCCACCAGGTACTGGTCGTAGTTCGGGTTTCCCGTGAGCCCGCCGTACTCACCGAACCACAGCGGCACTCCCTGGGCCTCGAAGCCGCCGTAAAGATCCGAAAGAGATTTCTCCAACGCCTGCTTGTCGCCGTCGTAACCTGCGCCCTGTTCATGCACGGACTGGGGATAAAAATGCGGCGCCAGCACCACCCGCCCACGGTCTGAAGCGGGAATCTCGAGCGGGTCCGCCAGGCCGAAGTCGAATGTGCGCGAGGGCTCGATGAAAAAAACGCGGTCGGGGCACACCTCGCGGATCCTGCCCATCAGCTTCTGGTAGAACGGGTAGAGCACCCGCTGGTCGAAATCCATCTCGCCCAGGGCGCCGCCGGGATAGGGCTCGTTCAATAAATCGAAACCTATGACGGATTCGTTTGCGCAAACCCGCCCGGCCACGGCCGCCCAGGCGTCGGCCAACTGGTCCTGCAGTTCGTCGCTGGCCCAGAAGTTGTCGAAGCAGGCGCCGACCTGGGACGAGAAATAGTTGGCCCACCAGGGAGTGGTGGGCTGGTAGCCCTCTTTGAGCTCGTCCGGGCAGGCCCATCCGGGAGCGCCGTTGCCGAACGGATCTCCCCAGACGTCCTGGTGCATGTCGACGATCACGAACATCCCGGCCGCAGTCAGCTTGTCGACCTCGGCCGAGTACCGGTCGAGGTAATCCTGGTCCAACTGGCCGCGCTCGGGCATTATCGCTTCCCAGCCGGAGAGCAGGCGAACCGCGTCGAAACCGCTCTGCAACAGGATCTCGACCTCGTGCGCGGAAAGCGGAAGCAGGTGCGTAGGCTCGTACTTGGCCGCCTCGTGAACGTTGATGCCGTGCAGGTAGACAAACTGTCCAAGCGCGCTGACCACTTGCCCCTCGCTTACCAGGTAACCGGTTCCCGGCGGCGGAAGCGCGGACGTCGAGCATGCCTGCCAAAGACACGCAGACAGCAATATGCAGCCCGAATAGCGTGTAAATCGCTTCATTCGTGGGATATTACCACAGACCTTGGTGTTTGGTAAGCTCCCGGAATTTTTTATAGAGATTGACGTCTTGTAGCAAAATCCGCTATAAGTTTTTCATAGATCCCACGATACTCGAAAGTTGAGCCTGGTGCATACTCATAGCGGGGGCAAATATGATGACGAGGACACCATGCCAGTGATCGCCTTCTTTAGCGCCTTATACTGCCACGGAGAAGATGTGGCCGGCATGGTTGCCGAAAAACTGGGTTATAGCCTGCTGACCGACGAAAAATTGATCGAGGAGGCGTCCAAGCGGTTCGGCACAACCGGGGATAAACTCAGGCGCACCATGAACGGCCGCCAATCCGTGTTCAACCGATTGACCCACGAAAAGCTGCTCAACCTCGCATATCTGCGATCGACGATCGCAGAGCAGATCAAGGACGGCGATTTCGTCTACCACGGTTTCGCAAGTCATCTACTAGCCAAGAGCCTGCCCCATGTTCTGAGGGTCTGCCTGGTAGCCAAGTTCGACTTCCGCATTTTAGTGGCTTCGGAAGCAAAAGGAGTTTCCCCAAAAGAAGCCGAGAAGATTCTGCGAAAGGAAGACGAGGCCAGAAAGAAGTGGACCCTCGATCTCTTCGGTCTGGGTCCCTGGGACAAAACACTCTACGACATTTTGCTTTCCATGGATTCAACCTCCGTAAAGGAAGCCGTAGAGTTAATCTGCGATAACGCCGCCAGGCCTTTGCTCTGGACAACTAAGGCATCGCGAAAGTCGACCGACAATTTCCTGCTGGCCTGCCGGGTGTACCTGGCTCTTGCCGAAAGAGGCCACGACGTTGAAGTCTCCTGCAGGGACGGCGTGGTAACCATGGAAATCAATCGCTACGTGACCAGGCTGGATCATTTCGAGCGGGAGTTGAAAAAAATCGCTTCGGCGGTAGCGGGAGTGAATAAGGCGGAGACCAAAATAGGTCCACGTTACTCCCAGCCATCTATTTACCCCAAGCTGGATCTTCCCAACAAGATCCTGCTGGTGGACGATGAGGAAGAGTTCGTGAACACTCTTTCTGAACGTCTCCAGAGCAGGAGCATGGATTCGGTGATCGCCTATGATGGCGAGGAAGCCATGGCCATCGTCGAGACCGATGCGCCGGATGTGATGGTCCTCGACTTGAAAATGCCGGGCATTGACGGCCTGGAAGTATTGCGCAGGGTAAAGCGAGAACATCCGGCTACCGAGGTGATCATCCTCACCGGTCACGGCTCGGAAAGAGAGGAAAAATTAGCGGAGCAACTCGGCGCCTTTGCATACCTCAATAAACCGGTCGATATCGATGTACTGGCCAATACGATGAGAGAAGCTTATAGCAAGGTCTCCGACGGCACACTCGACGACGCCGACGACCCGGGATCATCTCCATGAACGGCACCCCCAAGCCGCAGGAGAACAATAAAGCTCGACCGGATCCCCTCCTTCACAAGAGACGTTATCGCCGCCTGCTGGTTGGAGCTGGTTTCTCAATCGCGCTAGTCTCCGTGATCCCGCTGGTTATCATGACTCTAATCAACTATCACCAGTACAAAGAAGCTTTTCACACCGAGATGATCCGCCCGATCGCCCGCTACACCTCAAATGCCAAGCAAGCACTGGAGTCCGCTCTCTCCGAACGGTTGTCTGCCTTGTCTCTGATGGTCCGCGAGAAATCTGTTGAAGATCTCACCCGGCAGCAAAAACTGAAACGACTCTTGATAAACATGAAACAAGCATTCGGCGGGTTCATCGATCTCGGCCTGATAGACGCGGAAGGCCAAATGGTTTCCTATGTCGGGCCTTACCGGCTGAAGGGAAAAGACTACAAGGGGCATACCTGGTTCAACGCAGTGAACCTCCGCGGAGCCTACATCAGTGACGTGTTCATGGGATATCGGAACTTTCCTCACTTTGTCATGGCGGTAAAGCAAGATTCAGATTCCAGCGAAGTATCCATTCTGCGCGCTACGATTGACACCGAGATGCTCGACCGGAACATCTTGGGACTGAAACCGCAGAAGGCCAGTGACGCCTTTATCGTCAACCAGCAGGGAATCTTGCAGACTCCTTCAAGGTTCTATGGTTCTGTCTTGCAGCACTGCCCGTTGCCCATGCCTCAGTACTCGCCAAATGCCGAGGTACTGGAAATACCGGACGAGAAGGGCGAGCCGCTGGTGATGGGCTATGCCTATATCGAGCACTCACCCTTCGTGCTCATAGAGTTGAGCCGACCCGGCGCGATGCAGGAAAGCTGGCTTTCTTTGAGACGGGAACTTCTCGTGTTTTTGGGCATCAGCATTTTTATCGTTTTGGGTGTGGTTTTCTGGGGTACCCGCTACATGGTCAACAGCATTCGTGAGGTGGACATCAAGCGGGCCACTGTTTTTCACAAGATGGAATACACCAACAAGTTAGCGGCCATTGGAAGGCTGGGCGCCGGCGTGGCACATGAAATCAACAACCCCTTGGCAATCATCAGCGAGAAGGCGGGTTTGCTCAAAGATCTGGCATCCATGCCTGACAAACCCCTGTCCAGGGAGAAGATAGTCGAACTGATCGACTCCGTCTTGAATTCGGTCAGTCGTTGTAGCGCCATTACGCGCAGGCTTCTGGGCTTCGCGAAGCAAATAGACGTGCGCCATGAGAAGATCAACTTGGAGTTACTTTGCAAGGATGTTCTTGCTTTTCTCGAGAAAGAAGCCGGTTACCGCGACATAAAGATAGATTTTGATATTCCCGGTGATCTTCCCACAATTGAAAGCGACCGTGGACAACTGCAACAGGTATTTCTCAATATCATCAACAACGCCTTCGCGGCCGTGGAGGACGGAGGCAGAATCGTCATCTCGATGGAAGAGGTCGATGCCGATCACCTGGCGGTGAACATAACGGATAACGGCATGGGTATCCCCGAGGAGAACCTCGAACAAATATTCGAGCCTTTCTTCACGACAAAAAAAGGCTTCGGCACGGGCCTGGGCCTGTCGATCACCTATGGCATCGTTGAGAAACTCGGCGGTCAGATAAAAGCAATGAGCAAGCTCGGCGAGGGAACCTGCTTTACGATCGTTCTGCCTGTATCGCAAAGCTCTGTATAGGAGACTGCAAGTGGCGACATTGCGTGTACTCGTTGTCGATGACGAAGAAGAGTTCGTCAACGCTCTCGTAGAGCGCCTGAACATCAGGGGGGTCGATGCGCAGGGTGTTACGACTGGAGAGGAAGCCCTCGATCGTATCGAGCAATGCTCGTTTGATGTCGTTTTGCTGGACGTCAAGATGCCCAAGCTGGGTGGCGTTGAGGTCTTGATGCAGATCAAGGCTCGCCTGCCGGAGTTGCCGGTGGTCTTGCTCACCGGTCATGGATCGGCGCGGAATGTGGAAATGGGGGAACTCCTGGGTGCCTTTGATTGCCTGATGAAACCGATTGATATCGAAGATCTTCTCCGCGTCCTGCGCCAGGCGGCAACAGAAAATTGAAAAGGATCAGCCGACATGAAATCGCTACCCGAAAAGATGGCCTGCAAAAAGGGACTGGATTTTTTTGGAGCCGTGACTGCCAGCCTGTCACACGAGATCAACAACGTTTTGGCCATCATCAATGAGTTATCCGGCCTGATGGATGATCATATTTGTGCAGCCGGCCAGGGCCGCCCACTGGATCCTGCAAAGCTGAAAAACACAGTGGAGCGTATTGCCAAACAAGTGGACAGGGGGAAGAACTACGTCTTGCGACTCAATCGCTTCGCCCACTGTGTAGACCAGCCCACAAAGGCGCTGGATGCAAGGGACATACTGGAGCAGATCACGACCATTTGTCAGCGGTTCGCTACGCTGAAAAAGGTTCAACTGCAAAGCATTGTAGGCCAGCAACCTGTCGAGATTGTGGGCAGCCCATTCGACCTGGAACACGTCATATATAGATGCACCGAAATCGCACTGGGCGTCTCTGCCGTTGATTCCATGGTTGTCGCAAAGCTCGAAAAAACGGGCACCGGTGCCCGTATTATACTGACCGCCCGGGATCCCGGCCAGGTCAACCAGGAAGTGTCCGCCAAGCTCAGCCTGGTATCCCGGCTGGTCGAGCGATTGGGTGGAACGTTCGAGTCCGTGACCGATCCCGGCGCGGAGATGCGCCTGGTGGTGGACTTGCCTCGTTCCATGCTTAATGGTCAGGGCTCGGAAAGCGACGTGTGATTCATGATACTCGGAGGTGTGGCATGTCCGGCGAAAGAGTCTTGTTGGTGGACGACGAAATGGACTTTACTCAAACCCTGGCGGAGCGCCTGCAAACCCGGGGTCTGAGGGTAGAGACTGCGGGAAGCGGCGAAGAAGCCATAGAGAAGGCAAGGCAAGGAAGCTTTGACGCCATTCTTCTCGACCTGGCCATGCCCGGACTCGACGGGATTGAGACGTTGAAAGCATTGAGGGAAATGAAGCCCAACCTTCAGATCGTCCTGCTCACGGGCCAGGCGACGGTGCGACAAAGCGTTGAGGCAATGAAATTCGGGGCCGTGGATCTGCTGGAAAAACCCGCCGAAATACAAAAACTCTTGGAAAAGATCGAGGAAGCCAGCGCGAGGAAGGCATTGCTCTTGGAAAAACAGACAGAAGATCAGCTTGCGGACATAATGCGCAAGAAAGGCTGGTAGGCGATGTCTATCGCAGATCCGATTGAAAGAATAGAAACGGCACGAATCGGGGAGATTATGATCCCCTTGAAGGACTATCCGACCGTCACGCCCACCACAACCTTACGCGAAGCGATGGAGATTATAAGACAGTCACAATTGGTAGTTGAAGGCCGCAAGTCATTGCCCCGCGTGCTGCTGGTTCTGGATGATCATGGCCGGCTCAAGGGAACGGTTCGCCGTCGAGATATCATGCGCGGGCTCGAGCCTAGATACCTGGTGACTCAGCCGCTGAACTATCGCAAAAAACTGTTCGATGTGAGCATCGATCCCAACTTGTCAGAACTTTCCGGTGACAAGGTAGTCAACGGGATCAGGGAGCAGGCCAAGCGGCCGATAAGCGATGTCATGCGCCCGATCGAGATCGCCCTCGACTACGAAGACCATATCATCAAGGGAGTATATGAAATGGTCGGCTACGGCCTCACACTGCTTCCTGTCATGAAGGAAGGCCGGTTGGCAGGTGTAATACGCACGGTAGAGCTCTTCAACGAATTGTGTAGCGTTATCCTGGAATCATAGCAGCACCAATGGATGTTCGGGGAGCTCGCGCCCATGACAAGAAGTTTTGATTTCAGAAGAGCGATGTTCATACTGCTTGGTCTGGTTCTATTCTGTATCGTTTACTTTTCGCCGGACTGGCCCGATGCGCTTGATCCACAGGGCAAGGCATTTCCACTGACATACGAAGGCAAGGCTACCCTGGCGCTTTTCCTGCTCACGGTTGTCTGGTGGGTTACCGAAGTCGTGCCGATTGGAATAACCAGCATAACGGTAGCCGTGATTCAGGCCCTGCTGTTAATCAGACCGGCCAGGGTTGCCTTCACCGACTTCATGGACCCGTCGGTCTGGTTTATTTTCGGTTCCTTGATTATCGGCATCGTCTTTACCAAGACCGGGCTGACACGCCGCATGGCCTACAAGATGCTGGTCATGGTCGGTGAACGAACCAGCATGATCTACCTTGGGTGCTTTATCGTAACCGTGCTGCTTACTCTGATCATGGCTCACACGGCTGTGGCCGCGACGGTCTATCCGGTGTTCATGGCCGTCCACTCGATGTACACGGATGACGACAAGCCGACCAGGTTCGGCAAGGGGCTTTTCATCGGCATGGCTTTCGTCGCGGGGGCCGGCAGCATCATTACGCTGCTGGGCGCGGCCCGCGGGGCGGTGGCCATCGGATTCTTCAAGGACATAGTCGGCAGGAGCATCTCTTTCTTCGAGTTGACTTACTATATGTTGCCGGTCGGCCTGGTAATGACGATTCTGCTCTGGGGATTTTTCATGATCTACTGCCGTCCCGAGAAAAAAACCATCCCCGGGCTGAGGGAGCGCGCCAAGAGGCTGCACTCCAGCCTCGGGCGAATCAGCGGCAAGGAGATTCTCGCCCTGGTGATAGTGCTATCCGCGGTCACATTGCTGGGCCTGCGCTCATTCATTCCGGCAATAATGCCCCTCGACAAGAGCGCGATCATCCTGGTGGCGACAATCCTGTTCTTCCTGTTCAGAGTACTGACTTTAGACGATCTCGAGGGAGTGCCCTGGAACATCATCCTGCTCTTCGGCGGGGCCATGAGCATTGGTTTCTGCCTGTGGCAGACCGGCGCTGCCAAGTGGCTGGCTGTTCAGTGGCTCACGCTTTTCGAGCATGCTCCCTGGTTTCTGTTTGTCATGGGGATAGCCTTCTTCGTGATGATAATGACCAACTTGATCATGAACGTGGCCGCCATCGCCATCTCTCTGCCGGTGGCGCTGGTCATTGCTCCCTACCTGAAAGTGGCCCCGGAGGTCATCCTTTTTGCGTCCCTGGCCACCGCCGGGATGCCTTTCCTGTTGTTGGTGGGAGCCGCCCCCAACGCGATCGCTTACGCCAGCAACCAGTTCTCGCCGAAAGAGTTCTTCATGGCCGGGATCCCCGCAAGCATTCTTCTGATGATTGTCTTGGGCCTGTTCGTCTCGCTCATCTGGCCGGCGATGGGAATGCCGGTGTTGCTCCAATGAACCGGGCGCGGCATGCCTTTAGCGCCATGATAGGCTGGCGGAACCGAAGATGACGGCGCGACCGAAAATGCAATTGTTCATTCCAGCAGCCATATTCACTGTCATGACATCCCTGACACTTCTGGTCTGGCGGCAACAGGTAGGCTATCAGGACGACTTGCTTCTGAATCACACCGGGGATGTATGCGCCCAGGCCGCCCGGCGGTTGAAGGTGTTCATGGAATCGCACCTCAGGCTGGCCTCAATTTTTGCCAAGCGCTGGTCGACCCATGAGTCGCGGGACTTCTCTCGGCAGAGATTCGAGGGGTTTGCTTCCATCATTGTCGGGGCGTTTCCAGGATTGCATGCCATGGAACTATTTCCAGCGGGATTTAGATCGGGCTGGTCCGTCCCCCGGGGTGTTCAGATTCCAAAATCCATCGATGAGCACGAGCGTCAGCGGATGCAAGAGCAGGCGCTTGCTTCCAACCGGGCAGTGCTTTCAGCTCCCTTCAGTAGCGGCCCCGGCGGCACAAGCCTTTACGCCATACTTGCCCTGAAGCGTCAAGACGAGCTTCTGGGTTTTCTGCAGGTCGACTTTCTGGCCGAAACCCTGATCAACGACTGTTTTCACACCCGCATCCGGTCGGAATTCCATTTCATGGTTCAAGACGAGGATGAGGTTCTTTTCCGTTCCGAGCCGAATGTGGGAATAAGAGAATTCAACAACGCGCGCGTCAGGGCCAGCGAAAAATTCAGTGTGGAAAACCGCACCTGGAAACTGACCATGGCGCCAAAAACAGCGACGTCGCCTGGTTCAGGATGGACCGAAAGCCTGCCTGTTCTCTTACTCGGAATCATCCTGTCGCTTGGTCTGGGCTGGCTGGCATACATGCTCTTGCAACGCATGGAGATGTTCCGCCTGGCCCGCGACCAGCAAGCAAGGTTGTCTCGCAAGGTGCTCATGGCCCAGGAGCAAGAACGCTCCAGGGTTTCGAGGGAGCTGCACGATGAACTGGGGCAATTGCTGACCGCCCTGCGCCTTGAAATGGGCTGGCTCGAAAAGAAAATATCCGCATCGCAAGTGGACGAGAGCGGCGTTTTCAAAAACGCGATTGTCTTGGTGGAGCAGGCAACCGAGGAGCTTCGCCGCATGTGCAAGGGCCTGCGCCCTCCCCTGTTGGACGATCTGGGGCTCGAGCCGGCCGTCAATCTCCTGGTGGAGGACATCCGGGGCTGGGCGGACATGGAAGTAGAGCTGGATTGCTCTCTGGACGAGCAACGCGTTTTCATCTCCAAAGACGTGGCCTTGTGCACATACCGAATCATGCAGGAGTCGATTACCAACGTCAGCAGGCATTCGGGGGCAAAGAAAATGAGCATCAGGCTTCAGGCAAAGCCCGACGAGTTGTCCCTGACTGTAAGCGATGATGGAGTCGGCTTCGATATCGATCGGATTGGAGCCTTGCAAGGATGCGGCCTGGAAGGAATGAGAGAAAGGGCCAATCTAGTCGGCGGGACAATTGAAATCAGCTCCGTTGCCGGCAAGGGAACCCGCATACGCCTTCGTGTTCCACTGAAAGGGCCGGGAAAAGAGGATGCCCCATGATACGGATCCTGGTAGTAGACGATCATGCAGTTGTTCGTGAAGGACTTTGTCGCCTTCTTGACGGCGAGGGTGACATCGAGGTGATTGGCCAGGCAGGTACCGGCAGAGAGGCTCTTGAAATTTGCGAGCGCCTGAAGCCGGAAGTGGTCTTGCTCGATTACAGCTTGTCGGACATGGACGGGTTGGAGGCGACTTCCCGGATAGTACCCATGAAAACGGGGACGCGTATACTTGTGTTGACGATGCATGCAAGCGAAGAATACGCCATCCGGTTGCTCAGGGCAGGCGCCGCGGGCTTCGTCATCAAAGGCGCTTCGCCCGACGAGTTGCTGGCGGCGGTTCGCAAGGTTGCACGCGGTGGATCTTACGTGAGTTCGTCAATCCTGGATAAGATGGTGGGCCGCATGGGCCAGGCCGGGGCCGATCTGCCCGAGTCGGTTCTCTCGGATCGGGAGATCCAGGTTCTGGTAAGGCTCGCCAGGGGCACCACAACCCGTGAGATTTCGGAGGAGCTTCACCTGAGTATAAGCACTGTGGAAACTTACCGCAGCAGAATCCTGGAAAAACTCAGCCTGCGTAACAACTCCGATCTCACTCGTTTTGCAATACGCCGGGGGCTGGTAGACCTGGAATAATTTCCGAGTATAAGTTCTGTAGCAAAATCCACTAACTGTTTTTCATAATTCCAACGATACCCAAAAACAGTACCGAGTGCTTGACTTGGATCAGGAGCAACACTCCTCGATCACTGTGGAAACGCAGATGTCACGCTCGTATTCAATTTTGCTTTCCGAACCCAGCCCCCTGCTGCGTGAGAAGATCGCGGGTGTGCTCGCACGCGACAAGAGAATATGGAGCGTCACCCAGGTGAATGGACGAGGCGGGCTGGTGCGCGGCGCTTCGAGAATTCAACCCGATTTCATTCTGGCTGATTTGGTTACACTCAACGATCCCGAAACTCTGAGGTTCGTCAGGCGCAATTCTCCCGTTTCGCGAATCATCGCGTTGGTCGACTCGCTCTCGAAGCCATACCTTGATGCATCCGGACGAATCGGCCTGGACGGCACGATCGAGCGGGGGCGCGTCGAGGAAGGCATGCTGGCCGAGATTCTATCGCTTGACGAAGCCGAAGAGGTCACGCGTGGCAAGCAAGACTGAGCTAGACGGGGCGGGTGGTCCGATGCCTGCTCAAGGCAAACCCCACGGCCATGCATACTTCGAGCAGTTGCGACGTAAACTTCGCTGGCAGCTCCTGCTTGTATACATCGTCCCGCTGCTGATTCTGTCCGCCTACTTCCATTTCGAATACAGCGCGACGCTGCGTCAAGGGGTTCACAACCATCTGAAATCAGTGGCCGAGAACCAGAGAAACACCGTCGACCTGTTTCTCAAAGAACGGGTTGCCGATCTTAGGAGCGCTTTCCGAAGCAAAGGACTGACATTTCCTCCCGCCCCGGGGCTTATGAACACGGTGCTGGAGGAGTTGCAACGCGGGAGCAGTACGTTCGTGGATCTGGGGATGTTCGATCCTGCCGGCACGCTTGTTTCCTACGCCGGGCCATATCCGTCACTGACAGGAAAAGACTATAGCGGCGAAAGCTGGTTTATGAAGTTGAACAATCAGAAACGCGACTTTTTCATCAGTGATGTATACCTGGGTTTCCGCAACAAGCCCCATTTCATCGTCGCCGTGCGCCGGGCAATCGAGGGCCGGAACTGGGTACTCAGAGCCAGCGTGGACCCGCAACTGTTCGGAGCGTTCGTCGCAAGCTCCTACCTGGTCAAGGACACCGAGGCGTTCATCATCAACAACATCGGCCAGCGCCAGACACTTTCGGGAACGGCGGCTCCCGTGCGGGAGTTCAGCCGGGTCCCTGCTCGTCAGCCGGCGACATTGACCGACGAAGTCGATGCGGCAGGCCGGAAGTACCTGAGAGCCCTGGCCTGGCTCGCTGAAAACGATTGGGCACTGGTGGTTCGGGTGCCTCGGGCCAGGGCCTATGCGTCGTTGTCCAGCGCCAGATTGGTAATGGCGGGAATCATGCTGGTCGCCATTTGCGCCATCTTTGTCGTTGTCTTCGGAGGAACGAAGAAGATGGTCGGCAAGCTGGAGGCGACCGACAAGGGCAAGGAAGAGATGAGGTTACAGTTGTTCAATGCGGCCAAGCTGGCCTCGGTGGGCGAGATGGCGTCGGGTGTCGCTCATGAGATCAACAACCCTCTGGCAATCATCTACGAGGAGGCTTCCATGATGGAAGACATCATGGA
>Ga0315535_1001611_pt1 | contig 14885 bp, 12 predicted proteins | sample SalMarSW160220MG_2_FD_203092 | JGI IMG/M metagenome (GOLD analysis project Ga0315535, IMG submission 203092) | Salt marsh sediment microbial communities from the Plum Island Ecosystem LTER, Massachusetts, United States - Salt Marsh Sediment SW1602-20 ...
ACCACTGCAGGTGACTGCGCCAAACGGGGCGCTTGAACACCAAGCCAATGCTGCCGCCAGATATCCGGGGCAACCTACCCGGCTGATTCCGGGCAGCGGACCAACCGCGATTTCCCTGCAGAGAGCACTGGAGGTACCTGCCTCACCAACAGTCGGGTCGAAATCGACGACGGATGACATGTGCGCCGGCTGGTTTTCCGATCACGAAAGTATGACCAAGCGGGCAGCCGAGCACTACGTGCAGACGGAATTGAAGGGAAATCGAGGCGGAGTCGAGAAGATCGAGTGTGACCTTTTTGATGCAAACCGCGCATACGCCTGTACGGCCCACTTCAGCGATGGCACCCCGATCCGCGTGATCGTGCGTAAGGACGTCATCATCGTCAGCGTAGCCCCGATCAACAACATGTACCCGCCGCCTGACCGGCCGTTATGTTGGTATGACTACGAATGCGTAGGACCCAACCGCGAATTGGTCCTGACCAAACGCAAGTGCCAGAGCGCAAAACCTACCGCAGGCGCCTCCCCCGGAAGCGGCGGCAGGGGCCCGAACCCATGAGAATGGTACGTTGTGAAAGAGATTTTGCAGAAAACCTTGGAGTATAGGTTAATCGGATGATAGCAGCGACTGGATATGCGAGCAGCGTTCGAACACCAGCTAAGGCGACCATGGGTGTCGCGCCTATTCTGCAGCGCAAGTGCGCCTGCGGCGGGGTGCCCGGTCCCTCCGGCGAGTGCGCAGAATGCCGTATGAGGCGTCTAACCGGAGGGCTCCAAACCAAACTGGCAGTCAGCCAGCCCGGAGATCGGTGGGAACAGGAAGCCGATCGGACGGCGGAAGCCGTTCTCAGCCGGGCCCCAGCCTGCGCCCCCAATCCGTCAAACCTTGCTTGGCAGCCCGTGACGCGACGAACAAGCGGTCTCTCCGTCTCAGGTGACCTGCCCGAGGGCGTCCAAACGACGGTCAATGCATCCGGCCACCCACTCGACGCGCGTACCCGCACATTCATGCAGGATCGTTTCGGCTTCGACTTCGGCCAAGTACGCATACACACCAACCAACGCGCCGCGGACTCCGCCCGTGAGTTCGACGCCCTGGCTTACACCGTTGGGTCGAATATCGTCTTCGGCCAGGGGCAGTATGCACCTCACAGCTCAACAGGGCAGAAGCTGCTGGCTCACGAACTGACGCACGTCGTGCAGCAAACCGGAAATCCACTCGACTCAGCGCTGGGGAGGGCATCAGCCGGCCCTCAAGCGGTTGGCCTGATTCAACGCCAGACTATCGACACCACCACCTGCGATACAGACCAGGCCAGTCGGTATCGTGAGGCCCACGGGGAGGCTATCTCCTGGGTGGAGTACATCCTGACGCGCCTAGGTAATCCGCAATCGGTTCGAAGCCTGCTGCAGACGCACTTCCGCCTGCAGCCAACCGATCCCGGTGTAGCGACCGTCCGAGCAACTTACCGGCAAATCCTCAGCGCACTGCGAGGAAGTACCAACACCTATCATTGCGAGCCAGATTCGACCTGCCGCACTCAGATTGGACGCGACACCAACAACAATCCCATCTGGAGAGGCGGACACGCCACCACACACGATATCACCTTCTGCGCTTCTATGGTCGGCACCAGCAGCCATAATTTCGTGCGCCTGCTGGTACACGAGACCTCGCATACGGACCCTGCCAATCTTCCAGATGGCCCATACCGCAGTCAGACCGGCTATCCCGGTACTTCGCCGCTCACGAACGCCGAAGCGTATTCGGAGTTCGCCGAAGACCTGTACCAGTTTCGCCTGGGCATCCTGCTGGGCCTCTCGGGCGGCTTTGCCGCGCCTCTAAGAGGCACAGCCACCTGGCAGTCTCGCTTGTATTACGGCTTCGAATTCCAGCATCCGGTTCTGGGTATCTTCAATCCCACGCTCGGCCTCGGGTTTAGTTTCATAGGCGAAACGACTCAATCAGGTAGGCTACCCGTCACTTCTGGCCCGACGATGCTGATGTCCCTGGTGGCCGGGGTTCGAATCGCCCAACCCAGTGACGATGGTTCCGGCGGTTACGTATCACTGTTCGGCGGGCCGGCCTTTGCGGCCTCTCTGGGGCCACGCGGTAGCGTAGGTGTGGGAGCCGAGGCTGGGTTCGGTGTCGGATATCGCTGGCGCCTGCTGGACCTCTCGGCCGGGATTGGTTATACCTACGACCCGACCCGTGAAGCAGGTATGGAGCACCTGGTGACCGGATCGGTCACCGCCGCTATCCCTATAGATCGTCTCTTCGAGTGAGATATGGTCCGAAGCTGTCATATACGGAAAAGATGAACGATATGAATGAATTGGTCTTCACTTCAAAGAAGAAGTCGCCTGTACCCAGCGTAACGCCGGTAACGGCTCCGATCCTACAGCGTAAATGTGCTTGTGGCGTCAATGCTAATCTAGGTAACGAGTGCGAGGGATGCCGCCATAAGCACCGGCTGGCGAAGACCCTGACAATCGGGCGATTGGGTGACCAATTCGAACAGGAAGCCGACCGTCTTGCCTGGATGGTGACCTCTGGGGAAGGAGGATTCCCGGTCTCGAACCTATCTTCGGCACAGGTTCAGCGCCTCGGGGCCGGATCGCAGGTGAGCGAGGCGAGTGCTCAGCCGCAGATTGACTCGGTCCTCAGCAAATCCGGCCAGCCTCTGGATCTGGCAACCCAAACTTTCATGGAGCGGCGCTTTGGGCATGACTTCAGCCAGGTTCGGGTCCACACGGACGGGCAGGCGGCCGCATCGGCACGGGCAGTGAATGCCCTCGCATACACAGTCGGTTCGCATGTTGTTTTTGAGTCCGGCCAGTATGCACCCCACACGCCGGGCGGGCAACACCTACTAGCCCACGAACTGACCCATGTCCTGCAACAGGGACAGGGCACCAGCCGTGTGCAGCGCTACGGCATGGACAATGCCCCCTACGGTGATCCGGATCGCGATATGCGTCTGCGTCACCTGCGCAGCAGCGGCCCCCGGGCGATCGAAGTAACTGCCATCGACGATGTGGATACTACCGGCTGGCTTGAAAGTTTCTTTTCTATCGGCGAAGTCAATTTTACGGACCTTAATTCCATGGTGGCTAATATTCTGACCGCTCTGGGCACCAGCCAGATGAGGCGCTTGAACATCCAGATCCATGGCAGCCCATCTGACGTGGCGGTTGGAAGCACGGTCATAAATACCGGCAACTTCGCCACCTACCAAGCAACACTCGCCCGCCTGAGCGGACACTTCACATCGGGTGGTTTCGTCCACTTACGAGCTTGCGAGGTCGGCCAAAATCTACCCCTGATGCGGTTATTTGCGGCAACATTCGGGGTGACCGTTTACGCCGGCCGTGGTTATCAAAACAATATTTATGGCGTTAACACCGGTTATATCGTCAGATGCGAACCGAACGGAACCTGTACGACCCAGTTCTTCCAACCATGACATCCAAGCCCTGAATTGAGGTTATCTATGTCCCCATCTCCCATTTCCCCCCGACTCGTCAAAGGTGCCATCATCGGCATCGACGTCACCAACCCGGTGGCCAGCATCGCCATCTTCCAGTACAACCCCGATACGCTTACGCGCACCCTGCAGGCGCAAACCAGCGGCGGAGACAGCGGTAACCGCTCCGAGCCGCAGCGCCTGAAAGGTCCGCCGACCGAGAACATCCGCCTGGACGTGGAGATCGACGCCACCGACCAGCTCGAAACCGGCGGCCTGGCGACCGGCGTGGGCATTTACCCGCAGCTGGCAGCCCTGGAGATGCTGCTCTACCCCAAGACCCTGACCGTCATCGCCAACACCGCCCTGCTGGCGGCCGGGACAATCGAAGTCGTGCCGGTCGAAGGCCCCTTCACGCTCTTCATCTGGGGCCCGCAGCGCGTGGTCCCGATCCGGCTGACCGAGTTCACGATCACCGAGGAGGCCCACGACACCCTGCTCAACCCGATCCGCGCCAAGGTCTCGCTGGGCATGCGCATCCTGAATTACAACGATTTCCCCATCACCCATCCCGGTTTCGCCATGTTCATGGTGCACCAGGGCGTGAAGGAAGCTATGGCCGTGATCGGGAGCGTGGGGAACGCTGCCTCCTTCTCCTTCAATGTATCCTTCTGAGAGGTGACTATGTTCGATCCAAACAGCCGTTACGAAAAGCTCCCGACTGCGTCTTTCAGCGACGCACAGGGGCACGAAATCGCTTATGTGCGCCGGCGCTTCCTGCCGCGTCCAGAAGACCTGGCCACCCTGGTCGAGCTGAGCGTGACCGAGGACGACCGCCTGGACTTGATGACCGCCCGCACCATCGGCGATCCCGAGCAGTTCTGGCGCGCCTGCGACGCCAGCAACGCCATCAACCCGCCTGACCTGACCGCCCGCGTGGGCGCCAAGGTACGTTTCCCGATCCCGCAGCCGCAATGAACCCGCTTGGCATCCACCTGACCCTGCTGATCGGCCCGACCGTTGCCGTCCCGCCGCCACCGCAGTACCTGGAGCTGCTGCAGTCGGTGCAGGTCACCCACAGCGACAGCGGCCGCTCGGGCTTCCAACTCACCTTCCAGGCCGGGCGCCCGGGCCCCTCCAGCGTGATGGACTACCCCATTCTGAGCCTGCCGCTGATCAAAGTCTTCAACCGGGTAATTCTGATCGTGACCATCCAGGGCATCCCCGGCGTGCTGATGGACGGGATCATCACCAACCAACAGCTCACCCCCGGCCAGGAGCCCGGCAGCGACACCCTGACGGTTACCGGCGAGGATGTCAGTGTGATGATGGACCTGAAAGAAGTGAACGTCGAGCATCCGGCCCAACCGGAATTGGTGATCGCCAACAAGATCATCGCCTCGTATGCACAATACGGCCTGATCCCGGTGGTCATCCCGCCTGTGGCGATGGATGTCCCCCTGCCGATCGAGCGCATCCCGGTCCAGCGTGCTACCGATCTGGGATATCTGCAGGATATGGCGGGGCGGCACGGCTATGTTTTCTACGTCACCCCGGGGCCGGCCCCCTTCACCAATACGGCTTACTGGGGACCGCCTGTGCGCGTTGGATTGCCCCAGCCGGCCTTGTCGGTCAACCTGGGGCCGAACACGAACGTCAATTCGATCAATTTCCAGAACAACGCCCTGGCCCCGTCTTTGGTGTCCGGGCAGGTGCAGGACCGCCAGACCAATACGGTTGTCCCGGTCCAGACCTTTGCCAGCACCCGCCCGCCGCTCACCCCCCAACCGGCGCTGCTTACCAACCAGCCAAACGTGCGCACCAGACTATTCCAGGGCAGTGGCCTGAACATCGCCCAATCCTTCGGCCGCGCCCAGGCCGAGACCGATGCATCCACGGACGACACCATCACCGTTTCCGGCGAACTGGACGCGGTGCGCTACGGGGCCATGCTGCAGGCGCGCAGCCTGGTGGGCTTGCGCGGCGTGGGCTTCACCTACGACGGATTCTATTACGTCAAGAGCGTGACCCACAATATCACGCGCGGAGAGTACAAGCAGAGCTTCACCCTCACCCGTGAGGGGACCGGCGCAATCACCCCGGTGCTGCCAACCTTATAGATAGCGTTTGTTATGCCTAATTATTTCGGAAAATACCGCGGAAAAGTAAAAACCAATCTCGACCCGATGATGCTGGGTCGCGTGCAGGTCAGCGTACCGGCCGTGTTGGGCGAGGGTACCCTGAGCTGGGCCATGCCCTGCGTGCCGTACGCCGGCAGCGGGGTGGGCTTCTTCATGATCCCGCCGGTCGACGCCAATGTGTGGGTCGAATTCGAAGGCGGCGACATCGATTACCCGATCTGGAGCGGCTGCTTCTGGGGCATCGGAGAAGTGCCGGCCACACCCGCTGTGCCACAGATGAAGGTCATCAAACTGGACAGCATTACGCTGACCCTGAGCGAACTACCCGGCGTCGGTGGGGTGACCCTGGAAGTCTCGCCGCCGTCCGTCGGCCTGCCGCTCAAGATGACCTTCGACGTGAACGGCATCAAGCTTGAAGCCGGCCCGCTCGGCACAGTGGAACTCACCCCGGCCGGCGTCAAGATCAACAGCGGCGCGCTGGAGGTAACCTGATGGGCTTCCTGCTCCACGTCGGCGCGACCGTGATCTGCAGCCACGGCGGACAGGCCTTGCCCACCGCACCCAACCCGCGCGTCAAGGTCAGCAGCCAACCGATCGTCACCCAAAGCGCACCCTACACGGTGGCCGGCTGTCCGTTCGCCACACCGGGCGGACCGCTTCCCTGCGTTACCGCCCAGTGGGTCACCGGCGCCGTACGAGTCAAAGCCGATGGCATGCCGGTGCTGCTGCAGGAGAGCCAGGCGATCACCGCCCCAAACGGTGTGCCGCTCAACGTTTTAGTGACCCAGCCGCGGGTCAAAGGGTTGTGAAACGAGGTGCCCATGCAAATCGATTTCCCCTATCGCATCGCTCGGGATGGGCGTACAGCCCTGACTGAGGCGGAGGATCACATCCGCGACATGATCGAACAGGTTTTGTTCACCAATCCGGGAGAACGCGTCAACCGCCCGACCTTCGGTTGCGGCTTGCTGCAAATGGTCTTCGGTCCCAACAGCCCCGAACTGGCGACCGCCACCCAATTCCTGGTCAAGAGCGCCCTCCAGCAGTGGCTGGGCGAGTTGATCCAGGTCGATCAGGTTGACGTGCAAAGCCAGGATTCTACGCTGCGCGTGAAAGTCGTTTACACCGTGCGCGCCACGCAGCAGAACCAGCAAGCCACATTCCAGAGGGGGGTGTAACAGTGGGTACACAATATTTCTGTGGCAACGAAAACCGGCGGGATATGGTGCGCTTCACCACCGGGGGCGGTGGCGGACCGGTGCTGAACGGCATCGACTACCTCGAAGTGGTCTCGGCCGACGAGAAGACTCTTGAAGTGCACTTCATCCACAACCTGCCGGGCCAGACAGACGGTTTCCCAGCCGGGCCGGCCCTGACGGAACATAACTTCGAGATCCAGGGCGGCGTGCGCATCACCGGCATCACTGTCAAAACCATATCCGTAGCAGATAACCTCGCCACGCTCGAGGTCAGCCAGGCCGGGGATTTTTCGACCTACGTCCTGCGCCTGGTAACCGGTGAGGAGGTCGAGGACCCGCCCTCAGGCTTCGACCCGCAGCTTTCGGCCGTGCCCTTCTCGTTCAAGATCGATTGTCCGAGCGACTTCGACTGCCTGCCCGAAGACGAGTGCCCGCCCGAGAACCTGCCCGCCCCGCTGATCGACTACCTGGCCAAGGACTACGGCAGCTTCCGGCGCCTGATGCTCGACCGGCTCTCCAGCATTATGCCGGGCTGGCAGGAGCGCAACCCGGCCGACATGCAGGTCGCGCTGGTTGAGGCGGTCGCATACCTCGGCGACCAGATGAGTTATTACCAGGATGCGGTCGCGACCGAGGCCTACCTGGGCACTGCACGCCAGCGCATCTCCGTCCGCCGGCACGCCCGCCTGCTGGACTACGCCATGCACGACGGCTGCAACGCCCGCGCCTGGGTCCACTTCCAGGTGGAGTCGGGCAGCGCGGCTGACGGCGCGTTGGTCAAGAAAGGTACTCCCGTGCTGACACGCGGGCTGCAGGACGTCGCTACGCTTGACCCGGCCGACTTCCAGAAGATCATTCAGGCCGAGTCGCCGGTGGTGTTCGAGACCCTGCACGACCTGAGGCTCGAGAGCGCCCATAATGAAATCAAATTCTATACCTGGAACGACAGCGAGTGCTGTTTGCCGAGAGGCGCCACACGCGCCACACTGCACAACGATCCGCAGCTTTCGCTGCAAGCCGGCGACGTGCTGATTTTTGAAGAAGTCATCAGCCCGATGACCGGCCTGTCGCCGGATGCCGACCCGTCTCATCGCCACGCCGTGCGCCTGACAAATATCGCCACCCAGGACAGCCACGGCGATCCGCTGGTCGACCCGCTAGACGACACGCCGATTGCCGAAGTGGCCTGGGAGACACAGGACGCCCTGCCCTTCCCGTTGTGCATCTCGGCCAAGGTCCAGACCGACAGCGGCCCGCAGCTGGTGCTTGATTTGAGCGTGGCGCGTGGCAATATCGTCCTGGTCGACCACGGACTGACCGTCGCGGACGAGGACCTGGGCCAGATCGGCACGGACGCCGCCGGGCGGTTGGAACGGCCGGTGCTGCAATCCGGACCGCTCAGCCAGCAGGGTCACGCCCGCGACCGTTACGGCCAGCCGGTACGCGACGCCAATCACGAACTGGTTGTCTTCGACCCGCAGTCCCCGGCCGCCCTGGCCTTCGCCTGGGAGATGCGCGATACCCTGCCCGCCATCCACCTGACCGAGAACAGCGATACCAGCCGCCCCTGGCTGGCGCGCCGCGATCTACTGGGCAGCAGCCGCTTCGAGCGCGCCTTCGTGGTCGAGATGGACGATTACAGCCTGGCGCATCTGCGTTTCGGCGACGGCTTTCACGGCGCCATTCCTAAACCCGATTCGACCTTCAGCGCCACCTACCGGGTTGGCAACGGCACGGCCGGCAACGTCGGCCGGGAGGCCATCAGCCGCGTGGTGCTGTCCGTTGCGGGCATCAAAGCTGTCCGCAACCCGCTGGCGGCTGCGGGCGGACGCGAGCCCGAAACGCTCGAACAGGTCAAGCAGTACGCCCCGCAGGCCTTCCGCACACAGGAACGGGCCGTGACCGCCGCCGATTACGCCGCCGCGGCCGAACGTCATCCCGAGGTGCAGAAAGCGGCCGCCACGCTGCGCTGGACCGGCAGTTGGTACACGGTCTTCATTACCATCGACCGCAGCGGCGGTTTGGCGGTCGACGCGCCTTTCGAATCCGAGATGCGCGCCTTCCTGGAGCGTTTCCGCCTGGCAGGGGAGGATCTGGAGATCGACGCACCGCGCTTCGTCTCGCTCGACCTCGAATTGAGCGTATGCGTCAAACCCGGCTACTACCGCAGCCAGGTCAAGGCTGACCTGCTGAAACGCTTCAGCAACCGTGACCTGCCCGACGGGACACGCGGTTTCTTCCATCCTGACAGGCTCACTTTCGGCCAGCCGGTCTACCTGAGCCAGATCACCACGCTGGCCATGCAGGTGCCCGGCGTGCAGTGGGTCGATGCCGAAGACGCCCCCGGCAAGCCCAATCGCTTCCGGCGCTGGGGGCAAGCTGCTGAGGGTGAGTTCGAGGCCGGGATGATCGAGTTTGGGCGGCTGGAGATCGCCCGCCTGGACAACGACCCGAGCCGGCCAGAGAACGGCAAACTCGACTTTTACATGGAAGGTGGACTGTGAGCGAACCCCTGGATACCACTTTAGACAACTGCGGCTGCTGCGAGCCAGAACCGGCGCCCCCGCAACTTTACAACCGCCCCGGCCTGCCGGCTCTCGCGTATCGCGCCGGAACTTACGCCTCCTTCTTCCGCCGCATGCGCAATCGTATCGGGACCCTGACCCTACCGGACGGAGAGTTCGCCGGGACGCGCCCGCTGGTCTCGCTGTCCACCCGCGACCAGGACGACCCCTCGATCGCCCTGCTGGACGCCAGCGCAGTGATGGCGGATGTACTTACCTTCTACCAGGAGCGCATCGCCAACGAGGGCTTCCTGCGCACAGCCACGGAACGCCGCTCGATCCTGGAGATGGCGCGCGAGATTGGCTACGAGCTCAACCCGGGCGTGGCGGCCAGCGTATTCCTGTCTTTCAGGGTCGATGACGCCCTAGGCGCGCCGGGCGTTTCCACCATTCCCGCCGGAACCAAGGTGCAAAGCATCCCGCCGCAGGGCAAGCTACCGCAGACCTTCGAGACCTCGCAGGAACTGACGGCCTATAAGGAATGGAATGTCCTGGAACCGCGCTTGACCCAACCCCAATCCATAAATGTCAACGCGAAGCAACTCTATTTACAGGGAACCTCCGCTAATCTAAAGCCGGGTGACGTGTTACTGGTCGTCATCAGTAGCGGCAGCACCATTCAAACCGCCTCCAAACGTGTGGTGAGTGTAGATGTACAGGCCAATGCAAACTACACGCGCGCCGACCTCGATCCCGCACCTCCGGCTCTGCCTTCCTTTGTCCCCCCCTCATTTTCTCAAGGCGCTGTCAATCCCTCCGGTTCAAAAATCCCGCTTGACGCTTCATCCGTTCAGTCACACATCGTTGGACAGCAGTGGAAAGACGCGGACTTAAATGCCTTCCTGGGTTTCAACGAATGGGACACCCGCGACTTACTAGATACCCTGAGCGCGCTGCGTGAAGCAGGAAATACCTCCTCAACCCAATCCGTATTCGTGTTCCGAGAGCGGGCTGGCTTCTTTGGCTGCAGCGCACCGCTCTACCAGAGCATGCCGAAAGACAGCGATGGCAACGTGCTCTATCCTGGCGCTGACTGGGACGGTACAAACGGCGCATGGGAAATTTGGAAGAACCAACAAACAAGCAAGTATTACGCCGTTGATGATGCTTTCTTGGAGCGTACGATCAAGGGAATCGTCAACGATAGCTGGGTGCTGTTCAAGCGCTCCAGCAATCAGGAAGAGGCTTACCGCATACGGAGTACACGCGAAGTCTCGCTGGCAGCGTTTGGGATCAGCGGCAAGGCCATGTCGCTGCAGCTGAACCAGAAGGACGGGAGCGACCTCACAGATTCCGACAAACCTTCTTACTTCAAAGTCCGAACCACCACCGCCTATGTGCAAAGCGAACAACTTGCTCTGGCTGAGCTGCCAATCCTGGAAGACCTACCCGCAAACCAAACCACCATTTTACTCAATGGCCTCATCCTCGGCTTGCAAAAAGGCCAGGCGGTTTACGCCAGCGGCGAACGCGCTGACGCTGATGGGACGCTGGCCAAGGAAATTTTGATCATTCAAGACATCAACCACATCGGCGGTTTCACCGAATTGACTTTTGAATCGGGCCTAGAATATCCGTATAAACGCGACTCATTTACGCTCAATGCCAACACCGTGCAGGCCACCCATGGCGAGACGGTAACCGAGACTCTGGGCAGCGGTGACGGCGCCCGGAGTTATCAGCAATTCACCCTGAAGAAACCACCCCTGACCTTTACGCGTGCCGCCACGCCGAGCGGATCCGAGAGCACCATGCAATTGCGGGTCAACAAGCTGCTCTGGGAACTGTCTTCATCGCTTTACGGGCTGGAAGCCAACGACCAAGGCTACATCATCCGCATTGACGATGACAGCAAAGCAACCGTCATCTTTGGAGACGGCCAAAAAGGGGCTCGCCTGCCAACCGGAGTGGACAACGTCACCGCCGTCTACCGCAGCGGGATCGGCCTGGAAGGCGAAGTGGAAGCCGGCAGCCTAACGCTGCTGCCCTCCAAACCCTTCGGGGTGCGGGGCGTAATCAACCCGCTGGCGGCCAGCGGAGCCGGTGATCCCGAAAAAATGGACAACGCCCGGGACCACGCTCCGCTGACGGTGCGCACGCTCGACCGGGTCGTCTCGCTCGACGATTACCAGGACTTCGCCGGCGCCTTTGCCGGAATCGGCAAGGCCCAGGCCATCGACCTGTGGAGCGGCGAGCAGCACCTGGTCCACCTGACCATCGCCGGGGCGAACGGCAAACCGGTTACAGACGCCACTTTCCTTAAGACCTTCAAGAAAGCCCTGGATGCCGCCCGCGACCCGGCCCAGCTGGTCAAGGTCGATACCTACGACCAGTTACTGTTCGACCTGACGGCTAACGTCGCCGTGGACGAGCGCTACGTTGTTGAGGACGTCTTCTCAGATATCAAGGACGCCCTGCAAGAGGCCTTCTCCTTCGCGCAGCGCAGCTTCGGACAGTCCGTAACCGCCGCGGAGGTGATCAGCCTGATCCAGGAGGTCGACGGCGTGATTTACGTCGACCTTGACGATCTTTACATCTCAGACGATCCACCTGACCTGAACCAGATCCTGGCAGCTAACAGCGCACACGTCGAAAACGGACAGATCGTCCACGCCCAACTGCTGCTGCTCAACAACCTGGGCGTTAACCTACAGGAGGTGCAAGCATGAGCGCTGAATCCGACCGGCTCTACAACCTGCTGCCGGTCATCTACCGCCTGCGCGACGCCGAGCAGGGCGAACCCTTGCGCGCACTGCTGTCGATCATCAACGGCGAGCTTGCCAATGTGGAAGCCGACATCGCCGGCCTGTACGAAAACTGGTTCATCGAGAGCAGCGACGAGTGGGTCGTGCCCTATATCGGCGACCTGCTGGGGGTACGCGGCCTGAACACCATCCAGACCAGCGCTTTCAGCCAGCGCGCCTACGTTGGTAACACGCTCTTTTACCGCCGCCGCAAGGGCACGGCTTACGTGCTGGCCATCCTGGCCGAGGACGTGACCGGCTGGCCGGCTCACGTGGTCGAGTTCTTCGAACTGCTCCAGACGACCCAATACATCAACCACCTGCGCCTCTTCAATACCAGCCCCGACTTGCGCGACACTGACCGGTTGAACCTGCTCGATGGGCCGTTCGACAGCCTGCCCCACACCGCGGACGTGCGCCATATCTACAACCGGCGCGGGAAGCAAAACATTCGCAATATCGGCATTTTCCTGTGGCGCTTGCAGAATTACCCGCTCTTGAACGTCGTCGCACGCCAGGCGGCAGCCCCGCACGACTACGGCTACCACTTCAGCCCGCTTGGCAACCCGGCGCCACTCTTCAACACGCCGTCCCCCCTGTCATCCCCCTCCGGGGGTCTGGGCGAACAATCCGTGCCGGGGCCGATCCGCCCGCTGGATTTTTACCGCGACTTGAAAACCTACCAGGATCTGTATGGGAGTCTTGCCGATCCACCGGAAAACAGCCGCTACTATGGCCCGCAGCGCAGCCTGCAAGTTATCAAGGACGGCACGCCCGTCCCGCCCAAGGACGTGCTCTGCAAGAACCTGTCTGCCTGGGCGCAGCCTCCGCCAGGCAAGGTGGCCGTGGACGTTTCGCTCGGGCGGATCACCTTCGCAAGCGGTCAAAAGCCGACCCAAGACCTGGTCGTCTCGTTCAACTACGGCTTCAGCGCGGACATCGGCGGCGGCCCGTACGACCGACGCGAACGCATGACCGAAGTCAAACTGCCGGTACAGGAGTTCGAGGTCGGTGCGGGCAAAACCCACGCCACGCTGGGCGCGGCGCTCTCAGCCTGGGGCACGGCCGGTAAACCGCCCGCCGTGATCCGTATCTACGACAGCGCCACTTACGAGGCTGACATAACCGTCAACCTGCCCAAGAACGGCATGCTGGTGATCGACTGCGAAAACGAGGAGCGCCCCACGCTGGTGAAGGCTGGACCGCTGAAGGTCAACTCGGCTGCAACTACCCCCGAGGAAGCCGCCGCCTTCACCCTGAGCGGATTGCTGGTCGAAGGCAGCCTGGAGGTCAAGGGAAAACTCAACCTGACCATGAGCGACTGCACGCTGGTGCCGGGGCTGGCCCTGGACGAGGACAGCTACCCAGCCAGCCCGGCACAGGCCAGCCTGGTCGTCAGCGGCACGGACGTGGTCGATACGGCCATTTCGATTTCGCGCTGCATTCTCGGTCCGCTTCAACTGCCGCAGGACTGCCAGGAACTGGTCGTCCGCGACAGCATTGTCGCCGCGCCCCTCGCCAAGGATGCGGACGAACCAGACCGGGTGGCGATCGCAGCCAACGCCAGCGGCAGCAACCCCGGGCCGGTCACGACCCTCGAGCGGGTCACGGTCTTCGGCGAGGTGCACGTCAAGCAACTTGAGCTGGCCTCGGAGGTGATCTTCGCCCATCCCGTCGTCGTCGACCGGCGGCAGGAGGGCTGCGTGCGCTTCAGCTATCTGCCCGAAGGTTCCAAGACGCCGCGCCGCTATCGCTGCCAGCCCGACCTGGCCATCGCCGAGCGCGAAAAACAGCTCGACCCGCTGAAGATCACCCCGGCCGAGGTGGAACAGATCATCATGCGCGTACGCCCGCAATTCACCAGCCTGCGCTACGGCCAGGCAGCTTTTGCCCAACTTTCCACCCCGTGCGCAGACGAGATCAAGACTGGCGCAGAGGACGGCTCGGAGATGGGCGTCTTCAGCCTGCTGCAGCAGCCCCAGCGCGTGGCCAACCTGCAGATCGCGCTGAATGAATACCTGCGCTTCGGTCTCGAAGCTGGCATTTTCTTTGTGACCTGAGAACTCCAACCAGTAAGGCATTATGAGGAGGTAACCATGAAAGGCGACTTCACCCGCATGACTTTCGACCCGCGCAAGCACTTCAGCGGCGTGCGCATGCAGCAGGGACGCGTACAGCTCGACGCCGATTGGAATGAGAACCTCGAGATCCTGCTGCACCGCATCGAGACCGAGACGATCGACGTCGTCGGCGAGTGCGGTGTCCCGATCCACGACGCCGGCTTCGGTGTGGTGACCGATTTCAGCACCCTCTCGGCCGAAGAGCAAACCTGGCTGGCAGCGCAAGGTTTTGCCACGCTTTCCGCTGGCGATTTTTTCCTGACCCGCGGCCGGGCCTACGTGGATGGCATCCTGGTCGAGAATGACCATACATTGCCCTTCAGCCAGCAGCCGTTCGTGCTGCCCAAGGGAAATGTGCAGATCGATGCCCCCGGCATCTACCTGCTGTGGTTGGACGTCTGGCAGCGGCACATCACCGCCCTCGAAGATCCAGCCATTCGCGAGGTGGCCTTGGGTGGCCCCGACACGGCCACGCGCACCCAGGTCATCTGGCAGGCCATGCTCGACCAGGTCGGGAAAGTGGGCGAAAACATCACCTGCACCAACACCCCCCTGCCCTGGCCTGATGCCAGCAAAGGCCGGCTGCGCGCACGTACGCACCCCGAAGACCAGCCCGAAGACCCCTGTCCGGTCCCGCCTGGTGCCGGCTA
>Ga0315535_1001612_pt1 | contig 14881 bp, 10 predicted proteins | sample SalMarSW160220MG_2_FD_203092 | JGI IMG/M metagenome (GOLD analysis project Ga0315535, IMG submission 203092) | Salt marsh sediment microbial communities from the Plum Island Ecosystem LTER, Massachusetts, United States - Salt Marsh Sediment SW1602-20 ...
AGGAGCACGACATAGAGGTGGATGAGGGCGACGAGTGCAATCAGGATGCCGGCAGCGAACGACACCCTGCGATCCTAGCTGGCTCACTTGCCTTGCCCGATGGGTAGGTTGGGGTTCGAGAGGAGCGATATGGCAGTGATCACCGTGTGGAGCGACATGTTCTGCCCCTGGGGATATGTGGCGGGACTGCGTCTCAGGAGGATGAGAGACGAACTCGGCGCCGACGTATCCTTCGATTTCCGGGCCTGGCCCCTCGATGTGGCGTTCCGGCCACAACAGGCGAACAGGGTCCGAGCGGAGATCGTGGCGCTTGCCCAACACGAGCCGAGCGCGTTCACCCTGTACGAAGGGGATCTGCCAACCTCCTCCCTCCTGGCGTCCGAGGCGCAGAAGTGGGGCTACAGCTACGGCGACGAGGTCGGCGAGTACTTCGATCTCGCGATCCGAAGGGCGATGTTCCTCCATACGCGAAACCTGGGGGTGCACTCCGAGCTTCTCGCCGTTGCGAGGACCGAAGGTCTCGACGCCGATGCGCTCGCCGATGCACTGTCGCTGGGCACGTACCGTGCGGACGTGAACTCCGATATCCAGGAGGGACGCGCCCTGCCCGTTGAAGGGAGCCCGACGCTCGTGCTGCCGGACGGCACCGTGTTCTCGAATCCTGGGTTCGAGATCAACCGGGTCCGGGAGATACCCATCATCGTCAGTGACCACCTGTCGACCATCGCAGATCTCATACAGCGGGCCGCCTGGCAGGACTAGCGCGCTGACAGCGTCACTGGACAGGGCGCTAGACGACCCTGCCGTTCTCGACATCGATGACGATGGTGACCGGTCCCTCGTTGTCGAGTGACACGAGCATGCGGGCGCCGAAGGCCCCCTTTTCGACCGCGAGCCCTTCCGCTTCGAGGCGTTCGACCATCGCTTCGAGTATCGGCTCCGCAAGGCTCGGGTCGGCTGCTCGCGTGAACGACGGCCGGTTTCCCCTGCGCACATCGGCACAGAGCGTGAACTGACTGATGACGAGCACCTCGCCATCGATATCCACCACGGATCTGTTCATGCGGCCGAGTTCGTCGGGAAAGACCCGCAACCGGGCGACCTTGCCGGCCATGGCACGTGCGTCGTCCGGACCGTCGCCTTCGGCCACACACGCGAGTACCAGAAGGCCCCGTTCGATCGCCCCCACGTTCACCTCGTCCACCATCACAGATGCACGGCCGACTCTCTGAACCACGGCTCTCACGTGGCCAATGTAGCCCTCAATTGGAGGTCCAATTCGCCGATACCTGCTGACATGGCCGTATCTGTCGACATTCCCGAGCACGTCGTCGTTCGGGGTCTGGGAATTGCCGCGCTCGTCGTGGCCGTCCAGCTACTGGTCGCGGCGCTTCTGTTCGGCAACGGTCAGCTCTTCCTCGCTTCACTTCCTGCATTGATCGTGGGGATCGCCATCCTCGGTGCCACGACATGGCTGCGGGCACCAGCGCCACTGGCCATGATGGCAACCGCCGTTGCGATCGCAGCCGAGGCGGGATTGGTCGACGAGTCACGTGTGCACACCCTCGGCTTCGGAGCGATCATCGTCCTCGGACTCATCGCGGTGATGATGTCCGCACAGCGGTGGATGTCCTACACGGTCGCGTTCGCATCCGTACTGGTCGTTACCAGCGGCTACTGGAATCGCAACAGCACCTCAGCGCATCCGTTCATCGAGGGGTTCGGCCTCGCGATCGTCTTCCTCATGGGAGCGTCGATGGCTGCCTGGGTTCGGATGCGGAAGATGAAGGCAGACGAGCGCTACCGGACGCTCGTGCAGAGGGCGCCGATCTCCATCTGGGAGGAGGATTTCACACATGTGGACAGGTGGCTCGACGGCCTGCGATCCGAGGGGGTGACCGACCTGGCTGCATTCCTCACTTCGGACCTGGTGAGAGACGCCTCCAGACTCATCATCGTCAAAGAAGTGAACCAGGCGTGTGTCGATCTCCTCGAGGCGCACGACAGAGCGGAGTTGGTGGGGCGATTGAGTATGGATAGCGTCAGCGACGACACGATCGAGGCGCTGACCGCACAGATCCTCACCGTTTGGGAGCGACGGGATCATTTGATGACAGAGGTCAAGGGTCAGACGCTGCGCGGCAACCCAATCGAGGGAGTCCTCCACTGGTTTGCCCCGACGATCGACGGCAAGCTCGACCTGTCGAGCGTGGTCGTGTCGGTGACCGACGTGCGCCCCCTGAAAGAGACACAACGCCGACTCGCCCAGCTCATCGACTCCAAGGATCAATTCGTTGCATCGGTCAGCCATGAGCTACGAACTCCCCTCACCAGCGTCGTTGGTTTTTCTGCCGAGCTGAGGGATCACCTCGACAGCTTCTCTCCGACCGATCTGCGCGAGATGCTGGATCTGATCGCCAGCCAGGCCGGTGATGTCGGCAACATCGTCGAGGACCTCCTCGTCGCGGCCAGAGCGGATCTCGGGACCATCTCCCTCAGCCCTGAGAGACTCGACGTGCGTCTGATCATCCGCGAAGTGACGTCGGGCCACCCACCGGACGCCATCGACCTGCCTGACGACGAGCTGTCCGTCATCGTCGATTCGACACGGCTTCGTCAGATCCTCAGAAACCTCCTCACGAACGCCCGACGGTACGGGGGAAGCCACGTAGCGCTCGAGGCCGGAAGAGAGAACTCGCGGGTATGGATCGAGGTACGTGATGATGGTCTCGGCGTGAAGCCGACCGACGAGGGCCGCATCTTCCTTCCCTACGAAACGGCGCACCATCGGGCCGGTGTCACGGCATCTGTCGGACTGGGTCTGGCGGTCGCCCGACAGCTCGCCCATCTGATGCACGGGGAGCTGTCCTACGAGCGTCGGCAGCGGCTAACGATCTTCCGCCTCGACTTCCCGGAAGCCCGCGCCGAGCAGGCACAGCTTCTTTAGACTCGCGACCAATGGAGCGCGCCGAACGCCATGTCTTCCTCATCGATGCATCGAGCATCATCGAACGACGCCTCCTGGAGCGATGGGTGGAGCGCAACCACCCGGACGCCGCCGCCATCCTGTGCATTCCCCCGTCCCGCAAACCGGGAAGACGATGCTCTGATCGTTCCCGTCTAGAGAAGATCCTGGACACCAATCCGATGCTCACACCGATTCGAGTCGCGTGGCTCGCACCGCGCCACAATGGCCGGCGGTCCGTATCGTTCGTCGACCTGTTTCGACTCGTCGACCCTCGCGTTCCCGACCCGCTGCGTCAGCTCGCCATCCTCCGATTCAGTGCCGACCGAACGTGGGTCGTGGTCGGTGAGCCCGCCACCGCATCGACGCTCCGCAACGCCTGGAACGCGAATCCGGATGATGTCGAATTCGTCGATTTCGTCCAGCGTCGGGCCGCGCTCGCACTCGACAGGGCGGATCGACGCTTGAGAGGGAACCGCTACAAGGTCCCTCACTTCGTTCGCCGGGACATCCTGAGCACGCCATCGTTCAGGGAGCATGTGGCGCAGATCGCGATCCAGGAGGGTCGAACGCAGGATGCGACGTTCACGAGAGCGTCGAGGTACCTCAGGGAGATCGCGGCCTCCCACAGCCCCTATCTGATCGATCTCGTCGCCAACGGCATACGGTGGCTGTACCGGCGCGGGTATCGGGCGATCTTGTATTCGTCCGATGAACTCGGGAGCATCCTGACGCTCGGCCAACGCTATCCGCTCGTGTTCCTCCCCTCGCACAAGTCGAATCTCGACCACCTCTCATTGCAGTACGTTCTCTGGGAGAACGACGCCCCCTCCAACCACACCGCGGGCGGAATCAACATGAACTTCTTCCCGATCGGTCCGATCATCCGCCGGACCGGCGTGTTCTTCATTCGCCGGACATTCAAGGACAATCCCCTCTACAAACTGGTTCTCCAGAGCTACCTCGACTACCTGCTGGACAAGCGGTTTCCCCTCGAGTGGTATCTGGAGGGCGGGCGTTCTCGATCCGGCAAGCTCCTTCCCCCCCGCTACGGGATGCTCACCTACGTCGCCGACGCCTATGCGCGTGGCAAGTGCGACGACGTGTACCTCGTTCCCCTGTCGATCATCTACGACCACGTCCAGGACGTCGGATCCTATGCGGCAGAGCAGCGAGGCGAGCAGAAGGAACGGGAGAGCTTCGGGTGGCTGGTACGGAATATCAGAGCCATCGGCCATCGGTTCGGCAATATCCATCTCCGATTCGGCAACCCCGTTTCCATCTCGGACCATGTCGAGCAGGGAGCGCCGGTCGAACCGATCACCGTGCAGAAGCTTGCCTTCGAGGTCAGCACCCGCATCAACGACGTCACTCCGATCACCCCGACGGCCTTGATGACCATTGCGCTTCTGTCGGCAGGCGACAAGGCATCCACGCTCCAGGAAATCCAGGAGGAGTTGCGACAACTGGACCATCTGATCACCGAGAGGAACCTGCCCGTGACCGAGCGAGTCTGGCCGGAGAACAGGGCACAGCTCGAGATGATCCTCAGAAGGCTCGAAGAGCACGACATCGTGACAGGATTCGATGCGGGCCCGGAACCCGTGTACCTGATCGCGCCCGACCAACGACTCACCGCTTCGTACTACGCGAACACGGTGGTGCACTTCTTCGTCAACGCGGCGATCACGGAGCTGTCCTTACTCGCAGCAGCCGACTCCGGCGAAGAGAGCCCCGAGCGTTTCTGGAACTCGGTGATGCAGCTCAGGGATCTCTTGAAATTCGAGTTCTTCTTCACGGACAAGGACGAATTCCGACAGGAGATCTGGAACGAACTCCTCCACAAGGATGGGCGTTGGCCCACGCGGGTCCTGAGAGGCGAAGCACGTCAGCTCCTACGCGAGCTGCATCCACTGACGAGCTACTGGGTGGTGCGACCGTACCTCGAGGCTTACCAGGTGGTGGCCGATGCGCTCGCGACGCACTCGCCGTACGTTCCGATCAACGAACGCAGATTCCTCGCCGAGTGCCTCGCCTTGGGCAAGCAGTACCGGCTGCAACGCCTCATTCATGGTGACGAGTCCGTGTCGCAAGTCCTGTTCGCGTCGGCACTGAAACTCGCGCGCAACCGGGGCCTGCTCGACGTCGACGACCCCGACCTGGACAGCCGTAGAAAGGGGTTTGTGCTCGAGATCCGCGAGGCGCTGGACAGGATCGAGTCGATCGAGGCACTCGCCGGGGGCAGGCGCGCAGGGTTCTAGTGCTCTGTCCGGCAACGTTGGTGATGGGCAGGGCGAGGCAGGGGCGCCGCTGGCAAGGACGCAGACGCACCTGGCGGTGCTTCAAGGACGAGGACGCAGCCACGTGGTGTCATCTGGCCGTCCTGGACGCGCCGACTGGACGGTGCGCTAGCCGTACCTCTTCCATCGTGCCTTCCCCGCCCGTACGCTGCACGTCGTGTTCAGACGTTTCGATCCGGACGCGGCGAGACAGATCGCGGTGCGAATGGAACGTGTCGGAGGTGATGCCACAGCGAGTCTCTCCGCCGCGGTCATGCTCCTCCCAGGGTCCCTGTCCGCCGCTCAGGGTCGAGTCGCCGCAGGCTGGTGGCACGAAGAGGCAACACGAATGCGTGCAAGAGCCGACCTCATCGAGCTTCGCGGTTCGGATCTCATCGCCCTCCAGCACCTCGACGCCGACCTCGCCGAACTGGAGCGCCGGCGGGGTGAGCTGTTGAAGCGGCCTCCGTTCATCCGCTGGCTCGCATCCTGGTTTCCGCCGTTCCGAGAGTCGATGCACGGCATGGATCGAACACTCGACGAATTGGACATCGCCATCGACGACCGGCGGTCGTGGACCGATCGACAGATCCTCGAGTACGAAGGAACGGGCGATGGTCGCATCGTCGAAGTGATCGGCGACCTGCGCTCCGCCCGGAACATCGCGGTGTTGGTCCCGGGCGTTGGCACCGACCTCGACACCTACGAGCGGGTGTTTCATCGGGACGCTCAGAACCTCGCAGACCGGGTCGCCGGCACCGACACCGCCGTGATCGCGTGGCTCGGATACGATCCGCCAGACTCGGTAGTGACGGCGATCGACGAGGGTCCTGCAAGGAACGGCGCCATCTCGCTTGCCTCATTCGTTGCATCTCTGCCTCCGGCACACATCACCGTCGTCGGGCACTCCTACGGTTCCCTGGTCGTCGGTCTCGCCGCCGGCGAAAAGGGCATGGTCGCCGACGAGGTGGTGTTCATCGGAAGCCCAGGAGTCGGTGCCGATGCCGTCTCCGACCTCCGGCTGCCTCCATCATCGACGGTGTGGACCGGTCTCGCACCCCTCGATCCGATCCGGCTCGCCCGGCCGAGGTGTCTCACCGAGCCGGGTGAGTGCCTGTCGACGGCGAACGTCGCGTTCGGTGTCGACCCGCACTCGTCGTCGTTCGGCGCCCGAACATTCGATGCGGGAGATGCTCCGCTCTGGAACGCCCACTCCGCCTATTACACACCCGGGACGACGGCGCTCGACAACATCGCACGAATCGTCGCCGGAGACGACAACGACGTGACCACTCGATAGTCACACTCTCGTCAGTGAACGCCGCAGCAGCCACGTAGCGGCGCCAAGCAGCACGATCGCGTATCCCATGAGCACGGCGAGGTCCGGAACGATGCTCCAGACGCCGTCGTGGAGTTGCACGATCTTCGAGAACGCCTCCAACGCCCACGCGTGCGGAGTGATGTGAGCGACGTGATACATCGTCGGAGCGAAGATCTCGAACACCTGCAGGGGGACCATGCAGCCGCCCAGCGCGGCAAGTCCGAGGCCCAGGAGCACGCCGATCCCCGACGCCTGGGCAACGTTGCGGAACAACGATCCCGTCACCATGGCCGCGCCGGCCCCGACCAGGCAGAATACGACGAGCAGCAGTCCGGTCGCGAGCGGATCACCCCAGTCGACACGAAACAGGATCCAGGTGCCGGCGATGATGAAGAGACCCTGGACCATTGCCACGCCGAAGCGTCCAAGTGCCTCTCCGACGAGAATGGTGCCCATTCGCGTAGGTGTCGCCAGCATCCTGCGACTCACCCCGTACGTTCTCGACTGGATCAGCGCTGCGGATCCTGTCAACGAGGTGAGGAAGATGAAGAGCACGAGTTGCGATTGCGCACCGAGATCGAACCGGCCTCCCTGCGTGAACGAGTACGGCTGTCCAACAGACTGTGTCTCCACATCGATTCGTTCGACGTTCGCCTGTTCCGCTTGGGCTGTCGCGACGGCATCGGAGTACGACGCAACACCTTGGGTACTCGCGAAGCCCGCCGCCCGCAGGACGGCGTTCTGTTGCGCGACCACCCGGTCGATGACCGTCCTCAGCTCGAACTGCTCTTGGAGGTCTCGTGCCGTGAACCCGATCTCCACGTGCTGCTGGACCTGTTCGTCGAAGTCCTCGGGGAGGTCGAGACCACCCTCCAGCTCACCTCGCTCCACGGCGAGAACCATCTTGTCGACGTCGGCATATGGAGTCACCTCGATGCTTCCGTCCGACTCCAACCCGGACACGAGCGACTGCGCAAGGGGACCGTCGCCGGCCACGATGCCCAGCCGCGGCCGGGACAAACCCCCGTATACGGCGCCGAGGACGAGCACCAGCAAGAGCGGGAGGACGAAGACGAAGAAGAACGAGCTGCGATCCCTGACCATCCTGCGGATGTTGGCTCCGGCGATCGCGAGTGCCTTCACTGGTCCACGACCTTTCGTACGACCACCACAGCGAGCGCCGACGAGGCGACACCGATGGCGACGAGTACGAGTGCCGAGGGAACGACCGCCGCGATCTTCCCTGACGCCAAGTCACCAAGACCCTGGATGAACCATGCGTGAGGCGTGAACTTGCTCAAGAACTGCACGACGCCCCCGCCCAACGATATGGGAAAGAACGATCCCCCGAAGATGGCGAGGGCAATCGCAACGATTGCCGTGTAGGTGTTTGCCTGCTCGTCCGTCCTTGCGAAACCCGAGACGACCGCCATGATCCCGACCGCGGCGAAAACCGCCGCCAACACCAGGATCGCGACTCCAACCGGGTTGCCCCAATGCGCGTGCAGAAGCAGCGTCGACGCGACCACCAGCACCGCCATGCTCGCGATGCCCAGGACGTATGAGGCGATGGCCTTTCCACCGAGGATCGACGCCTTGGATATGGGCGCCACCAGCAATCTCGCCAAGGTCCCGTCGCGACGTTCTTCGAGGAGGCCGATCACTCCTTCTTGAGCGACAAAGAACAGGAACATGATCGCCATGCCAACGGTCATCGTCGTCGTGTCGTCGAGGCGTCGCGTCTCGGCCGGAAGGTCTCCGACGGTGATCGGAGAAGGGTACGCGACAGCGTCTGAGACGGTCGAGGGATCGACGACTCCGCCGGACACGACGTAGGTACGCACCTCGAGATTGACGGCCGATACCTCGTCGGCGAAGCCCTCCGCAACCGCGGTCGCGATGGCCGCGCTGGTTGAATTGACCGGGCTTCCGATGACTTCGAGGGTGGTTCTCTGGCCGGCCTGAACGGCATTCGAGAATCCGGGAGGGATCACGAACGCCGCCGACAGCCCGTTGGTGGCATTCAAGGAAGGGTCGCCAGCAGCTTCGACCCTGTTTCGCGCGTCTGCCTCCGAGTCGACGGAGACGATCGTCACACCCGTCTGGCTGTCCGCCAGACCTCCGAGTACCTGGTCCACGAACATCGCCGCGATCTGTCCCCCGTCGTCGTTCACGACACCGAACGTTCCCGAGTAGCTCGAGTTGGAGATCGGGTTGAACACGAAGCTGAAGATCGCGGCAAGGCCGAGCGGGGCGATGATCCCAACGATGTACGCGGATCGGTCGCGAAGACGCCTTCGGAGGTCTTTGCCCGCGATCAGCATCGCGTTTCGCATCAGTCTCTGAGCGCCTTTCCCGTAAGGTGGAGGAACACGTCTTCGAGGTCCGGCTGGTCGATGTCGACGGTCGCAACCGCAACTCCCGCCTGGGTAGCCGCCTCCAGGATCTCGGTGATGACGCCTCCGGCATCTTCCACGACTACCTCGATGCCATCGGAGGTCCTCGCGACCTGCTGCACGGCGCCAAGGTCACCGATACGATCGACGGCGGCGTCCAGGTTCCCGGATGCGGTCACTCGGATGCGGTCATTGCTTCCAACGAGCGCGACGAGCTCCCTGCGGGTCCCTTCGGCAACCAGCCGGCCACCGTCGATGATCCCCACTCTGTCACACAGGCGCTCCGCCTCCTCCATGTAGTGCGTGGTGTAGATGACGGCCATCCCTCTCCTTCCAAGCTGCTCGACGTTCTCGAGGATGGCGTTGCGACTCTGGGGATCGACTCCGACGGTTGGTTCGTCGAGGATCAGGAGGGTGGGCTCGTGGAGCAGCCCGATCCCGATGTTGAGGCGCCGCTTCATGCCACCGGAGTAGCTCTCCACTCGATCGTCGGCACGATCTGAGAGGCCGATGATTTCGAGCACTTCATCGGTTCGGCCGGCGAGCGCGGTCGACGCAAGTCCGTAGAGCTTGCCGAAGAATCGGATGTTCTCTCGCGCGGTCAAGTCCGGGTAGATGGCGATGTCCTGTGGAACGAGCCCGATAGCCGCCTTCGCGGCGACGCTGCGCGTCGTCACCGGGTTTCCGGCAACGATCACGCTCCCCGCATCGGCCGTGAGGAGCCCGGCGATCATCGAGATCGTCGTTGTCTTGCCGGCGCCATTGGGGCCGAGAAGCCCGTACGTCTCGCCCTGGTCGACATGGAAGCTGACGCCGTCGACCGCAACCAGGTCACCGAACGACTTCTTCAAGCCTTCGCAGCGCAGCACGCCATCCATATGACTCCTTCCTGCTCAGCAGCGCCCCATCGCGCCTTCAACAGGAAGCTAGTCCATCGGCTCCGCCGTCGAATGACAGAAGAAATGATGGTGAACGACACTTGCACATCGAGCCTGCCGGGAGGATGCTGGCCGCATGATGTTCAGAGATCGGCGGGATGCCGGTGTCAAGCTCGCATCCGAGTTGCGATCCACACCACCAGCCGTGGTCGTGGGCCTCCCTCGTGGTGGAGTCATCGTTGCCGACGAGGTCGCCAAGGCCCTCGACATGCCACTCGACATCGCGCTCGTGCGGAAGCTCGGAGCGCCAGGCGAACCAGAGCTCGGTATCGGTGCGATCGCCGAGAACGGCGTCGAAGTGCTGAACATCGGGTTGATCGACATGCTCGGGATCAGCCCTGCAGCTCTCGATCGGGAACGCGAGCACCAGCGCCACGAGCTGGAACGCAGAAGCCGCCTCTACCGATCGGGGCGAAAGCCGCTGGAGGTCACGAATCGACGAGCAATCCTGATCGATGACGGCCTCGCGACGGGCGCGACCGCCACGGCGGCCGCACGATCGCTGCGGGCACGAGGAGCATCCGCCCTCATTCTCGCCGTTCCTGTGGGCGCGCCGACTGCAGTCAGAGATCTGAGCGAGGAAGTAGACGAGGTCGTGTGTCTGGAGCAACCAGTGTTGTTCAGGGCGGTGGGCCAATGGTACGAGGACTTCCGGCAGACGACGGATGCGGAAGTGCTCGAGTGCCTCACAAAATGAGCACCCCGACCGACCAAGCATCGGATTGCGCCTCCGGTCTCCGCGCCGCTGCCTTTCGGGGTGCCACACCCGTACCCCCTGCATACCAGGCTCTCGGCGCCGGGACTAGGGTCTTTCGGCCCTACAGACCCGCCACCGAGGCGTCATCGACGCCGGCTTCGATCGTTCGGAGGAGTTCGGCGACCTGAAGTGGCTTCGAGATGATCTCGTTGATCCCCGTCCGACTCATGACGTTGACCAGGCCATCGGTCTTCCTGGAGGCCATCCCGATGATCGGCACGTTCGCTCCGTAGCGACGAATGGTCGAGGCGACCTCTCGGGCGTCGATGTCCGGAAGCTGGACGTCGAGCAGAATCACGTCGAACCGGTGCTCCTCGACCGCCTTGATGGCGTCATATCCCGATTCGGCGATGTCGACCCGATGGCCTCTTCGTTCGAGGAGTCTCCTCGCGACCATCCGGTTGGTGGGACTGTCGTCCACCACGAGCAGGCTCAGGTGGTTCCTCCGCTCCCTCAGCCAGTGCTTCGTGACCAGCATGGACAGATCAACCGGCGAGGGCCCGGTCAACACGGCTCGCATCGCTCCATCGAGTTCGTCTTCGTCGATCGGCATCGTCAGATAGCCGGCGATGTTGTAATCGAGGCATCGTTTGGCGTCCCCTCGCTGTCCGACAGACGTGACGACCAGCATGTGCATCTGTTCGAGATCAGGACGCCGGCGCAACTCGGAGGCGAAGTCGAGCGCATCGCCATCGAGGGTCATGATGGCGAGCGCGAACGGATGGTCGGCCGCCGATGCCGTCCCGAGCGCTGCGAGTGCCTCCTGACGAGACTCGACGGACACGACCGAGAGCCCGATTCGCTCCGCCGCCGCGACGTAGCGCTCTTTGATGAACCTGCTCGACGCGACGACGAGGACAGGCAGACCGTCGAGCTCGGATCGAACCGGGCTGATCAACTGCACCTTGCCGAGGTCGACACCCAGCGGCATGGTCACGTGGAACGTCGATCCGTGCCCCAGTTCGCTCTCCGCCCAGATGCGCCCACCCATGAGCCCCACGAGCTGGCGGCAGATCGACAAGCCCAGGCCGGTTCCTTTCCTACGAACGCCGTCACCACCGGCTTGTTCGTATGCATCGAAGATGCTCCCGAGTTCCTCCTGCGGAATGCCTTGTCCGGTATCGACAACGACGATTTCGACAACGACATCGTTCCCTACTCGCTCGTTGGCCGACACCGAGACGGTGACCCCTCCCGTGTCGGTGTACTTCAACGCATTCGAGATGAGGTTGAGGAGGATTTGGCGCACCCGTCCGGGGTCGCCCTTGACGTTGAACGGAACATCGGTGTCGATGTGGATGTCGTAGCGGATCCCTTTCTCCATCGCCTGGGCGCGAGAGAGCGCCGAGATGTCGGTGAGCAGGTCACGCAGGCCGAACGACTCGGCGGCAATCTCCAGCTTGCCCGACTCGATCTTCGACATGTCCAGGAGGTCGTTGACCAGCGTGAGGAGCGCATCGGCCGAGGTCGATGCGAGTCCGAGGTACTCCCGCTGATCGGGGGTCAGCTTCGTTTCGAGCGCCAGCTGGGTCATCCCGATGATGCCCGCCAACTGGGTACGAATCTCATGGCTGACATCGGCGAGAAACCGCGACTTTGCGCGGTCTGCTCGTCGGGCCACCGCGAGTTCCGCCTCCAACTGCGGGTCGGGTGGAAGATTGGTTGCATCTACATCATGCGCCAATGACCCCTCCAGTGGGTCGTCGATTCTCTATCGACGACGATGGGTCCGGAATTGAGTCTTTCCGACGGACCGTCGGACGCGGCGACGAGCTCGGGGGTTGCGTACAATCACGAGGCTGGGGCCCGTAGCTCAGGTGGTCAGAGCAGCGGACTCATAATCCGTCGGTCGCAGGTTCGAGTCCTGCCGGGCCCACACACGTTGTCGTTCTGACAACGACTCCCCAGGCTGGCGTGCAGATGTCGAGCGGGCGGTCGCAGGCTTGCCCCCGTGCCCAGCGGTGGAAGCGAGCCGGACCGAGGCGGCAGGGTTGACGAGATCGATTGTCAGTAATTCTGACTTCATTTCATAATCGCAGATATGAACAAGAAGGGTGCCGATCGAAGTCGGCTCCGAGACCCCTCGGCCGCGCCGTGCTCTCGGGTCTCACCCGGATCGAGTTCTTGCGGGGGATGCACGAGTACTGGGGTCTCGACGGAGTCGAGGCCGGACGCTCAGTCGAGTGGGCTATCGGCGTACTGGCCGATGACCTGCGTCGCAACGCCTGTAAAGAGGAGACGAAGCAATGATGCAAGACACCACTTCAGAATCCGGCGGGATGCGTACGCGTCAGCTCCGCGATCTCGAGCGGAGCGATGCTGAGGCTGTAGGACACAAGGCCGCCAACCTCGGTGCGCTTGCGAGGCTCGGACTACCGGTACCGCCGGGTGTCGTGATCCCGGCCGTGGAAGAAGACGAAGGCCTCGCTGACGCCGTGGCCGAGGCAGTTTCGATCCTTGGCGACGTGCCCGTTGCGGTGCGATCCTCAGCCCTCGCCGAGGATCTCGAAGGCGCGTCGTTCGCCGGCCAGTACGAGACTCTCCTCGACGTGCGCGGCGCTCCGGCCATCCTCGACGCGGTACGCACGGTACGCCGGGGGGCCGACGACGCACGTGTCGCAGCGTATCGGAGCGCCCACGGGCCGGCCGGACTGAGCGGCATCGCCGTCCTGGTAATGCCCATGATCACGCCGCAAGCCTCGGGCGTGGCATTCACCGCGCACCCACTCACCGGTGTGCGGGAGGAAACCGTGGTGAGTGCCACGAAGGGCCTGGGCGAGCAGCTCGTCGGTGGCGAGGCGACCGGAGAGCAGTGGATCGTGCGGGACGGCCGTCCTGTGCGTGATCGGCGCGCGTCCGTTGAGGTGCTCGATGAGCAGCAGGCTCTCGCCGTCGCGACGCTCGCACGTCGCGTTGAGGCGTCCTTCGACGGGGTGCCGCAGGACATCGAGTGGGCGTTCGCCGAGGATGGGCTCTACCTCTTGCAGGCCCGACCCATGACCGCATTGCCCGAACCGGTCCGATGGGAGTCGCCACTGCCCGGGGGATTGACACGCAACTTCCGGCTCGGTGAGTGGTTGTCCGAGCCTGTGACGCCGCTGACAGCAACCTGGCTGCTTCCACGAGTCGATGAGAGCTTCGCTGCCTCCCAGCGCGTCGCTCTCGGTGTGGAACCGCCACAACCGATGCACGTGCTGGTCAACGGCTGGTACTTCAATGCGCCGACGGGAAGTGCCACCACCCGGCAGTTCATCAGCGGGGTGCTGATCGGAGGATTGCGCAGACCGAAGTTCCTGTTGGGAACGCTGCTCATGAACCGCAGGCCCGAGGTCATACACCGCCTCGTCTACGAGCCGGCGACCGTCACGTGGCGAGAAGACCTCTGGCCGCGCTACCAACAACTCGTCGAACGCGGCCTTCGGGAGGTAGACACTGCAGACGAGGAGACACTGTCCACGATGCTCGACCGGATCGGCGACATCGCCGGCGAGTACCTCTTCTCGATGACATTCGTCGCCGGAAACGCATGGAAGATGGAGAGTGTTCTGGCCGACTTCTATGGACGCCACCTGCGTCCGACGCTCGGCGGCGACTACCGGCCGCTCGTAGTCGGACTCGTCGAACCGAGTCCGCCGAAACCTTGGGCCATCCAGAGCTTCGATTGGTTCCGTCCAACGGTGGGTGAGCTCGGTCTCATGGAGACCGTGTCGAGCCAGGACAACAGCTCGCTCGTCGAGGCTCGTGAGCGTGCCGAACAGGAGTGCCGCGACGCTCTCTCCCCGCGACTGCGGACCCGCTTCGATTCCATTCTCGAACTGGCGCAGCACTACGCACGCCTGCGTGAAGAGCAGGTGTCCCAGCTGACGTTCGGCTGGCCCCTCGCTCGACGGGCACTACGCCGTCTCGGCGAGTCGTGCGTTCGCCGCGGCGTCATCAGACACGCCGACGACGTCTACTTCCTGGAGCGAACCGAAGTCGAAGGCAACGAATCGCGAGCATCGTCGGTCGCAGACCGTCGTGACCTCTGGGCACGCAACCGCAGACTCTCACCACCCCTCGTGATCGGGAAACTCCCGGGGCTCATCACGAAGGTGCACGCCGACGGCATCGCCAAGATGCGGACGCCGGCAGAGGCACGCCCCGGGGTACTCGAGGGCATGCCCGCCAGTGCGGGCAGCGCGACCGGCGTGGCCCGCGTACTCCTGGACCTCGCGGACGCAGATCG
>Ga0315535_1001613_pt1 | contig 14879 bp, 11 predicted proteins | sample SalMarSW160220MG_2_FD_203092 | JGI IMG/M metagenome (GOLD analysis project Ga0315535, IMG submission 203092) | Salt marsh sediment microbial communities from the Plum Island Ecosystem LTER, Massachusetts, United States - Salt Marsh Sediment SW1602-20 ...
GCGTTGGAAGTGTTGATAGTATCCTTCAGTTCAAGAATGGCAATATCATTCAATAAAGTCGTGTTATTATATCCATCGTGAACAATTACATTTTTCACATAATATATCTGCCCGTCGGAAGGCTTGCCGGGATCATTCAGGCCCGCTCTTATTGCCATCAGTGAGTCAGGGATACTGTTGCCATAGTCATCTTCAGTGCAATGAGCCGCTGTAAGTATCCACCTGTTCCCGATAATGGAACCACCACATACATAATTGCCGGAAATATAATATACCTGGTAAGGGAAATCTGATATCAGGGCAGTCGTTCCCCCGGTTATCTTCACGTCCTGGTCTCTTACACCTGTAACAAACGGGAAGAAATGATCCCCGGTGCCTATATCGGTCTTTAGATATATTAGGGGCTCCTTGTTTAAAATAAGAGAATAAAGTGAAGAATCTTCCAATGATATCCGGGAAACCGAAACAGCAAAAAAGTACTTTTTGTTGGCTTCCAGTGAAAAGAAAACAGAATCTGACCTGTAGTATTCATTTCCGGAAAAGACAACCCTGTAATTTTCATCCAGGATCTGCCACTCCGATATGGCTGAATTACCTGTCTTCACGACTTCCATATTAACCTTCTGTGATAAAACGGAAATAAATGCAGACAAGAGGAAAACACAGAGAATAATTCTTTTCATTTAAAAATATATACCAGGATAAGGAGTTTTTCTGTTAAACAATCATTGCTCCCCAATTGTTGAGACTGTTCTGCTAATGTATTCAACAAACGGATCAGGCAATAAAAATATTTCATTTTTGCCGGTTAAAAAAGATTTGATGCCTAAAAACCGGCAGTTCCCTGCTGTTTCAGGTTATCCCTGCGATATTTACCTGATGCCTGTATCGATGTTTATATTCAGCAGGGTAATTCCGTTAGCCTGAATTTCCACATCAGCAGGCAGGTTACTGCTTGCAGGTGCATTAATTTCTTTTGTAAGCCTTACGCTATATGTTCCCGGATATAATTGAACAGCATATGAACCATCTGGTGAAGGTACAATATCAGCAATCTTTCCGGAACCATCCGAAGTAAAAACTCCTACAGGATAAGCCAGGTAGGTCTCCAGGGTAGGCAAACAGGCAGAATCGGGAGGAACAGTCTCAACAGGACAAAGTGGTCCTATGGAAATAGCTCCCTCCAGTATTCCTGCCCCGGCACTATCTTTCTTCAGGCAGCCTGAAAAAGAAACAAAAGCAATAAATGCCAGTGCACTTAAAATAATTCTGAGATACTTTTGGGTCAGCCTCATTGTTGTGTAATAATGTCGTTAGGATTACAAAGTTGATAATAATAATCCGGTAATTCAATCAGCAATTTTTATGCCAATGATATATGAACGGTTATTTGGCTTTCTTAAGCGCATTCTCAACCGATGCCCTGAATATATCATATGACCAGGTGGCTCCTGACATAGCATCAACCTTATTGATATCCTGCTTATCCATAAGCTTTCCCGGGTAGACCTGTACGCCTTTCCAGTCGTTCCGGCTTTGCTGTATATATTCAGGATTCCCTTCAAAATGCTTTTCATACTTTGCATCGAATGTCTCATGAAGGTTTGAATCTCTTACAAAGAAAAAGACGCTGGTCAACTTCCCTTTTTTAACGGTCAGTCTTACAATTCCCCAGTAAGGTTCATTGGTGTAGGAAGCGCGTGACATTCCCTCCCAGTTACCATCCCTGTATGCTGTAACCGTATCCTGCAATACTGATTTCAGAGGGTCACTATTTTTATCAGGATTTTTAGATGAAATGAGCATATACACAAGCGGTAAAACAATTAAGGTTATTAAGATCTTTTTCATTGAGGTATATGATTGGTTAAACAGCAACTTCCGGTTTGACATTATACCCTGTCGTTCAATATGACCGGCAATTGAGTAAAGACCCTATTGCACAATTGTCTTTCTTCTATTATGGTTTTATCCCGATCAATCATATGAAATATTTTTTGCACCCTGTATCTTCCTTGTAGTTACCTTACCCTGAAAAAGAGCTACTAGTTCGGCGGATGACAAACTTGTGACAGGATTAAAATTATCAGACGTCATGTATTGCAATATACTGCTGTACAATTGTCTAACTTCAGGTTTATCCTGCACCGCTTTAAGGTCCGACATACAAACAAGAAGTTTACCCTTACCGACAGAAAATTCAAAGATTAGTCCCAGTTTATGGTTACGATCTATATTATCCACAACCTGTACAAGGGGATGATAGTCAGCCGGAGTCCCATCCAGAATAAGGGGATGACTGTTGCGTACTATCGGCCACCACTGCCAGTTGGTATAGAACTCTGTCGGGAACGTTCTGAAAAGAGGATGCATGGGATCTGTAAGAATCGACATCGTCCCCGGAGAAACAGGTTTATGGTTGGCTAAAGAAATACTCCTGAACATACTGTAATTCCAGTAATCCGGAGTGTAAAGGCCTCCTACCGAATTATCTTTGACATCGCCGGCTAACGGGAATAGTAATACTTTCGCTCCTTCTGAAAGTGCTTCAAGAGTTTTTCCATCAAGTTTTTCAGATACAGTTATACCATCAGGTATAATTGTATCGGCATCGGGAGGGTATATCCACACCGGCCAGCTGTTTTTGTAAAGTGTTCCGTCGAGTGAAACGGTCAGTGTTGTTTTTACAGGAGTGCTTACCTTCGACAGATCCGCTTTCAAAGTAGTAATGTTGGTGAGTCCCCCGTTATTTATGTCCTTACGGATCAATCCATTTCCGATAACCTGTCCTGATGATGTCATCAACTCCCATTTTACAGGCTGGTCATGGAAGGAACGGTCGGAATAGTTAGCAACCTGGATAGTCCCTGTAAAAGTCTCATTACTTGTCCAGCAATACTTATCCATTATGAACAGCGGAACCACGCTATTGCAGAAATGGCCGAACTCAGCCGGGGTAATAATCCCTTTACTATCCATGAATGCATCCAGAAGTCCAACCAGGGCAGTTCCCTGTCCGGGAAAATCCTGCAGGTCAAGCAGGTGAAATCCTCCAAACCCTGGGGTCCTCAATGCCATTTCTATATCGGCCTTGTAACATATTGCACTGAGTGCACCGGAAGCCCTGAAGAAGGACTTGGCCTGGCTGCCCAGGTTATTTTCATTCAGTCTCTCCCGAAAGATCTCGAGGTTCCAGGGTTTCATCACGCCTGTATACTTTTTAATCTGATCATAATCGGGATATATCTGGTACTGACCTACCTCCGTCGCTATTGCCGGCACGGTACATTTTGATATTGCTCCGGCATAATTAACAGATGTTGAAGGATAACGTCCATTGACATACCCTCCTTCATAAGCATCTGCAAAAGAAAAGGAACCACGGATTTGAGTACTGTAAGAATTGCCTGTATCAGCCCCGACACGGCACGCAGCATAGTAATCTTCTCCTTCTGCCTGCCCCCTGAAGCCAAGATAGTTATTGGAACCATATGCCATCAGATGCCTGTTATCAACAGACCTGAAATGCTTCAGAAAATCTTTCATTACTTGCAGGTCCCCGGAAAGTTCATTTCCCAGGGCAAACATAACAAAGGAAGCATGGTTACCATAGTCTTTCAATATATGATCTCCTTCCTTCAACAAAAAAGTATTCAGCTCATTGTTGTCTTTCTCCATTCTTCCCCAGAAAGGCAGTTCCGGCTGCAGATAGATGCCTGCAATATCAGCAGCCTCAAATGCTGCAGCAGGGGGCGACCATGAGTGAAACCTGTAAAAATTAATATTATAAGATTTTGCTATCCGGAAGACCCTCAGCCATCCGTCAAGATCCATTGGCGGGTGACCGGTCAGGGGAAAGACACATGCATCGTGTTTCCCTCTGAGGAAAGTCTTTATCCCGTTTATAGTAAACTGTGTGCCGCCGGTAGCAAAACTTCTCATGCCAAAATCAACAGACTTGTTATCTGTTTCCCCGTTATCTTGCAATGTAACTACAAGTTTATAAAGCACCGGATCAAATTCACTCCATAACTGAATCCTGCTGCCTATCCTGTATGTCACATCAATAATGTTTTCTCCGGGTGACAATGATACCGGGTAAGATCTTTCCGGCAATGTCTTTGCCTTCTTTGTATTCCACGAGTATGCCCGCAGAAGGATCTCTTTCTTCCCATTGTTTCCCCGAGAATCGAATACCTTAATGCTGACTTTTATCTTCTTTGATTTTATATCGGGATAAACCATTACATTGCCTATGTAGGTCGGATCAGAAGCTTCCAGGTAAAATGAACCTGTAATGCCATTCCAGTTGCCCTGTGTTTGTTCCGTCCATGCATGTGAACCGGTTATCCCGTCTGGAACAGAACCTTTTCCATTATCGATAAGTATTGTAAGCGTATGCTTCCCCGTTGTCAGGTAACTGCTGAGATCATACTCCTGAGCCGAAAGAATATTATTGTTGCTGCCGGCCATTGTTGAATCAACCCATACTGCTGATGGTTTGGTCCGCTCCATGATCAGACTTATGTGCCTGCCTTCCCAGCCTCCCGGGATATCTACCACCTTCCTGTACCAGGCTTTCCCGGCATACATAAGTTCCCTTGATAAACGCATTGTTTCGTTTCTGCTGGTATTTGGTATCCCCTTTTTATTTTCGTCCATAGTACCCGGTAACACTACTGAATCAGACAGTTGTTTCGTATACCAGCCTGATGCAACGCCTTCTCCGGAGGTATCCATGGCAAACTGCCATTCCCCGCCAAGATCTATCCTGTTACGCAGAGAAACAAATGATCCTGATCTGCATGATACCAATGCCAGCATTACAGAAGCCAGTAAAACTGTAAAACGACCCGTCATATTTTTATTCATATAAATTATCGATATCGGCCTCTGCCAGCTCAATAAGAAGGTTACCTACCTTACCTATGATCTCATTATAGCATTTTTCTCCCTTTTCCGGGGTTGCCTTATGTGGATTACCTATCCCGGTATCTGAAGTAACCTGTGTCCAACGTCTTTCGGCCCATGCCCAGTTCTCATTTAATGCCTTTATCCTGAACTTTTTCCCTTTCCCTTCGCCGGCTTCACTCAACGGTTTAACCATGTCCGGGGCTATGAATTGCATGATGCTTGTTTCCATTTCATCGGCATGACCTCCCCCGCTTTCAAAATAATCTGCATTATTGAATGACTGGAACCAGTTACTGCCACATATGAACATCTCAGGGTATTTCAGTCCTAGTTCCCTGATCATCTGTTTGAAATCATTACCACCGTGGCCGTTGATAATAAGCAACTTATGTATGCCGTGCCTGTTCAGGACATCAGTAATATCATCAAGAATTGCCATCTGGGTCGATGGATTCAGGTTAATATTAAGTCTGATATCCATTTGCCCGGTGTTGACCCCGAAGGGAATATTTGGTAAAACGATAACCCTGGCCCCTTCTTCCCATGCAATACGGGCCGATTCCTTAGCTATCCTTTCAACCATTATATTATCGGTTGAAAAAGGAAGGTGCAGGTTATGAGCTTCTGTTGCTCCCCATGGCAGAACAGCGACTTCAATATACTGGTCCCTGAGGTCTTTCCAGTATGACTCTGCTAAAATAAACGGATCCATAAATATCCAGTATTAGTTACACAATTATGAATAATAAAGAATTTAATGACTTTAAAGGTAACAAGCCGTCCCGGAAAAACAGCCATTGTTACATAAAAATGTTACCTGATCTCAGGAGGGAGCAACTTATACATTACCGGTGTAACCAGCCGGGCCAGCAGTGTTGATGTAATGAGGCCCCCGATAATCACCCAGGCAAGCGGGGAATAGAGGTTAGATTTCCCGAGAGCTATTGGTAACAATCCTCCGATGGCGGTAAGTGTAGTGAGCAGAACAGGCAGAAATCTTATCTCTCCGGCCTTTATTATCGCTTCCTCCAGTGGAGTACCCATCTTTCTCATCTGATTGGTAAAATCAACAAGTAAAATAGAATTCTTGATCTCAATCCCGATGAGAGCAACAAACCCAATTGCTGCAGTAAATGAAAGCGTGTTTCCTGTAATCAAAAGAAAGGTTAATCCACCAATGATACCGAGTGGTATTACTGAAAGAACTATAAGAGTACTTTTGAATGTCCTGAACTCAAGTATCAATATCGCAAATATCCCGAAAATTGCGACAAGGATTGCCGTTCCAATCCCGCTAAAACTTTCTCTCCGGCTTTCGATCTCACCCCCGGGGACAATCCTGAAACCTTCCGGCAATCTGAGCCTTCCGACTTCAGCCAGGATGTTTTTTGTAACCCTGTCGGTGTTATACCCGGTCAGCACAGCCGATGATACTGTCATTGAACGGTCTGAATTATAGTGCTGAATAAGTGTTGGTGAATTAACGAACTTAATATGTGCAAGCTGGGAAAGGGGGACCTGGGCCCCGGCAAGAGATGTAATAAAAATCCTGTCCAGTATTTTCAACCTGTCGTTTTTATCTTCCGGCATTCGTACGTCTATTGAATACTCCTTTCCCTGATCATCCCTGTATTTCCCGGCAACAAAACCGGCGAGAGCAAGCCTGATGGTCCTGTCAATCTCAACTGCAGGTACCCCCAATAATCCCGCCTTTTCTCTGCTAACAACAACTCTTATATCGGTGAGTGATTGGCTTAAGGGATTCCTGATATATGTTGTGCCTTCTGTGTGCTGAAAAATATCTTCAATTTTACCGGTATAATACTTTATTGAATCAAGATTATTCCCCACCAGCCTCAAAGCTATTGCAGCATCTATCGGCATACCGTTTTCAAATTCCCTGACATATATTCTTCCATTTACATATGTGTTCAGAGTATCCCTGAGATTATCCAGGAATTTCTCAATATCTGGCAATATTTCCCGGTTAACCTCACACATAACCTCTCCAAGGGAAGTCTGCTCGCTTTTCTGGAAAGAGTTATAATATATCATCGGGTTCCCTTTCCCAATATTGGACATATAGTATTTAACCTCTTTATTCCCTGCCAGCACTGATTCCACAAACCTGACAGCCCGGTCTGTCTCATTAAGGCTGCTTCCTCTTGGCGTCTCTATGGTTATCAGGAACTGAGGCATCCCGGCCTTTGGGAAAAGGCTCGTACCGATATGTCTGACAAGAAACAATGATGAAAAGAATAATACCGCAGCCACCAATACTGTAATACCCGGATTTTTAAGTGCCCATTGCAGTGCCCGTCCATAGGTAAAGTCAATAGCTTTATGCAATCCCCTGAGTATAACATTACCCCGGGGATCAACATTACCCCTGAAAATATGACTTGCAATAAAAGGTATAATGGTTAATGCAACCAATAAGGATCCTATTACAATGAAAGTCACCGAAGTGGGAAGAGACCTTATATATTTGCCTGCCATACCCGGAAGGAACATCAGTGGGAGAAAAGCAAAAATCAGTGTTGCAGTACAGCCCATAACGGCAGTACTTATCTGGTTTGTTGCATTAATAGCCGCCTGAAACGGACTGGTTCCTCCCCTTATCCATCTTGAAATATTCTCTACCACCACTATTGAATCATCAACAAGAAGACCCAGAGATATAACTCCTCCCACAATGGTCAGCTGGTTTATACTGAATCCTATTAAAAACAATCCGGTTATCCCTATCATTAATGATAGTGGAATGGAGATCATCACAATACCCGAAGCCCTGAATCCAAGGGGAAGAAGTGTAATGAGAACCAGCAGGAAAGCAAACAAAAAATCTTTCTCAAGCCTTCCGAGTTTGCTTTTAACATTCTGAGACTGATCGAAACCCTTTTCTAACCTCAATCCCCGTGGAAGGTTTTTTGCGAATGAATCATAAACCCTGTATATATTGTTCCTGACCTCATGAATGTTCTGCTTTTCCTTCATGTTGGCAACCAGGAAAATTGCCCTTTCACCATTATACCTCCCATAATAGGTAAGATCCGCATCGCTCCATGATATGTCGGCTATGTCCTTCAAATGTACCACCTGCCCTGCATTTGAACCTGCCACCGTGTTTCTTACTTCCTCAAGGTCTGAATAATTACCACTTGTTTTTATATTGAACTTGCGGGGACCAATGTCAATACTCCCACCGGGGATGTTGGCATTCTCACTCTGTATAGCACCAATAACCTGATTGAGAGTAATATTTAGCCTGGCCATCTTCGGAAGGTTGATCGATACTTTCAGTTCCTTATTCGGATAAGCCATGGTTTGAGCTTTTCTAACTCCCGGAACAGAAGCAACCTCATCCTTTAATTCTTCAGCATATTTCCTTAGTTCCGAATAATCTGCCTTATCTCCGACCAGGGCACTCTGGATAATATTTGTATTGCCGGCAAGAATCTTAAGGGCCTCAATACTGTATAATTCTGCAGGCAGGGATGATTTTATTGAATTCAGCTGTCTCTCAATCTCATCAAACTTTTTATCCGGATCCGTTTCCGCTTCGAATTCTATAACAATCACTGCAACGCCATCCTTAATTTCGGTAACTATATTGACTATATCCTCAAGCTCATTCAGACTTTCTTCAACCTTATCCACGACAAGTTGTTCCATATCGACTGGTGATGCCCCGGGGTATACTGCTATTATCGGAAATTTTGATATCGGAAACTCCGGATCTTCTGCCTGGGGAATCTTTAAAAAGGAATAAACACCCATTGCTATCAAAAGCAGAAAAACAACTATGGTAAACTGATAATTACGTACTGCCAGATCCGATATTTTCATCGTGTTTTTAGATTATCATTCCATTCTCCATTACCAGTCGTTATTAATTAACCACCTTAACCTTATCTCCGTCCTTCAGGTATGCAGCACCTCCGGTCACAATCCTGGATATTCCTGCAGGAATACCTTTTACTGCTATCATAGTATCTACAATAGATCCTGTCTTTACCTTTATCCTGCACGCTTTCTGTGAATCATTTACAACGAAAACATAACCCTGATCACCATCAGCTTCAATGATAGAGCCAACCGGAATAAGTATTGAAAATTCCCTCCTTGCAGGATAAATGTCAATACCCGCCACGAATCCTGATACCAACCTGTACCCCGATGGGTTGTCCAAAAGAAGCTCTGTGTCGTAGGTTCCTGTATATGGATTCGACATGCCGCCAATAAGGCTCACCACGGCAACGAATCTGACACCCGGCCATGCATCAAATGTTAAGCTGGCCGTATCGCCTTTGCTTATCTTCACGATATCACGGTCGGAAATGCCACATTTGACTTTCCAGTGTCTCCCAAATGTGCCGAAAAGAAAAACCGGATATCCCTGCGACACCATCTCATTTTCCCTGACCAGTTGCTTAAGTATAATTCCGTCATCAGGAGCCAATATCTTTGAATGGGCAAGGTTGAAACGGGCTATATCGAGATTTGATTTTGCTACATTCAGGGCGGTATTGGCATCCTGCTTCTGCTCAAGAGTTACCACACTGTCGCGATACAGATTCTGAGCACGGCTATAGTCCCTCAGGGCTTTATCATAGGCATCCTGTGCCTGTCCGGCCCTTGCTGTTATCTCCGCAAGGTTAAGTGAAGCCAGTATGTCACCTTTTTTCACCTTCTGACCTTCTCTGACCTGTATATGTGCCACCAGTCCGCCTGTCTTGAAAGAAAGTTTCATCTCCTCGCTTGGGGCAAGTATGCCTGTTGAATGTACCGGTATGCTTATCTTTTGCCTGTATATTTCAGAAACCCTGACCCTTACAACCTCATCCGTTGGCTTTTCAGGTGACCTGTTTACACATGAGGCGGCAAAAAGGACTGTCAGAACTAAAAAGATACTTCTTTCTTTCATAGTTGCCAGGGATTTTAATTGTTAGTATGGATAGTCGTTACCTTTTCAAATTCTGCGAAGGCTGACAGGTAGGTGAATCTTGAAATTATAAGATTCTCCTCCGCCTGTGTGAGAGTTGTCCTCGCATCGATAAACTCGATCATATTAGCCTGCCCTTCCCCGTATTTCCTCTTTACCAGCCTGAATCCTTCCCGGGCACTTCTCACACGGGCTTCGGCTGCTACTATTCCTTTTTCTGCAGTCATCAGATCATTCATAGTATTAATTACCTGCAGTTCTATCTGCTTTTTAACTTCTTCCATTTGCCGGTTAGCCATCTCCCTGTCGAGCACCGATTGCTTTATCCTGGCCCTGTTCCTGAACCCCGAAAACAAGTTCCATGATAATATTGCGGAAGCCTGGACATATTCCTGGTCCCTGTTCAGTCTGTAGTCAACACCCTGGATACCATAATCGACAGCTACGTACATATCAGGCACTGCTCCTGATTTGTCGAGACTTAGTTTCATATCGCTGATCCTGACGTAACTGGCTATTTTCTTAAGCTCCTCCCTGTTATTTACAGCTATCTCGGTAAAATTGCCCGTATAAGCAGATAACAACGGTAAAGTATCAGGTTCAGTCACTATGACTGAATCGGAGAGAGGTTTATTGAGCAGAAAGTTGAAATAGGCATATGCTGTCCTTCTGTTATTTTCAGCTGTCTGGAACTCCTGGTCAAATTTGCTTAGTTCCGTTTCTGAACGATAAAGGTAATCCATGGTAACTTTATCATTATCAACCAGCTTCCTGTTCACCCTGATATTCTCTGTAAGAAGTTTACGGGTCTCTTTCAGCATTGACACTACCCTGTCTGTCATTGCCACGTTATAATAGGCTTTCCTGATCTCTGCGATCAGCTCACGTCTGTACTGGTTAACATCTTCCTCATTAAACAGCGTCAGTTCCTTTTTAATCTTCGAATTATAATAAATATCAGGCTTTACAACAGGCTGTATGAGTCTGAACTTTGTTTCCTGTTCATGAGGCCTGAGGAATTTTATCTCCTGGTTATCAACAAACGGAAATACATTTGTTGCGAGCAGGCTGTTAAGTGTAGAGTAAACAGGATTGAGAAAATCACCCACAGGAAAATCAATGATCCGGCCCCCGTCAGACAGTGTATATCTTGCATTAAAGCTGAGTCCCGGATAAAACAGGCTCCTGGCCTCCCTTAGGGCTTCAATGCTCTTTTCATAGCCTGATTGTTTCTGCTGAAGAGTAAGATTGTTGTCAAGGCCATATCGGATATAGTCATCCAGAACTTCCTGTCCCCGCAGAAAACAGGGGACTAACAACATTATCGTCATGAACCATACTTTCATCCTGTTGTCTTTTAATCCTTGTCTTAACAGATCCGATCAGAAATATTAAAATTTACGAAATAAAAATATGTTGACCAAAAGAACATGAAAATAACAGGATATTCAAAATCCAACTCACTCTGATTTAAGCATAGCCAGCCGGGCAGCCCAGAAAGAGTTAAAACTTCCCTTTGGGTCTTCGCAGAGGTATACCTGTGTTCCGTATTCCCTTGCATAGGGATCGGATATCTTGCCCACAAGTGTTATTTTCTTAAATATTGCTTTCACATCCTCTCCAAGTTCACTATTGATATAAATAAAATACCTTATGTCAGGGGTGAACTTACGAGGTATCCAGTAGATGAAACTCTCATTGAAGCAGACTGCTTCCGGCAGACCATATTTTTTCCCTATTACTGTTATTGCTCCTGCCTGTCCGTAATTTTCGCAATAGATAAAGGCAGCCTTCTTATCAGGTATCATGTCCCATGCTTTCGCGGTTATTGCGGTAAGTTCCTCCCATCCCAGCATATCAGCGTAATCCTGAGGCAAAGAATGTATTGACCCATCTTCAAACCTTCTGATGGAATTGAATCCATATTTCTTTTCCACATTGCTGAAATATTTTACAAGGCAGGCAGGTTTGCAAACAGGTAAAGACATGGGTAATATTGGAATTGTAAGACCTGTAAGCGCCAGAACAAATAATGACCGGGGCAGTGCTTTCCTGAACACATTACTCCACGAAACAGCTCCGGCAGCTATGAGAAGAGGGAAGATCCCTATCGTGTAATAACTCTTCCCTTTTAACAGGAAAAGTATCGCTACCACCAATAAAACTACTATAGCGAGGAATCTGTATCTAATGGCGCGTTTTTCGGTTAAAAGGTAGATCAGTCCACCAACTGTAACAAATGATGCAAGTGCTGGCATTATTAACTGGTCAGCCAGGAATCCCTTACGGTCAACATTGACCAGCTGAGTTCTTTCCAGTTCTAAGAGATGATGGAAAACCGGCAAGTGGTGCGTGAATTGCCAGATCAGGTTAGGTAAGAATATTAAAAGACCTAATATAAGGCCCATCCAGAATTTTTTTTCTGAGAAGATCTTTCTGTACTTTGTAAAAGGGACTACAACAAGTAAACTCAGGAATAATAATCCAATCAGATATTTGTTAAGAAGAGAAAGACCAGCTACCACTCCAACCAGTAAAAGATATCTGTCTGATCCGGAATTAATATACTTGATTATGATATAGATAAGCAGTGTCCAGAAAAAAAGGTCAATATGGACCGGCTGGAATAATTCAAATGTCCTGAGTGAAAAGCCGCTTATTATCAGGGCTACAGCTGCCAGGACACGAGCATATGATCCTCCCCCAAGCTCCCTTGTCATGGCTGAGACCAGGAATACCATGACTCCACCCATAAGTGCGGGAAATATCCTTACGGCAAACAGGGAAAATCCAAAAAGATGGTGCATCAGCCATGCTATCCATCCGATCATCGGAGGCACCGTTTCATATCCTGTCGAAGGATGCAGTCCAAGGGAGAAATACAATAATTCGTCTCTGTGGTATCCAAGATTATTAATTACAAGCAGATGTATGGCAATATTAACAATTGCCAGCAGGAGAATGAAGATATTAATATGTATCTTCCCTGTGCCAGGTTTCATTTCATGCAGGATTTCTTTACCGTATAAATTTTCTTTTATCAATATAGAGAGGAAAGTTAATAATATATTTTCTCCGTAACAGTAATAAGAACGAAAAACTGTCAGGTAAATCGGGAATAAAAGATCCCTGGTAACGGGTTCACAATTATTTAATTATTCTTATTCTTCGGACCTGCATCGAAAGAAACAGTCAGCCCAAAACTGCTGGTTCCCATAACCGGGGCCTGGTAATCTATACTCCACTGGTCGTAAAATAAACCATCGATATGATAATTTACGGAAGGTGCAGCAAGATCCGCAAAAGGAGTAAATATTATACCCGGCATAATTTCAAAGTCAATGCCAAAAAGGTAAGTCAGACCTGTGGTATAGCCTGTGTGTTTTCCATATGTTTTTGTCTTATCTTCATTATAACAATTGACAGTCCAGCTATATATACCGAAAGCCAGGCCTCCCCAGACCCTTATATTTTTTTGACCAAATGTTATATATTATATGTCATTGGGATGTAAACTTTAGACATACGGAAATATTGATCCCCGGGCACTATTGTACAGATGTAATCCGGCAATATCCCTTGACACGGACACTTTCCTTAAAAAAACGAGCTGCTCACAGAATAATTATTAATGTTTATTTGTCAGATTATTAAAGGATTATTTCACTATTAGTAATAAAAAAGCAAACACCATGAAAACACGGATCTTTTCTGCGCTTATGATTTTGTTGTTTATTACGGCATATCCTTTCAGTTTGAGATTGCCTGCACAGGGACTGAAAGATGATCCCTCCACCGATGCCAGGGTAAGAAAATTTCTTTCTGACCATTCACGTCGCTGGTATGATATGAATGTTCCCACATCTGACGGACAGTTACTTTATGACCTGATCATTAAGGGCAATTATAAGAATGCCCTCGAGATCGGTACCTCTACAGGACATTCAGGTATATGGATGGCATGGGCTCTGAGCAAAACAGGAGGAAAACTGATCACAATTGAAATCGATGAAAGAAGACATAAAACAGCTGTTGAGAATTTCAGGGAAGCCGGGCTGTCAGAATACATAGATGCGAGGCTGGGGGATGCGCATACACTGGTTAAGGAGCTTAAGGGTCCTTTTGATTTTGTTTTCAGTGATGCAGACAAAGGATGGTATAAAAATTATTTTATTGATGTTGACCCTAAACTGGTTATCGGAGGATGCTTCACAGCTCATAATGTATCACCTTACGGAAGAGGATACGGTGGACAAAAAGAATTCCTGAACTATGTAATGAGCCTTAAAAATTATAAAACAACAGTCAATACATCAGGGGGCGGATTGTCTATAAGTTATAAGTTATCTGACAAATAATTAGATATAATGGCAGATGATAATCTCCGGAGAAGACTTGGACTCTTCCCGGCTACCAGCATAGTAATTGCCAACATGATAGGAGCCGGGGTTTTTACCATATCCGGATTACTGATGTCGGGGTTGGGAAATCCGCTTCTTATGATTGCCTTATGGGGGGCCGGTGGAATAATTGCCTTGTGCGGTGCACTCTCATATGGTGAACTTGGTGCGGCCATGCCCGGAGCGGGCGGGGAATACCTGTTCCTGTCACGACTTTATCATCCGGTATTCGGCTTCCTCAGTGGATGGGTATCTTTTATTGTGGGTTTTTCTGCTCCTATAGCTGCTTCAGCAATGGGATTCAGTGAGTATTTTACCAGGGCGATTCCGGCAATTCCCGAATGGTATGATAATCAGTCTGCAATAAATTTCATTCCGGTGCAGACCCTTCTGCCCGTGCTGGTTATTTCCCTGTTCACACTCATACATTACCGTGGACTTAAAACCGGGGCCCGTGTCCAAAACTTCCTTACCATAATGAAAGTGATTTTGATGGTCATATTAATATCTTCAGGATAACCCGCGGTAGCTGTCGCAACCGTTTATATCGTAGCATGTTTATTTCAGCAAACATATCAGGATACCGGCAGTCCTGTCAGTTCCCTTATTACTACGGAAGC
>Ga0315535_1001614_pt1 | contig 14874 bp, 8 predicted proteins | sample SalMarSW160220MG_2_FD_203092 | JGI IMG/M metagenome (GOLD analysis project Ga0315535, IMG submission 203092) | Salt marsh sediment microbial communities from the Plum Island Ecosystem LTER, Massachusetts, United States - Salt Marsh Sediment SW1602-20 ...
TCAGCGGCGCCGCACGTTAGACAATCGGTCGATCCGAAGTGGGTCTCCTCCCATGTATCGGGCAGGCCGTCATCATCCACGTCCCTGAAGGTGGATGTCTCCAATGCTCCCATATCCCAGGAGAGCCCTTTGGGCCTGCTGAGGCCATTCACGTCCAGTCCCGGCTCTGCAGCGGATGTACCGTCGATGCAAAGGGAGAAAGGCCTCAACGTGTAGTCGCCTGCATCCGCATCCGTAAATTCAGGATCTACCGAGAGGTTCGTAGGGGGCAGGTCGATCTGGTTTACAGCCCCGATGTTGTTTTCCACCAGGTTTGCGGGAGCAAAATCCCCTTCCAGCGACACGTCTGTAGAGAGATCGACACCTGTGCCGTTCCCATAAAGGATATTGTATTTGACCAGGGGCAGGGCACCGTCTCCAATCACGAGGCCGGCAGTGGTATTAGCGGTGACGGTGTTGCTCGCCACGGTCACATGGGATACCAGGGCCAGGCGGATGCCTTCGGGGTTATGGTAGATGAGGTTTCCGGTTATCTCCGCCACGGCCGAGTCATCCGCATAAACCCCGGTACAGCCGTTGTCATGGATCCGGCATCTTTTCACCGCGCTGGAACCGTTCATCACCACAACACCGCCATAGCCTCCGGTCACATTCCCCAAGTTGTTCCCGGTGACCGTGCACCCGATCACTTTGTTGCCGAGACCGGCCAGGAGGGCCACGCCGTTGCGCGTGTTGTCCGTTACTGTTGTATTGATAATCTGATTTTCGTCAGGGGCTTCATTGCAGCCATCCACGAGGATGCCGTCTCCACTGTTTCCCTGCACAACTCCATTGCGGACGATGTTATTTGAGCTTCCCGCGGCAATTTCGATTCCAGTACCACAATTCGTGATCACGGTGTCGCCGAGGTCGATATCCAGCAGGTAATTCTCCCGGATATCCATGCCCGTGGAACAATGCTGGACAATGACACCGGAAAGACGCAGGCAGGCCGCATCTGTGGCAAACCCGATACCGACGTCGTAATTTTGGATGGTTACGTTCTGGAGGAAGACCTCTTCGGAGCCCTGATCCAGTAGCAGGCCATAGGGTTCAGTGGATTGCCCATCGAGGGTCAAGTCCACAAGATGGTTCGCCTTTCCTGAAACATCTCCGAATTTCTGAAGCGTCAGTCCTTCCACCGTGTTGCCGCTTCCGTCAAGCGCGAAGTTCCGGCTGTTTCCGGATACGGTTCCGCCAGAGAGCACATTCCCGGAGCTCTCCGGCCCCATGCTTACCCCGGTCGCGGATCCGCTCACCTGCACATCCGTCACCCGGTTGCCGGACCCCGCCGCGATGGCAATCCCGGTTTCGAGATTATCGCTGACCACTGTTCCCACGATCTGATTGTCGTCCGGCGTCTCAGCGCAGGCCTCAAACCGGATGCCCGTGTCATTCCCCTGGACGGTGCCGTTTAAAAACGTGTTGTTGGAGCTGCCCCCGCGGAACAGAACGCCTGCATCGCAAGCCGAGATAGTTGATCCCGCCAGGTCCACATTGATTAGGTAGTTTTCCAGAAACTCCACACCGGCACGGCAATCCTGGATGGTGGCGTTTAATACGCTGAGGCACATACCGTCCGTAGCAAACCCGATGCCCACATCTACATTTTCTATGGTGCCGCCGCTCACGGTGAAATCTTCCACCCCCATTCCAAACCGAATGCCGTACGTTCCCTCTCCACTGATTGTGGTATTCAACAACTGGTTTCCCGTTCCTCCCGAGACTTTGACTCCGTCGGCGCTGTTATCATGAATGGTGCCGTTTCTGATGACATTGTTCGAACCTTCTCCACAGATCTCAACGCCGGTTTGACACGATTGTACCGTTGAGGTGTCCAGGTCGAGATCAAGCTGGTAGCTTTCGGCGAGCTGCACCCCGGTCCCACAGTTGTGGATGTCCACGTTTGTCAGGGTTGCACACCCGCCGTCCGTGCTGAAAACCACGCCTGCCCTGAAATTGACGATCTCCAGGCCATTCACGATCACATGGGCGGAAAGAGGTGAAAAATTGAACCCCTGCGTCCAGGAGGACGCTTCCCCCCCGTCAACGGTCACCACGCCGGAAGCCTCAATGCTCACATTCTGGCTGGCACCCAGTGGCGCATCGGCCTCCGGATCTCCAATTCCGTAGGTCCCTTGTGCAATTATAACTTTAATGGTGTCGAGTCCCGGCTCCAGAAGATTGAGCCTGTCAAATGCCGCATGGATTGACTTCAGAGGATAGGGTTCGGTTCCCAGGTTCAGGTCGTTGCCGCTGTTTTTGTCCACGAAGATGCCATTTTCAAACACAGTCGCGTCCGGGTACTTTGAACCATCAACCGGGTCCGCATAATCTGCTCCTGCCTGCACCTCCATGAGGTCGGACCACCCGTCATGGTCCGTATCGGGATCATTCGGATCAGGCCCCTCTTCTCCTCCAACAATATGATAAACATCAAACTCCTGTTTATTATTCAATCCCTCCCCATCAGGATCATCATTCGGGCCTTGTGAGCTGGTGGTTGACCCGAAGTACCGCTCTTCCCACCAGTCCGGAAGGGTGTCATTGTCGTCGTCATCATCACAGGCATCACCAAGGCCGTCGCCATCGTAGTCCGCTTGATCAGAATTGGAGATACTGGGACAGTTGTCGCAACCGTCTGCCACCCCGTCCTCATCCCCGTCAGCATAGGAGATCACGGAAACGAAAGCGTCCAAGTCCCCGCCCTCGTCGCCCGTAAACCCATGGGTTGAACCAGCCAGATAAGCATCGCCGTTCGTGTCCAGAGCGATTCCATAGGCCGCGTCATCGCCAGAACCGCCCAAGTAAGAGGAAGAAACAACGGTAAAACCGGAGACGTTGAATTCCAGTTTTGTCATAAACGCATCATTTGCGCCCGCATAAGTGGATTCGTCAAACTGCGGAAGGTCAGGGGAATTGGTCTGCCCAGCAACCAGGATATTACCAGCAGCATCTACGGCAATCCCGTATCCCACGTCATCTCCTTTTCCGCCTAGGTAGACCGATACCGGATCGTATGTATCCACCTCCAATTTCAAAACGAATGCGTCTACATCGTGCAAAACGCACCCGGACCCGCAGCCGGGAAATCCAGATTGGGATGAGGTAGACCCTGTTAGGTAAATATTCGAAGTGGAATCCAGGGCAATCCCCTCGCAGGCATCGTCGCCGCTGCCGCCGATGTAGGTTGAAAATGAGACCTCCTGGAGGCTCTCATTAAATACTGTTAGAAAGCCGTCCGTGGACCCTTGGAGCGAGCTTGAAAGGGCGGCCCCCTCTATCCAGAAATCGGGAGACGAGGTTTCGCCTGCGACAAATACGTTGTTCCCATCCAAGGCAATGGCAGAACCGCTATCATCTCCATTTCCCCCCAGGAACGTGGAACACTCGAGCGTCATCTTCGGCGAAGAGAAGACCATTTTCGACACAAAGACATCCACCTTGCCGCACGATTTGGTGAAGGCCGCTCCGGGCGTCACCGGAAAATTTGAGGCCTGGGTCACCCCGGTAACGTAGGCAGCATCACCATCTAAAACAACCGCATAACCGGCCTCCGTGCCGCCCCCGCCTCCCAGAAAGGTGGAGTATTCGAGTCTTCCAGCAGCACTGAGCCGGGCTACAAAGGCGTCTATCCCCCCGCCGATCTTGTTGTCATAAGGCTTTAGGGTGGGGAAATCGCTCGACCAGGTCTCCCCGGTGATAACGGCATTTCCAGAACCATCTACAGCGATGCCGAAGCCGTAGTCGTTGAGTGAGCCGCCCAGATAGGTGGACCAGGCAACCGCGTATGTATCGTCACTCACTTCCACCTTTGTCACGAAGGCATCCCACTCCCCGGCGTTTTTACCCTGCTCTGCTCCGCCCTCTACGGGAAAATCCGGGGAGTACGTAGCCCCGGTCAGGTATATAGAGCCATCGGGGCCGGTTGCGACACCATAGGCCACATCGTCGCTGGTGCCCCCTAAATACCATGAGTACACGAGGCACGGGTCGATAATAAGCGGCTGTGCGCGGTCATACTCCCCCGCCTTGAAACCGTAAGTGTCCTTTTCCAGGCAGTAGGCCACCTGCACGCTTTTCTTCTCCCCCGCAACCATCTGATAGGCTATGGGCGTACTGAATTCCACGGGTCCGAGCCCCGTTTCCGCTTCAAGTTCGCCTTTGCCATTGATCTTGAGTGATGTGGCGCCCCCCATTCTCAGCCTTATCATTTTTGGATCCGCGCCGGGCTGAACCGTGAATACCTTTTCCAGGGTCTTTCCGTACGCCTTGAGGGAAAGCTCTATGCCCTTATAGACCTCCCCCATGTTTACGGAATGAAAAGTAGGGAGCCCTGTTTTCCACGTGTTCCTGTCCTTTCCGATGAAATAGTTCACGCGGGCCGTCGCCCGATCCGACCCTTCGGGGTTCATACTGGATGCGCCAACAAGTGTTTCCCTGACCGTCCAGATCTTCGCTGAAGTTGACCTCCCAAGGGATTTCTTTGACTTTTTGGCCGGGACAGCCCTGGAAAAGGAATAGATCAGCTCCCCGTTTTCAGTTACATAGGCAGCCCCCCCAAAGATCTTGGCGTAAAAACGCACGCTTTGGCCCGGTATCTGCCCCTGGTTTTCCACGAACGGGATGCGAAGCCGCATCATCTTCTGGAGGACTTTCTTGTCGGGGGGCGCGTTTTTGGGGAGCTTGCTTAACGACGGAGGTGTCGCCGAGGTGGCAGGGACTGGAGTGGTCAGGAACATCGCAAAGAGAATCAGGATACCCACTGATAAGGCGCCCGGGCCCTTGAGCGGATTTCTCGTCTTGTCCATTCTGAAATCCCCTTTCAAAAAAGGAAGGAAACAAATGATCGTCTCCCGTGTCCTGTGGACAGGTTTGTTGGGACCGATCAAGAAGTATTTTTCAGCGCTTTCTGTTTTTCATAGAATATCAAACTCATTCTCTCCATTCATAATTGAAAAAGGCATGCGCCGTTATCAGGGGAACTACTGATTTTTCACGGGGAAAACCCTGATTCCTTGCGCTGCGCCTATTTCTTTTGCCAATTTTTTAGGTTTTGAGATCGGTGGTTCGTATTTCGTGGAGCGCCAGCAACAGACGCTCTCAGTACTTATCAAGCAATCGAGACATCCCGCAACGAGATCGTTCGGCCAAAACTACTGGAGACAGGGTGGAGAGGAACTCAGCGGTCACACTGAATCATTCTTCGGCCTTGCGGTTAAATCCGCCCTACTTTCATTCTATACAAAATAAAAGACCATATTAGCAAAGGCAAGAGTCATGCCAAATCCTATAATACTCAATATGGCTTAATATAATTTCCCCTTTACAAATATTCGAAACCGAAAAGACACCGGTTGAGTAATATGATGCTCACTAACTATGTAATCTACTTCCATCGATGGTAACGGTTTATACACTTCTGGTCTCCCCTCCGTCCATATATTGGGTTAGACAGCAGGCATTGGCTCCTTGTGTCAGAGGCCTTTTCGGGGAAAGGATACTTTTGAGTATAACAGCAAAAGGTTACAGATAGGTTACAGAACCAAAATAATCCGCCTTCAGATGGCGGTTTTTTTGAATGCAGGAGAAAGGAATGAAACAGCACACGCCCTGGCTGCGAGGGTCATCGGTTTCAGGAATCATTCAATGGGGTCGCCTTGAGCGTGATGCCCACTTTCCGGGCCCTGTCGGCAAACTCCTCCAGCAACCGGTCCACGGCCCCCTGTTCTGAATCACCATACACAAGATGGAGGCTCGTCATCTTCGTCTTTTCAGCAAAAAGATGTTCCCCGTTCAATCCAATCTTGGCGGCCAGGGATTGCAGGTCGTGCAGTGCCGGAGAAAAACCCGGGTATCTTTCATCAGGATCCCGCCGGCATGCAGTGATAATAAATGTCCGCAGTTCCCCCGGGATATCCGGTCTCTTATCAGCAGGGTCCGGGATATTCTCCCGGAGATGCATGGTCATCAACTCCTTGGGATCATCCCCGGGATACGGTTTTTGACCCGTCACCATCTCATAGCCACTTATGCCCAAGGAATAGATATCGATACGACCGTCCACCCGATCGCACACGATCTGCTCCGGCGCCATGTAATGGATGGTGCCGGCAATATTGCCGGCTTCCGACCCGGCCGGGGCGGCCACGCCGAAGTCCACGATCTTGACCTGATTTGTCGGCAGCAAAAAGAGGTTCGCGGGTTTTATATCCCGGTGTACCACGCCCTTTTTGTGGGCATAGTCCAGGCCCGCGCATGCCTGCATCAGGATACTCACGATGCTCCTGTATGAGAGTCCTGGCCCGTGGTCTAGGTGGTACCGCAAAGAAACCCCTTTAAGGTACTCCATGATGATGAACAGGGTGCGGTAACGTTGTTCAATATCAAACACCCGGACAATGTTCGGGTGATTGAGGCTGGCGATGAGCCTGGCCTCCTGCTTGAATGCCCGCTGGAAGCTCGGATCCATGGCCAGGTCATGTTTGAGCATCTTGACGCACACGGGCATATTAAGGGCCCCATGTTTCCCTTTATAGACCACACTGTAGCTCCCCCGTCCTATGATATCCGTTACAATGTACTTGCCGATCTCCCGCCGGGCCGTTTCCCTGCGGGACGAAAACCTTTCCGACACGATGTCGGTGAGGAATACCCGGAAGTCAGGGAACTCGCCCGAAATCCGCTCAAACTGCCCCTGCGTCAGGCCCCAGAGCTCCATGTCGGTCTCCGCCTCAACATGGGCGCTCCTGGGTTCACCGGTGAGCAGTGCCATCTCTCCGATGATGTCTCCTTCCCTGCAGCGGGAGATGGGAAGGATTTCTCCTTCCTTTTCCACCATGACCATGCAGGACCCCGATTGAATGACGTAGAGCGTATCCCCTTTCTCTCCCTGGGTTATGAAGCGGTCTCCGGCGCGCACCTGCTTCAAGGTGACGCTGTTGAGTAATGGGCATACCGCTTCCCTGCAGACATACTTGAGTGGCTTTGTTCTGCGGAAGAATTCATAGTCTGAAGGGTGCGGTATTTCTTTATCATGAAGATATTCAATGCGAAGAATCTTTTCGCCGGGTGCCGGCTCACGGAATGCCACGCCCACCAGGAATGATCTGTCGCGGTTCACTTCCCGGGCAGCCCATCGAGCAGCCGCGGGCACTGCCACCCATGCACTGGCCCGGGCGTCGTAGATATGCAAGAAAATCTGGGCATCGGGTCTTATTTCTTTTTGAGTTCTCACCAAGGCGCCTCCCACGTTCCTGTTGATCAGGTCAACGTAAAAGGCCTCAATCTGATCCTCGGAAGGCCTATCAGGCGCAGAAAGGAGAAGAGCAACCTCAGGCGGTTCCAGCCTGGTCCTCGGGTCGCGCCTTCTGTCTTTCCATCTCAACATCATTGTCCGGCCTCAGTGGAAGAAAGATACTTTACGGTATGATCTTTTCAACGACTACGTTGTGAGAGGTATGTGCTTTTGCTTTACGATTCTTTAATAATCATAAATACTTCAACCACAATCACATTGTCAAGACCCCAGTTGCACCCATCTTTCCCAATAAGACTGCAACGTCAGGAAACGCATCAATCCTGCAAGGAGGAAAATTCTTGACATACGGATTCACGGATCCCATTATTTTAATGATAACTTTGTATCCGTCCTCTTGTCGTTTATGAAATGCTGATATGGTTAATGCACTATGCAAATAGATCCTTCCAAGCACAGAGCAGCACCTGACAAAAAGAAGGAGATTGAAGAAATCATCCGAACTTTTCTCCTGCATGAATGTGCAGAGGTCATTACGGCCTACCTTTTTGGATCTTTTGTGACCGGGGAAGCGTTTTCCGATATTGATCTGGCCCTGCTTACAGGCAAGAGCCCCGAATATCCCTTTTCTTATGAGTTATCCCTGGAAACCAAGATTGAAAAAATGATCAAATTTCCTGTGGACGTTCGAATCATCGATAAGGCACCGGTCCCCTTTTCCCAGAATGTCATTCGTACCGGCAAAGTCATCCTGGATCGCGACCCGAATTTCAGGGCAGCGTTCGAGTCCATTGTCCTTCGGCAGTACTTTGATTTTTCCTTTTACCGAAAACGGTACCTGGAGGAGGTATTAAATGCCCCTGTATGATCAGGAAAAAATGGCCTCTCTGGTTTCACAATACAGAAAAAGTGTCGCCAGGTTGAAGGCCCTGGCGGAGATTGATGAGGACACATTCATAAAAGACCCTGACAAAGTTGGAAGCTGCAAATACCATTTCATCGTGAGCATTGAGTCGGCTATTGATATGTGCAACCACATGATCTCACGAAATGGCTTCAGGGTTCCCGAGGACTATGGCGACACGTTTATTGTGATGGCTGAAGAAGGAGCTCTCGATTTGGAATTTTCCCAGGAATTGCGGAACATGGCCAAGTTCCGGAATCGCCTGGTCCATCTGTATTGGGAAGTGGGTGACCATCAGGTCTATGAAATACTTCAAAACCGCTTCGGGGATTTCAAGAAATTCCTGAACAGTATTGCCACATTTCTCAACTGGGGGATGGACCGTCACAAGGATTGATTCTCGGCGAATCATTCCCTCAAGAAGACATTGTTCCCGCTAACCCGTCGAAGCCCCCAAACTCTTAACTCTCATCATGAAGCTGCAAAAAAGGCGCTGAATCCCTTGTAGGCCATATAAAGATCCCCTTTGTGGGCGACTTCAAAGGGAGAATGCATGGACAGGACGGCCGGGCCGCAGTCCACGATATCCATGCCGTAGGGGGCCAGGAATTTCGCCACCGTACCTCCTCCTCCCTCATCAATCCTGCCAAGTTCCCCGGTCTGCCAGATCACTTTTTTCCTGTTGAAGAGGTTCCGGAGCCATCCCACGTATTCGGCGTCCGCGTCATTGGCACCATACTTGCCGCCGTGCCCCGTAAACTTGGTGACACAGACGCCGTAGCCCATGCGGGCGGCGTTCTGTTTTTCATGGACCTCCTGGTAATCGGGATCCAGGGCGCCGTTCACGTCCGCGGACAGGGCCCGAGACCGGCTCAGGATCCTCGATACATCCATGGCGCTCGGCCGCTGTCCCAGCGTCTCCATGACATCACCGATAACCGATTCCAGGAACATGGACTTGGCCCCGGTGGCGCCGTCACTCCCGATCTCCTCCTTGTCGACAAACAGGGCGACCGCGGTCTTTGACACGTCGTTCGTATCCAGTATTGCCCTGAGGCTGGAATAGGCGCAAATCCGGTCGTCCTGGCCGTAGGCGCCCACCAGGGAGCGGTCCCATCCCACGTCCCTGGCCGTGCCCGCCGGGACCACCTCCAGTTCGGCGCTCAGAAGATCCTCTTCCGTCAGACCATATAATTCGTGCAGGAGATTGAGAACACCGAGCTTGAAACGCTCTTTGGTTTCCTTATCGCCAAGCGGGAGGCTCCCTACGATCAGGTTCAGTTTCTCCCCGGCAATAGCCTCCCCCAGCTTCTTTTCATACTGGACTTTCCCGGCCAGGTGGGGAAGCAGGTCCAGCACGGTGAAAACCGGATCTTTTTCGGCCTCGCCGATGGAAAGATCAAGGGTCTTTCCATCCTTTTTCACCACGCGACCGTGGATGGCTAGGGGGCGGGAGAGCCACTGGAATTTCTTGATACCGCCGTAATAGTGCGTTTTCAAAAATGCCAGGTCCACGTCCTCGTAAAGGGGCCGCTGTTTGAGATCCAGGCGGGGGGAGTCAATATGGGAGATGATAATACGAACACCCTTCTCAAGTGGTTCTTTCCCGGGTTTGACGAGGGCGATTACCTTCTCATGAAAGACGCGAATAAGCGGTCCGGGAGTACCCTTGCCCGGATCCAGAAGGAAACCGGATTTTTCCGCCATGGCCTGGATATGCGAAACAGCCTCCCTTTCGGTCTTTGCGCTGTCCAGGAATATTTTATAGCCATCCGCAAAGGAAAAAACGCGCTTTTTTTCTGCCCCGCTGATTTCATCCCACACCAGCCGGGGAGTGTAGTTCAATTTTTTTGAGAGATCCTTGATCTGTTTCTTTGTAAGCTTCTTTTCTGGCATGTTATGTTTCCTTTCTTGATACCATCATAGGTTCAAAGTTCAGCCTTTCCCACTCGTTCAGCACCTCGTCAGAAGAGCGGCGGGAAAATATTTAGTTGCGGCCTTATTCCCTGTGTCCTACGCCTTATGTCCTACGCTTTACGGCCGCTCGCAGAGGGTGCCGATGAGATTCTCAATGCGTTCAATGTCATGCTCAATACAGTACTGTCTGATGCCCTCGATAATATCGAGGGACGCCCGGGGGTTTACAAAGCTTGCTGTGCCCACCTGCACCGCCCCGGCACCGGCAATGAGGAACTCGAGTGCATCCCTTGCATCCATGATTCCCCCAACTCCCATCACGGGGATCTTCACCGCCCGCACCACACGGTAAACCATGTACAGGGCCACCGGCCGGATGGCAGGACCTGAAAGCCCCCCCGAGATGTTCCCAAGCCGCGGTCTCCTGGTCTCTATGTCAATGGCCATACCGGTCAGTGTGTTGATGAGGGAGAGTCCATGCGCGCCTGCCTGTTCCACCGCACGGGCCACGGCGCAGATATCGGTCACGTTGGGTGTAAGCTTGACGATGACGGGCTTATCGGTTTTCTTGAGTACTGCTTCCGTGACCTCTGCAGAAGCCGCCGGGTCCGTTCCAAAGGCCATGCCCCCCTTTTTCACATTGGGACAGGAGACGTTGATTTCCAGGGCCGCCACCCCTTCTGCCCCCTTCAATTGTGTGGCCACGGCCCCGTATTCCTCCGTGGTATGCCCGTAAATATTCACGATCACGGCTGTATCAAGGGTTTTCAGCCATGGGAGTTTTTCCTCCAGGAATGCCTCCACCCCGATGTTTTCAAGGCCTATTGCGTTCAGCATCCCAGCCGGGGTTTCCACGATTCTTGGGGGACTGTTCCCGGGGCGGGGCTTGAGAGAAAGCCCCTTCACGACGATCCCTCCCAGAAGATTCGGGTCCACAAGCTCCGCGTATTCGTGCCCGTATCCGAATGTCCCGGAGGCCGTCACCACGGGATTCTTGAGTTTCAAGGCACCCAAACTGACCTGAAGATCCGGTTCCTGGTGGTTCATACATTCTCCCAATCTATTGTTATGGCTGAAAAGACGGGGCCGTCCTGACACACATGATAGAAACTTCGTCCTGACCCCGCCGCCGCTGGGAAAGCGCATCCCCGGCATGCTCCCAGACCACAGGCCATGGCCGTTTCCAGGGATACCTGGCAGTCCACCTGCTTTTCAAAACACAGGGATGCCACTCTTTTGAGCATGGGCGCAGGCCCGCATGAGTAAACGATCTTTTTCCCCTTCTTTCCGAGAGCCTTTTCAAGAAGCCCGCTGACCAGACCGTGATATCCTGCTGATCCATCTTCTGTTGCCACGGCAATCTCGATGCCCTGCATACCCAATTGTTCCGGAGAAATGATCTCGGCAACAGTCCCATAGCCGGCCATAAAAGAAACGCTTCTTCCTTCCAATGAACGTGCCAGAAAAACCAGGGGGGCAATCCCCATGCCGCCCCCCACAAGGAGACAGTCCTCCCTTGCTTCGGGTGGCTCAAACCCCTTCCCGAGGGGCCCCAGAACCCAAAGCTCGGTTCCCACCGTGGTCTCCGCCATGATCCGGGTTCCCCTTCCAACCATCCTGTAGAGCAAGAGGATATTGCCGTTCATGGTGTTGCAGATGGAAAACGGCCGTCTCAGCAGGGGATCAATCCCGCCGGACACCCGGAGCATGACAAACTGACCTGGTTTCGCAGCGAAAGCAATGGAAGGGGATTCCAATTCCATGAGAAAGGTATTGGGAGCCACCTCTTCGTTTCTCAGGACTTTCACCTTGTGTTCGAAAACAGCCATGTTCCCCTCTCTCCTGCTCAACACTGAAACAAGGCACAAACAGTTCTTTTATCATTACACAAAAATACAAGGAGACGCAATTGTTTTGGCCTGTTACTCAAGGAACAGCAGCAGTGGCACAAAACAAACAGTGAGGAAGAACGCTATGTTCACGTATATCTATAAGACCGAAGCGGAGATCCCATCATCAGAGTCAGGGAGCCCGGCTCACGTTGTTCGTTCAAGACACCGATCTTTCAGAGAAAAGCGCTTACCTTATCTCGCGTTGTCGAGACCTGATATGAATCATTGTAGCCAGGGTTGAATATCATTTGGGAATGAAGAGAAGAGAACAACTTCGTATGGTAGTCGTTATTTTTTGGGGGAAGATGAAGACTATAGCGTTGATAATAAATACTTCACCTTTCGGGGCCGGCCAGGTTCTAGGATTGGATAATTATCATGGAAACGTTCGCTTGCGCGGTGCCGCTTTAATGGCATCCCTCTCAAAGCGGTTATTAGGACAATCAGCGCTCATCGCATCAGAATTCCTATACTTCCGCTGGGTTCTCGTGGGGTTTACTTTCGTCCTTCATCTGAGCCATTATCTGCTCCAGTGCCGTCTGGTTGGGGGCAATAGAGGGGGTGGAAGAAGGAACCGTTGCAAGCAACTCCAGAAACTGTTCGGTCTTTCCTGTTGCCAGTGGTAAGTGTGCCGAGAAGATCATCTTCGGGGCAATTTGACGAATTCTGTCCAGCGCTTGACTGAATTCGCTCAGCTTAACTAAATGAACCCATGGGTTGTCCAAACTAGCCCATCCGGCCATACCCTGAGCCAGATCCCCCTCGGCAATATCATCGGTACTTTGCGCCGGTGACGGGATGATGGCGCCGAAGCAATCGGCAGAAAAGAAAGCCTCAGATTTGTCATCATAGACCCCGATGGTAGTCGGATTATCGAACAGGGGCGGTCTCACGGCGGTCAGTTTACGATCCCCCGCACTAATACTGTCTCCCGGATTCAGCCAGTAAACCCGATCCATGGGTACCGGCCAAGACGTGCTCATCCTCAGCACAGCTAAGGAGTACGTCGCAAGCCGCGCTTTAGGAGCTACTTCAAGGACCTTTTGAAGGTTACCGGTATGATCCGCATCATCGTGGGTGAGCCACACCCACTTCAAGTCTCGAGGATCGATGACCGACTTGAGAGCCTTCATAAACTCCTCGCTGTCTATGCCCATTCCCGTATCAACGAGGACGGGCTCCTTCGCCTTAATGACGAAGGCATTGACCGGAAGGAATCCCGCTCCGGGAACTGGAAAATGAGCGGGAAGAACCTCGATATCTGGCATGGCTTGATATGGTTTTTCCATTGGAAACTCCTCCTTTCTTGGTTTTTAGCGCAGATAATTGGATTTGGGCTGACACACGTCATAACGTGGCTACGATGCAATCGGGCATGTGAAAAAGAGTGATCATTCGTATCGTAATGTCTATTTCCTCATGAGATGCCAGACAAAAGAATTGATAATACTTTACCTTTCGGTGCCGTTTCGACCAACTCCCATGGTACCAGATATTGTCGCACCAGTATATCGCAGACCCGGGGTGAACGGATGTACCGAGGGGAAACGGAGAGACTTCCGTTTCAGATTCAAGGATAATTCTGGGCAATTATTGGATATAAGATTGCGCGGGTAAGTGCAGGTAGTGTGCGGCTACCCCCGCTTGCTAACGGTATAGATCTTCATGTCATTTAAGCCCGGCCTTACGCAGGACGTCGGCGACGCGATCTTTTCCAGACTGATCATAAGGAAGTTACTTTATGAACCGTTCCAGGGAGAAATCGGGATCGATCCTCACGACTTCTGCGCCTTCAGAGCGTGCTTCCTTTTCGCGACCCATAACCACGTCGGTTACAGCTACCCCCACGTAGGTCAGTAACTGATCCGGTAGATGCACAGTTGCTTTTTGTATGTGGCTACGTGCTTTAAATTACGCGATAGAACTGATCTAAGGGCAGATCCCCGGTAGCGCCTATGATAGAATCGAGTAGCTCCGAATACTCCTTGTCGTTGTCTAATTCAGCATCAATTCGTTCGTAGTCGGCCAGCGAAGCATATCGTGTCTGGATCGTTGCGCGACCTCTCTGACCTGCCAAATTGTACATGAGCTCCACTGAGATTTCAGGATACTTTTTTTCTATGCGTGCCTTGGCTTTGACAAGTGCCTCGAAAAATTCCGAATAATTCTCCCTATAACTGACTTCCCTCTGATGTATAATCATTTGGTCCTCCTGATGTTTTTTATCACAAAAAAGTGATAGTTCATAATTCAATTTTGGCCAATTATGGATGATAGGCAATAGCCACATTGTGGTACTTACAAAACTAATGAGTAATTATAATTTGTCAAGAAGGTCGGAAAATTCATATGTCGAACATACGAATTTATAGGTAGTAGGCCATAGTTGATATGCAAGGTCTGATCTTGTTCTTTCAAAAATTCATTCTACTGAGATATATTGAGAGTACCCCAAAAATGGCGGCCTTTATGATATTCCAAGTTTACAATAGCTGCATAACGCTTTCGTTCCCTAAATGTCAACCATAACCCAAATCTATACGTAAGTGTCTGGAAAGACTCGAACGCGAATGGGCAATCTGTAGGCTTGAATCGTGGCTTTCAAACCCTTTGTCTTAAGACTCTGTGACCTCTGCGTCTCTGTGTGAGAAATTTCTTTCAGCCAGGTTTTGTGCCAGAATGACCGAGGGCAAGGGAAAGAGGAAAAAGGCTTGAGGGATAAATGGATGCTGTGCTACACATAGCAGGGAATGGAAGCGGTCATGAAGAAAGAGGTCCTTCAGCTCAAGGTAAGCGGGTATGTGAGTGAAGTGCTGTGCGGCGAAATCCCGGTCCGCTGCAAACAGGCGTTCACCCGCTATCTC
>Ga0315535_1001616_pt1 | contig 14874 bp, 11 predicted proteins | sample SalMarSW160220MG_2_FD_203092 | JGI IMG/M metagenome (GOLD analysis project Ga0315535, IMG submission 203092) | Salt marsh sediment microbial communities from the Plum Island Ecosystem LTER, Massachusetts, United States - Salt Marsh Sediment SW1602-20 ...
TATAATATGTTTATTCAGAAAGTCGGTGAGTTTTTGAATCAGTTCCACACGCACTCCGGAATAACCTTTGGAGAGCGCATTGGCGCGAAGTAAAATGATACCGCGGACAATCTCCTCTGCAAAAGGCTCACCCACATTGGTCGCATGACTGCGGACCAGATTCTTCTGAAGTTTTTCCACTTGTTCAAGAGGAATGAATTCCGTAGCCAGGTCACCCACACCGGTTGTAATACCGTATACTTTCTGGCCTTTTTTCAGCAGATCATGAATGAAATGATAGGATTTTTCAATTGCAGGGATTGCATCGGGTGAAAGAGAAACCGGCTCATTCTGCCGGCTTACCTTGATCATGTCCTGAATAGAAAGTGTGCTGCCATCAATTTGAATCATCGTAAACCGCCATAGGAATGCGTCTGATAAGTTAAAATTTAATAATTTGCTTGCTTTTATGAAATATATTATTTAAATACTCAAAATCAAGCTGTAAAAAATATTTCAGTTTCAATAGATTGAATTCATCTGTAAAGATGCAAATAGGACAGTTTACATTCCAGACGAAGCACTGCCTCTGCTCCAATAGTTCTGTTCGGTCGAGATGCTTTTCATTACCAAAAATAAAGTCCCATTTTAAAAATTACCGACGGCAATAAATACCGGCAAAATTACTGATATGAAGATATTATTAATACAACCCCCCATTCAGGATTTTTATAATACGAATATTCGACTTCAACCCATCGGATTGGCCTATCTAAAATCTGTGATCAAAAAACATTTTCAGGAAATGGATATCCTTATCAAAGATTATCACCACGGCTGGGGAAGAAAGACCGTACAACTCCCGAAGGAATTGGCCGATCTCGAACCTTTCTATCTGCATCAGGATAAAAGTCCGTTTGCACTTTTCAACCGGTACTATCATTTCGGCGCTTCTGTTGAAACCATTGCTCGGGAGGTAGTCCATTATGCTCCGGATCTGGTCGGTATTTCATCACAATTTACACCCTATTATCGAGAAGTACTAGACACGGCTTCTGCCATTAAGAAAGTGTGGTCCGGATCTATTCTTGTGGGCGGATCCCACGCATCGGCTGATCCTTTGAGTCTTTTAAATCATCCGGATGTCGATTTCGTCATTCTTGGACAAGGAGAACGTCCCATCGTTGAATTTATTAAACAATGGCGATCAGAGAAAGCATTTTCAAAAGTCCCCAATCTCGGTTATAAAAAAAATGGACAGTTAAAATTCAATGAGAAGGAAAACAACTTCCCGATTGACGACCTGCCCTTTCCTGATTTTTACGATTTCAATCCATCAAAATATCGGTTTCAAAACCGTCCGCTCTGTTTCGTCATTACATCACGGGGCTGTCCTTATCAATGCACCTTTTGTTCTGTTCACCAGACCTTTGGAAACCAGTTTCGCCAGAGAAGCGTCCGTTCAATTGTGGAGGAAATTAACCTGCGTTACGCTCAGGGTTACCGGTCATTCGATTTTGAAGACGACAGTCTGAACTATGATGCCGAATGGTTCGAAACACTTTTAAAAACACTGACAGATAAATTCAACGGAAAGGATGTTGCATTCCTTGCCATGAATGGTCTGCACTATCTTCATCTAAATCAGAAAATTTTATTCCTGATGAAACAGGCAGGATTTAAAAGCCTTAATATCAGTCTTGTCAGCCTGAACAAACAGACGTGCAGAATGATTAAAAGGCCTTTAAATATAAAAAAATATTTATCTGTGGTCCAACATGCTTTTACATTGGGATTTGATATGGTATGCTACCAGATACTCGGCTTACCCGGGGAAGAATTAACTTCAATGAAAGACACGCTCATTTATAATGCCCGTCTGCCCGTTCGTCTCGGAGCTTCTCCGTTTTATGTGACTCCAGGTATGCCCATTCTGAAACAATTCGAAGGCACAAGTCCAATAAATAGAATACGAGCTCGTCTGACAGCTCTGGGGATTGAATCAGACGAATATGAAAAAGAGGACATTTATACATTGCTATTCACTGCACGGATCATTAACTTTTTAAAAAGTTTGGATATTATACAAAAAGATATCCCATTCCAAAAACTGTTTGATCTGGAAGATCGATTTGATGCCCGTGTCACTGTCGGAATGAAATTACTAAGAGATTTATTCAATAATCAAAGATTAGATGCTGCAACATCCAAAGGATTTGTTCCCATTACCAAATTCAAACCTGACTTATTTTTTAATATTTGGAATGGGCTGGATTATATTCAAACATTAACCGGCAGAAAAATATTGATAAACCAATACGAAAGTTAGACAATGCCATCCGCTGTTGCCTTAACTGCATGTACCATGGATGAATTTCCGCAAAAAGGCGTTTCCCGACCCGGAGGAAATTCCCTGAATTTTGCTCTTGGATGCAAACGGTTCGGCTGGGACAGGATTTCAATAGTGGGTGCTGTGGGAAACGATCCGGCGGGACAGGCCATTCAAACATTATTCCAGGAAAAAGGAATTAACACAAAAAGACTTCATGTCATGGATGGCACCACGGCCAAGAATAAAATCTATCTTACTGATGGGGGAGAACGCTACGCGCATCCAGAGGACTGGAACGGCGGGGTGTACGAAAATTTTCGATTGAACGAAGAAGATTGGAAATTCGTCTTCAATCACGATGTCATCGCCACGACCGTTGTCGATCCCAATCTGCCTGTTTTGCTATCGAAAAAAGAAAGCCGTGATATTTTCCTGACTATTGATTTTCTAGATAGTGTGAATCCAAAAAAAGTTGAAAAAATTCTGGATAAATTGAATCTGGTGTTTATCAGCTGTGAGACGGACGAAATCGGAAAATACCGGCCGCTTTCTGGAAAAACACCCATTATTCTTCTACTTGGCAAAGAAGGAAGCATCGCTCTGATTGAAAATCGCGAAATTGTTCAAGAGGCTTTGCCGGTGGACAAGGTCATCGACACGACCGGCTGCGGAGATGCCTATCAGGCTGCCTTCTGCTGTAAATGGTTCGAATCCGGAGATATTCGCGTTGCGTTACTGGCCGGAGCTGAAGCAGGCAGAAGAGCACTGTCGATATTGGGCGGCTCTTTTTAAAGATTATGGATGTCCGAACTAAAAATATTTTTTGCTTGACAAATCATATTTTTTAAAGTATATTAATAATCGTTACGATTATTGTAATCTTTTCATTAAATTAAAAAATGATTAATAAAACATACAGACAAAGCAGACAACGTAATATGATCCTGGACCTAATTCGGTCTACTGACACCCATCCCACTGCCGATTGGCTTTATGCACAACTCAAGAGAAAAATCCCATCGCTTAGTTTGGGGACAGTATATCGTAATTTGAGCATTTTGAATGAACAAGGTCTTGTTCAAAAGATTGCAGCTGGAAGTACTTTCGACCGGTTTGAGGCAAATGCCATACCTCACTATCATTTAATTTGCGAAAGTTGTGGTAAAGTGGAAGATTTTAAAATGGAAGGGTACCAGGAAATGAATGATAGAGCCAATCAGCTTACAAAATTTAATATAAAACGACATCGCATTGATTTCTTTGGAATTTGTCAGAAATGCAGATTTAAAAATAAACAGGAAGCCAGATAAAGTGGATATTTTTTTAAAGTATTATAGTAATCGTTCCGATTATGATTATCATTCATAAACCAACATAAACCAAAAAAGGAGAACAACATGGCAAAAGTATCAAAAGAAATGGTCAAGAAGTCAGGAGTCGATGTCGAAAAACTGGTTGACCTTTTAGTCAAAAACGCATCGGCCGAACTCACAACTTTTTACTACTACACGATTCTTCGTGTCAATCTGATCGGCCTGGAAGGAGAAGGTATCAAAGAAATTGCCGAAACAGCCCGTATCGAGGACAGAAATCATTTTGAAGCGCTTGTCCCGCGTATTTATGAACTCGGTGGAAAGTTACCGGAAAACATGAAAGATTTCCATGATATTTCCGCCTGCCCGCCGGCATCCCTTCCCAAGGATCCCGCTGATGTCAAAACGGTACTGAAAGTTCTGGTGGAAGCAGAACGGTGTGCTGTCCGGGGGTATACCCAAATTTGCAACATGACCGCAGGGAAAGACCATCGCACTTACGATCTCGCTCTGGCAATTCTCAATGAGGAAATCGAACACGAATCCTGGTTTTCCGAATTTCTCGGTGAAGGTCCCTCAGGTCATTTTATGCGAAGAGGAGATACCTCACCATTTGTAGGAAAGTTCTTGCGATAATAATGTTTCTTTTATATGTTACTGGTATAAAACATAAAAAAGTATCTACATGCAAATAAAAAAAAGGAGAACGAAATGGAAGAAACCAAATTAAATATGCCTCTTCTTGGGGACGATTTTCCTGAGTTGAAGGTACAAACGACCCACGGGCCCATGAATATTCCCGGTGATTTGAAAGGCTCATGGTTTGTTCTGTTCAGCCATCCTGCTGATTTCACACCGGTTTGCACAACCGAGTTTGTAGGATTTCAAAAACAATTCAAGGAATTTGAAAAAATGGGATGCAAACTCATCGGCATGTCGGTCGATCAGGTATTTTCACACATCAAATGGACTGAATGGATCAAGGAGAATCTGAATGTCGAAATCCAGTTCCCGATTGTCGCAGCCAATGACGCTGTCGCCATGAAGCTCGGCATGCTGCATCCGGGGAAAGGAACGAACACGGTTCGCGCCGTCTTTGTGGGCGATCCGAATGGAAAAGTCCGGCTGATTATGTATTATCCTCAGGAAATCGGCCGAAATATAAATGAAGTGGTTCGTGCTGTTAAGGCGCTTCAATTATCAGATAAAAATGGAGTCGCTGTGCCTGCGAACTGGCCTGAAAATGAACTGATTGGAGACCATGTCATTATTACTCCAGCAAAAACGGTCAAGGATGCCAAAGCCCGATCAAAACAGAAAGACTGTTATGACTGGTGGTTCTGTCACAAAGCGCAGTAAATATCAGTACAATTATTAAAGTAAAATCCGATCATCACTATCCGACAACCCCGTCAGGTTCGGGGCTGTCGGATGTTTGTTATATTCTATTGTTTACTCTTTTTGACCTTTCCCGGTGTGATTAAAACAGGAGGTCTTGGCTTCACTTCGACCGGTTTTTTCAAATAGAGCATTTTTGTAGCGACAATTTTAACCGGTCCCATGATATTATCTTCTTCATCAATCTCTGTGATTGTATCAAACCGGTCCACCCAGATGAGCACATTGTAAACACCCTTACCACCGCTGCCTCTAAAATTTGCATCCGCTTTGATCGTCTCCTCAAAACGGGCACAATCGCCCGGGTCTTCTGGTACACATTCAAAATTAGCTACTGATTCAGCAGGTGGTGGTGTTTTATCCGTCCAATCCAGCCAGACATCCACTGATGCAGGGTCTCCTGCCGGATTATCTCCGGTAATGATTGTTTCAAAAACCAATGTCAACTCGACACCATCAGGGACCTGATAAGTTTTTTGCTTCTGAGCATATGAATAGACTTCATGAACAACCTGCTCTTTGGTCTGCGGATCTTTATACTGAATGGTCATACCCAATACAAAATTAGGCGGATCCGAAGCACCTGCAAAGAGAGAGGAGGTTAAAACAGTAAATATAATAAAAAACAGACACGTTTTAATTCGATAATATCTGCTATTCCTCATCTCAACCCCCTTGAAGCAATTCTATGCTCAATTAATTACAGAATATTTTTATGGAATTTATAAATTATATTTATATTACTCCTCCATCTCCTTAAATTCTCCGGCAAATTTCGTAAAAAGGGAAATCGCGATAATCGCCAGAATACAATGTCCCCCAAGCACGTACCAGATGGTCTCGGGATGGCCTGCACTTTCAAATCTGCCAAACAGGGCGGTGTACTGTCCGCTTAGCAGAGCGCCGATACAGGTCGCCAGAAAATTCGATCCCATGTACAACCCCGCTTTCTCTTTCGGAGCGATCCAGGTGATATATTCCTGGATTCTGGGAGAGGTAATCATTTCACCAAAAGCAAAAATGATGATTCCGAGAATTGCAAACACAGGCGCCATGTGGATGGATAAGCCCACCATAGTAAAACCGATTCCGGCGATGAGCAACCCGAAAAGAAACGAGGGGATGGCGGGCCGCTTTTCGAATATCCTTGAAATTAATATTTGAAACACCAGAATAATCCACCCGGTATGAGCGACTGCTTCGCCGTTAATCCGCCAGACACCGGCCTCCTGACGTGCCAAAAGTTGGGCAAATCCGTGTCCGAAAATGCTTTTGATATTATTAAACAAATGAACGGTATCGATGTATTTATCCACAAATACGGGACACATGTTAAAAAAGGCCCAGAACGGAAGCCAGAAAAAGAGGCCCAGTAAAATCAGAAATATTGCAAAACGAACATCGGTCAAAGTGTGAAATATTTCACCAAGCTTCTTTCCGATACTAACTTCCGAGACTTTCTTCTCAGGTTCTTTATAGAAGAAGAGAGTGATTAAGAACATAATGCCGATGAGAACCGCATCCAGCAGAAACGCCTTTTGCCACGAGATGGCTCTCAATTTTCCGGCCACAATAGGACCAATCGATGCGCCCACATTGACCATCATATAGAAAATGCCGAAACCGAGGGTTTTATTTGTTGAATCGGATGTCAGCCGGACCGTCCCTGAAATCAATGGTTTAAAGATTCCCGCGGCAAAACCGATGCTTAGCATGGTCAGTGCGATACCGGAAAAACTTTTGACGAACATCAACAGTAAAATGGACGGAAGATAGGCAAGATAGGAGATGATGAGCACTTTTTTAAATCCGAACCGATCCGCGAATGTACCTGAGAATACAGGAACAAAGTAGGAGATGAACAGGAAGATGCTCTGAATGGTTCCAAGCTGCGACCGAGTGTATCCCAAAGCTTCCATATACATGGCGAAAACCATGAAAATCCCGTAATAGGCAAATCTTTCAAATATTTCGATTGAGTTTGCAACCCAAAAAACCGGTGGAAAAGACGTTCGTTTTTTCATAATGACCCCTTTACATCTTAATTGTAAAACTTATATAAAAAAGAAATGAATAATATCTTTAATATTTCAAATGATAATATCCTAAATCCAAACATAATGTACGAATGCCGAATATCGAAAATATCCACTGGTGAAATTCTGAATATATTTTTTGTGGATGCAATATTTTTGCTGCTAAAAAATATTAAAAGCTATTTGTAAGTACTTAAAAGTTATCATCACAGTTTTTAATTTGAATTTTGTTATTTGTCATTGTTTTATCATTCGGATTTTGATATTTGATATTTTTATTATACAAACGATCATACACACTGGTACATAAAAATCATAATTTGGAAGCAATCTCCTTGATCCAGGCTGTCCGAACCGATTTTGGACGTTCGATGGCTTCTCCCAGTCCGCGGCTGAGAACGAGCTGGGACAGCATGCCAAGGGCTCTGGAAGCGCCGAAAAGCACTGTATAATAATCAAATTCGGTAATGCCAAAATGATGAAGCAGTGATCCGGAACCCGCATCCACATTGGGGTAGGGATTTTGTGCATGGCCGTGCTCCTTAAGTACATCGGGGATCGTTTGGAAAAGCAAATCAACAATTTGAAAAACTTCATCATCAGGACAAACTTTCAGGCCGAACTCCCTGAATGCCGTAAACCTGGGATCCGTTACCCTGAGAACGGCATGTCCGTATCCCGGAATAACCTTTCCTGAATTCAGTGTTTCCCATGCAAAATCGATGATCTGTTGTTTGGCCGGAACACCGCCATATTTTTCCCTGACTTCCAGTACAAATCGAAGACACTCCTGATTTGCCAGTCCATGGAGCGGTCCGGACAATCCATTCAAACCGGCTGATACTGCATAAAAAGGATCTGACAAGGCGGATCCGACACAGTGGCAAGCGTGCGCGCTGACATTCCCGCCCTCGTGGTCACAATGAAGCACCATGTATAACCGGATCAAATCAGCAAAATTTCCTGTCGTATCATTTACACCGAGCATATGAGCAAAATTGCCTGCCCAGTCAAGATCGGCCTTCGGTTCAATTCGCTGACCTTTATTGAAACGTTTCCTGTAAATAAATGCGGCAATTGCCGGTATCCGGGCAACAATACGCAATGCATCTTCAAGTACGGGTTTCCAATACTCTGTTTTTGACATTCCGCAGCGATATTCATTTGAAAAAACCGAATCCCGCTGCATGACAAGAATGGCCGTGCTCAGCATGGTCATCGGGTGTGCATCATCTCCCATCGCATTCAGAACATCCCATACATATGAAGGTACGTCCTGACGTTCTTTCAGATCATTTTGCAGTGTTTTCACTCCAGATGCATCGGGAAGTTCGCCGGTCAGCAAAAGGTAAAATACTTCTTCCGGCAGTTTTTGGGTCAGATCGAGAATAGGTATACCGCGAATGATCAATCCCTTATCCGGTTCCACAAGAGACGTGTCGCAGATCATAGCTTTAACACCGCGCATACCCCCATACGCCTGCTTAATAGTAACCTGGGAAATAACTTTATCACCATATTCGTTTATTAACCGGGCGATGCTTTCACGACTTTTTGGCAATAAGACAGATAATTTATTCTGGAGCGATGCCATAGCTTGCCCTCCTCTCTATGGATGCTGACTCTAAAAGATAAAACCTTTAAATCTTATTGTCAACGAAAAACTCATCGATTGAGATACTTATATCGTGATCCAAATTGTACGGAAAAAAAATGTTGGATCAATTCAAAAAACATAGTATCTTTATGAAAAAGAAGACTAAACAACAATCATGAAAATGGATTTGGAAAATCTGACGGATTTATTATCCGATTGGGAAAACCAAAGTTATCATGGCCTGTCCCCCAATGAACTTGCACAGAAAATATTATTCGCCTCCGAGAATTTATTGGCTGCCGGGAAAGTATCAAAGAGGAACAAAGTTCTCTGGCATCGCTATCTTCATATAACCGGTAAAAGCCGTTTTCTCCAGAATCTTATCGAACGGACCTTGCAGTATCGGTGGGCGGAAACCACTTTTAAAATTATTCGCCTGTCAGAGTATACGCTTCTTGACATGTTCGAAAACCATGTGTCCGAACATCCAAAACATACTCTTTTCACTGAAATTTCAAACGAAGAATCGACCGACTGGAGTTACGAACAGATCCAGCGTCACATACGGGAAATCGCAACAATACTTTATTCTTCTGTGGAGTCAAATCCAAGAGTGGCTATTTTCTCAGAGAATAATTTGGAGAATGCATGCTGCGATCTGGCTTGCCTTTTTTACGATATTCTGAATACACCGCTCAACATTCACTTCGACGGCAGCACATTGATAGAAATATTCGACCAGTTAAAAATCAACATAGCAGTAACCGATACGCTCGAACGATGCAACTTGCTTCAGGAAATCAGAAAACAGACTAAAATTCCGTTTCGTATTTTTGTCCTGAATCCATATTTAGCCGACAATGAAGAAAATATCCTTTATTTAAACGAATCCTGCAAGCGCATTGATTGTAAGGATACCGAAAATATTCTTGCAAATCGTAAACGAAAACGTTTGGATCAGGTTTCCACCGTGATGTTTACATCCGGAAGTACGGGGAAACCAAAAGGCATTTGTTTTTCCCAGTATAACATAGTCACCAAGCGTTTCGCACGTGCAGCGGCTCTTCCACAAGTGGGTGATCACGAAGTCCTTTTGTGTTATCTTCCACTTTTTCATACGTTCGGTCGATACCTGGAACTTCTGGGTTTGATTTACTGGGGAGGCACATATGTTTTTCCCGATAATCCTTCGGCAGAAACATTGATTGCTCTTTTCCCGCGAATCAATCCGACGGGATTTATCAGCATTCCCCTGCGCTGGACTCAACTGCAGGAATATTGCCTCGAAAAAATGGAACCCATCCCGGATGAAAAAATCCGGAATGTCACTTTTCGTTCTATTGTCGGAAACCGGCTCCGCTGGGGCATTTCCGCGGCAGGATATCTGGACCCCAAAATTTTTCACTTTTTCCACAGGCAGGGAGTGAAACTCTGCAGCGGTTTCGGAATGACAGAAGCCACGGGCGGCATCACCATGACGCCTCCCGATCAATACATCGATAACACGCACGGCATTCCGTTGCCGGGCGCTCGAACACGACTGGGAGTGAATAACGAACTTCAGGTCGCCGGTCCCTATATCGGACGATATCTGGATCAAATCAGCGCTGACGGCTCGATACCTTACGATGATGGAGTGAATCCCGATTTCTGGCTGGCTACAGGAGATGTATTCCGCATTTCACTGGAAGGATTTTATGAAATTGTAGATCGGATCAAGGACATCTATAAAAACAACAAAGGTCAGACCATTGCGCCAAGAAAAGTCGAGAAAAAATTCATCAGCGTTCCGGGGATAAAGCACACATTTTTAATCGGTGACGGTAAACCGTATAATACCCTTTTCATCGTACCCGAATTCGATGATTCTGTTCTGAAGCCTCTGAAAACAAGAGAACAGCAGCGTGAATATTTCCGGCAAATTATTACATCTGCAAATCAGGATCTCGCGCCGTATGAACGTGTTATTAATTATACGATAATCAATCGAAATTTCGATATAGAAAAAAATGAAATCACTCCAAAAGGAACCTTCAACAGAAAAATAATCGAGAACAATTTCAAAAACGAAATTGAAGAACTCTATCAGAGCAATTATATTGAATTGACTTACAAAAGTTTCCGAATCCGTATACCAAGGTGGTTTTTCCGGGATCTCGGCATACTCGAAGATGATATCAAAATAGTTCACGGGGGCTTGCTTAACAGAAGAACCGGAAAATTGCTCTCAATTTTTGCATGCAGCGATCCCACTATTGTTCAAATCGGCGATCTGGAATATCGGTTTTCGAATCAAATCATCGATTTGGGATTGTTCACAAGACAGCCCAAACTGTGGATCGGGAACCCGAATTTGATACAATTCAGTCCTGTTCGTGAGGGATGGGATGTATCTCTTAATTCAATCTCAGAACAGATCTTGATCCCTTGGAAATCGGCTAGAAAATACCAGGCCGATAAATTTGCAGATTCGAAACAAATTACCAATCCCAACCTGCTGAAATTGAATCAGCTTGTATCGGATATGTATTTTTCCAATTCAGAAAAAGCACTCCACGCGGTCCGTGAAATTGAGAAAAGATTAAAAACAGCTGAAACAAGAGTCGCAGAATTGATTCGTCACAGACTGGAAGCACTGGCCCGTCATCCCGATGAAAATGTGCGATGTCTCGCTTACAAGATTTTATTGATCGATGAACCAAAACTGGACTATTCGAAAGCCTTTCCCTCTTTTATCGACTCCGGTCTCACATTTCTCAACAAGGCATCCATTGAAGAAATCGCCTTTTCAAGATTGGAAAAACGTCGTCTCGATGCGCTTCGGCGGAGACTTTTTATTTATCGACTGCAGCTGGAGTGGCCGGTGAAAAAAGCCACCCGGCAGCAATTTATTAATCTTTTCCAGTTGCTTGTGAGCTTTGTTGGATACCATGCGGAATTTTACAATTCAGTCAGAGCTGAACTGGCAAGCTGGGTTCTTCATCGATCCGACCTGGAACTGGCAAAAATAGCCCAAAAATACTTCACCAAACTATTTCAGAATTTCGAAGCCAAACTTGAAATCGAAACTCCGAAATACACGATCAAAGACTGGAACGACCGGCTCGTCTTCGACGACGGCCTCTCAAGGAACGAAATAAATCGAATTAAAAAAGTGCTAATTGGTACGACTTTTTTAAAACAATCCATCATGCTGGCTTTTGATGAAGACAATTTTGAGCTGAAGGATGTGCCTAAAGGAGGAATCTGGATTTCCAGACTGCAGTCCTCGCATTATTACCTTCTGTACCGGATGAGCATTAATACGATAGACGGAAAACACTTCGATTTGCAGCTTGTTCTCAGAGAGACATTGCAGGCAATAAACATTCTTGAATCTGTTCACTGGCTGGAGGCCGTTGCCGGATATCCCTTCGGCCCCCCTGTTCTTCCCCGACTTGGCTGTTACCGTCCGGAACTGGGTGCCCGTTCCATGGTCTATCTGAACGAAATCACTGTATGGGGCAAAATCAGACAATTATCAAGTGTCTATTTCACAGGAGGTGCTTTTCCAAAACCAAATGCATGGAGAAAGCTTTTCGTATCGGCCCTCTCTGCCTTCTTTAGAGGATGGAGAAACAGTGGAAATAGAATCATTCCGGGATCCATTTCCCCGAGCAATGTTGTCGTTCCGGAACTGGATTTTCGGGAAAGTGCAACAATCCTTTCACTGGTTGGCTGGCAGGAATATAAAAATACCCTCTCCTTGATCAACCCGATGCTGCAAAATTTCTTTGCCAAAACAAATGCGAATTTCCCGTGGTGCGATGTTCAGCTCAACGTCGATTGGATATTCGATGCCTGTGTCGAAGCACTTGGCAGCGAAGCCGCACAGGAATTTTTCGGCCATTTAAAAGAAGACCTGAAAAAGAACAAACTCAAACATATCGATAAAAAAGAATTTTCAAAGCGTCTGGATAACTATATCGAACGGAACAAGGATGAATACTACAAACCGCTGCCACTGTTGAACGCTATTGAAAGATATACAAATTGGGAAAAACTGAATCCCATGGCGACCCCTATCGCAATGGAACAAACCATCAACGAAGTCTATCATTTATATCGGTTGGACCGTTTTCCCGAAATTGCACGGTACCATCTTTACCGTCATACCTATTTCAGCAATTCCGATCCATCTGTACAAAACGCTTTCGATAAGCTCCTGAATGCTCTGATAGTAAATCGCAAAAAACCCGCCGTTCAGTTTTTGGAACTTTCTGATCTTCAAGCCGCATTAAAGGATAGCAGCGACAGAGATATTTTCAGCCGAATGGTTTTCCCCCATTATCAGCGTAAAGAGAAACTGGAAGTTCTCAAAATCGGTGAAAGCGAACGGGAGCAGGTCATCGTGCATTCCACGATTACAGACAAATACGGCAACACATACACCTTTCGTGCTCCCGTGGAACCGGCCGAGATCGGTCAGTTGTACCGCATCTTCTTCAATGAAAATTTCCCAAAACAGATTTCAGAACAGGACAGGCACTTTGTCGTCATTGATGCCCAGGAAAAGGTAGTCGGGGGAATCTGTTATCAGATTCAGGAAAAACACATTGCGCAGATAGAAGGAACTGCAGTGAGTTCACCGATTAAGGAACGGGGCATCGGCAAAGCCATTATCGAGGATTTCTGCAGCCGCATGGCCAGTCAGGATATCCATGTCATTAAAGCCCATTTTTTCTTCAGGCCGTTTTACGAAAAACTGGGATTTCATGTGGACAAGCAATGGGGAGCGCTGGTCAAGTTCCTGACACCCGAAAGCACGCTGGAAGAAATATCGTAGAATGTTAAATCTGGTATCTTGAGTTATAAATATGCGGACATATTTTGAAGGTTTTAAAAAGTCTTTGCAAGTCCGGTAGAGGGTATTGTCATTAACTTAAGTAATATTTGCCTGTCATTCCTGAGAAGGCAGGAATCCAGGGGAAGGGGCAAAGGTGGATTCCCGCTCAAAACAATGCGGGAATGACAAGGTATTTGGACTATCTTTGTAAATATTTGCCTAATCCCTCGTCAAGTTGACGCGTAATCATGGAGTAAGACGTGGCTATTGTAAAAATTAGGATAACATAACTATGGAGTTAAACTCCTTTTTATTTTTACGTAGCTCACCCCTATTTCTTTACGTACCATAGCAAAACATTTTCTCGATCGAAGAACCTATCCCCCTTCCTGAAGGGAGATCCTCGGCACTACCGAGGTAGGGGGATGTAAAACCAGTGTGGAACCCTGGTGCGATCAAAAAAGTGGGACAAAACCCATTTATATCATGCAAAGAATCCTATACATTCGAGAAGAATCACCCCCAATCATCATCTGCTCGATCAGGATCTTTTGCAGTAAATTTATAATATAATTTCTGGAATATAACAACTAAAGGAATCATAATAACTAACCATTTCCAAAATTTGTAGTCATCAGGTATGTATGCCCGTTTTTTATAAAAATCATATAATAAGGTTAATAAGCATATAATGAAATATAATCCAGTATGAAAATCAGCCGCTGCGGTAGCTTTTTTAAAATTTTTAGGTCGCTTAAATATATATATAATAGATTTCCAAGGTGTAAGTTTTTCTAAGATATAACTTACTGATATAATAATAAGAATAACGACATGAGCGTGTATGATAGTATGAATGACGAACTTCATACTTTCCCTAAAATCTTAGTATTTTTCTTATAGTAGTCCAGTATGTTGGGGCTTGCCCCAACATAATTTACCTACAAAGTTACACCAATCCTTCACACTCCAAAATTTCCCTGGTTATCTCCGGAATACATGCAGATATTTCTGGTGTACATGCCTCCTGAAATGTTCGAGTATCACTTGCTTCAATCCCGTATATTACAATCTCTTCCGGTAGTTGCATCCCGAGTTTTTCACCCAAATCCAAAGCTTCCTGTAAACCAACATGATGCCGTGTCATGGCCGATCCCGAAGGCAGATCTTCAGGTTTCATTTTTAAAACTGCACCCACAGAATTCCTTCCCGTGACAATAGCATCAATGAGAATTAGTTTGTCATATCCACGAATCCGATCGAGAAGCTCCAGTCCGCCCATGGAAGCCTCTTCGATATGGATATGATTTTCTTTGATGTACTTTTTTATTTCCCGGGAGATATAAATACCGATGCCGTCATCGCAGAGCAGTGTATTCCCCAATCCCAATAGA
>Ga0315535_1001617_pt1 | contig 14865 bp, 12 predicted proteins | sample SalMarSW160220MG_2_FD_203092 | JGI IMG/M metagenome (GOLD analysis project Ga0315535, IMG submission 203092) | Salt marsh sediment microbial communities from the Plum Island Ecosystem LTER, Massachusetts, United States - Salt Marsh Sediment SW1602-20 ...
GTTTGATCTTACTCAACAGATGTTCGAATTCTACGGGTTTGCTGAGATAATCAAAAGCGCCTCTCTTAATTCCATCAACACCATCCTGAGTTGCGGAATGACCGGTTAAAAAGATAACTTCCGTCCCGGGATGCTTTTCTTTGATATGTTGAAGGACTTCAATCCCCTGCATACCGGGCATCTTAACGTCCAGCACCACAACGTGCATCTCTTTTTTTTCAAGAATGGAAAGTGCTTTTTCTCCACTTTCGGCCTGTTCGGGAGCAATCCCCTTTTTTGTCAGGCGTTTGGCGAGAGTCTGCCGAAAATCATTTTCATCATCAACAAGAAGAAGGCGTATATCTTTCATTTGTGTTTTTTTTGTTAAAAATTACAGGGTTTAAATTAAAATCTTAACATATAATAGGTTAATTTTTTAAAAAAATCAACGTTAGGAATTGTTTCATTGGATTAAACCAGCCCCAATATTTTCCACCAGGTGGATGCCACTAATATTAAAACCAGCAATAAAATCGGGGTGGCAACCAGTCCTGCTTTGGTGAGATCCGCAGCCTTAAAATATCGATAGCTGTATGAGATGGCGTTGGGCGGACAACCGATCACCAAAAGCATTGCAAATGAAGTGGCCATTCCAAGACACAGCGCGATAACCGTGGGATCGACGCCTTCCAGCCTGGCCATTGGAATCACAATAGGCAAGATCAGGGCTGCGGCAGCCACGTTGGCCATGGCATTGGTGACCAGCGCTCCGAAAATGGCGACGCCGGCAAACAACAGCAGCCAGCCGCCGCCTTGAACCAGAGGGAAAAACAGGTTGGCAAAATAAGTGGCCGCTCCGGAGTAGCCCATGGCCAGACCCAGAGAAATGCCGCCGCCGAAAATAAACAGCGCGGTTCCCCATTCCAGGTTGTCTTGAATATGCTCCCATTTCAAAATGCCGAAAAGGACCAGGGCGGCAACACCTAACATTCCGGTAACCGAATAGTGGATGCCATGGAATCCCTTGGTTAACCAAAAAGCGAATGTCACCCCGATGATAATGAGGGTCTTTTTTTCCAGAGCGGTCCAGGGACCGATTTCCTCATCAAATACAGGCAATTTGTACTTGGGATCCGGACGAAACACCATATAAACGATCATAACCGCCATGGGTACGCAAACAATAGCCGCGGGCATGGCATACTTTATCCAGTCGAAAAAGCTAATCTCCAGCCCCGTAAATTCCTTGAGAAAAGCCGCCGCCACCATACAGCGACCCCCGCCGATCAGCGATCCCATGCCGCCGCAAGAACAGGCAAAGGGGAGGGACAGCATCATAAACTTGGCCGTTTTTGTGTGCGGTTCAATGCCGGCGGCTTTCATCAACGGGAGCATGGTGATAATGCCAATGGCACATGCCGCGGCATCATGCATAAAGGAGGAAGATATGCCCAAACTGACGGCAATAATGAAAGTGAACTTGGTCACACTGGTCCCCGCTTTTTTGACGATAAAATGCCCGAGCCGTGTTGTAATTCCGGCTTTATCCAGGGAGATGGCAAAGATTAAACAGCACATGATAAAGACCACCACCGGATGCATATACGGGGCCCAGGCCCCTTTGACATCGCTGATTCCCATGATGACCAAAAACACGCCGATACAGATGGCGGTTATTTCCAGGGGTATGGGTTCGGCAACAAAGAGGAAAAGAAGCACCACCAACACTGCCAGAAAGCGCTTTGCTTTGGGCGAAAGACCGTTGACATAATCGACCTTTACCTCTTCTATTTTTAATTTTGCAACCGTATCCCGTAAAAACTGAGCGGTACATTCGGGGCTTTTGGGTTGTATTGCTTCGACGATATATTCTTTGGCTTTTACCTTTTCAGCGGGAAATAAGGTAAAGTACTGGCTTACGTCCTGCAATACTAATCGCCCTTGATCCCCTGTGATCTTAAATTGGGTTCCTTCGGGTCTGGGTAACAAAAAAACAATAACACCGAGCGCCAATGCTAAACCGAGTTGGAATTGTTTGCTTTTGAAAAACATTTTTTCTCCTTTCAAATCTGTTTTGGTTGCTCATATGCTTCCCTGATCTTGTCTATAAGTTCTTCAAGATCACAGGGTTTGGTAAGATAATCAAAAGCTCCGAATCTAATACCGTCTTTGGCCGCCGCTTCAGATCCATGACCGGTCAGCATAATCACGGCAAGATCCGGGTCCATTTTCTTGAAAATTTTTAAAATTTCAATTCCATCCATATCTTCCATTTTCAGATCCAGGACGGCCACGTCAAAATCCGCCTTTCTTATGGCCTGTAACGCTTCAGCCCCGCTGTAGGCCTTGGTGACATCAAGGCCGCGTTTAGACATCCGTTTGGCAATGATGTTCGCAAAACCTTTTTCATCATCCACAAGCAGAAGCTTTATTTGATCGGCCTTTTTTTTCTCATTTTCCGACATAATGCGTTACCTGAACCGGACAAGACAAAAGTCTAGCCAAACGATCAAAATGAATCCCAACGATCACCTATTCGTGGAAGTCGTTTCGCTCCGCGTGCCTAAACCATAGTGCCGGTAATCTTTTTCATGCGTGCTTCTATGATTTTATTTTCATGCTGCCTTTTTTTAGCCGCGGCCTCTGACACCTTGGAAATAAGGTTGTCGATATCGCAGGGTTTCATCAGGTAATCAAAGGCGCCCCACTTCATCCCGTCAATGGCAGATTCCACGGTGGCATGGCCGGTGAGCATGATTACCTCGACCAGAGGATATCTCTTCCTGATTTCCTGAAGGGCTTCAATCCCATCCATGCCCGGCATTTTGACATCGAGTATAACCACTTCGATGGTATCGTCTTCTTTTAGCCGTTTTAGCGCCTCATTTCCGCTAAACGCCGGGATAATATCGAGGTCTCTTTTGGTTAACCGCTTGGTCATGGTCTCCACAAACGGAGTTTCATCATCTACTAAAAGTACTTTTGCAATAGCCATATTATGTTCTCCTTTATCTAATCTGGTTGTTGGTTCTAAATTTGCTTTAGATTCCCATCTGCGGGGGAATAGCGGATTTACCGGTTCTTCTCCTCATCAAGATTAAGAAGTTATCTACTTTAAATCATGCATTGACGATTCCTCTATTAAATCTTTTGGAATGGGGATGTGGATACTGAATGTGGTACCCTGGTCGACAACACTCTGCACATAAATCTCCCCACCCATTTTTTTGATAATGCCGTAACAGATAGACAACCCTAATCCGGTCCCTTTGCCCACGGGTTTGGTTGTAAAAAAGGGGTCGAATATTCTGGCAAGATTATTCCGGTGGATGCCCGGGCCATTATCCGCAAAATCGACCACAATGGCGTCGCCATCCAAACGGCTGGTTATGTCTATAGTGCCGCCGCCTTTACTGTCCATGGCGTCAACCGCATTATTAATAAGATTTAGAAAAACTTGCTGAATTTCCGTCTGAGAGGCCTGGATGAAAGGTATGTTTTCTTCAAGATTTGTATGGATGGTAATTTTACTATACTTGGCAGTCTGTTCAGCAAGCCCGATAGCATCTTTGATCAAGTCGTTCATCAGGACAACCTGAATCCTTGAGTCTGTTTTTCTGGCAAAACTGAGCAGCTTGTGCGTAATTTCCTTGCACCGTTTTCCCTGAGTGTTGATCTGCTTTAACGCTCTTTGGAATTCTTCCAAATTTTCTTTAATTTCTTCATCTTCCAGCAAATCTTCCATCCATCCGGCTTCTTCAACCATAATGGCAACCGGGTTGTTGATTTCATGGGCGATACCGGCCGCCAGTTCACCTACGGTTGCCAGTTTTCCGGTTTCGATTACCTGCTGGTTCATCATATCCTTTTCACGATCTGCTTGTGCAATATGGATCACCATTCTTCGGGATAATAAAATCGCCATGGTGATAATCCCCACCCCGCCTAAAAGAAAAATTAAAGCGGCAATTTTTTTAGCGCGGTAAAGATCTGAATAGGCATCTGATTTATTTTGCTGACATATGAGCATCCAGTTACCGCTTTTGAGAAAAGCCGATGTGTAGATATTTTTCTTTCCAAAATCGTCCTTCGCCTCAACGATATAAATTTTGCGGATATCCCTGTTTCCGTTTTTTAATAAATTCATATAGTTGGTTTTACTGGGTATAATGTCAAGACATGGCTTGGTCTGGCATTTTCCTTCTCTATTCACGATAAAGGCAAATCCGGTCTTGCCGATACGAACGTTTTCCACCAGATTGTTAAAGGCCATAAAGTCGATGGTTGCTCTAAATATCCAGTGTTCTCCCTGAAAGCTTTTTCTTACCGCAACAATAAAGTGGGGCAGGCCTCTAAGTCCCAGGAAAACGTCGCTGATAAAATATTGGCTTTGGATGGCCTGTTTGAACCATTCGGCTTCCGAGTACTGGGCTTTTCCCAATTTAAAGGGACCGGCATATGCAATTTGCAGCCCTTTGGAATTGACCATCCCAAGATCTACAAAAACAGGATCAAGTTCCTGCTGCAGGGTTGCCAGTTGTCGCTCCAGGTATGATTCTTTACACAGATTTTCAAGTTCGGAATTTTGTGCCACAAAACGAATCTCGCCCAGTTTTTCATTTAAAAATTGGTCAATACTCTTTTTATGCTTTTTCACCAGTTCTTCTAAATGGTCCGCGACTTTTTCATGATAAGAAACATGGAATTGATAAAGGATCGCGCCGCTGACCAGGATCATGGGGGTAAACGATACAATGATAACGGTCAGAATCATTTTTCTGGTCAATGATTTATAGTATGGGTCCTTTTCATGGCTACCCGATGTCATGTCAAAATTCCTTTATAGGCAATTCATTTAAAAAACCTTTGCCTTGATCTTGAACAAAAATCCTCATCTATGGATAGACTCTTGTTAATTTGTTTTGTGTTTTCGCAAAATTTCATGGACCATCTTTTTAAGGCTTTCAACACTGCTGCCGCTTTTTTCCACAAAAGCGAGTTTACTCAACTCATTGGTGTAGTCGTTATAATCTGCAAGATACGTGTGAACGACCACCGGCAGAGCCGGAATCCGATTCCGCAGCTTCTTTAATAAGGACAATTTGTCGGTACCGGGCAGGTCCGGGTCCAGGATTAAAAGATCCAGAGTTTCGGTATGATATACCTTCTTAAGAACTTCCTGGACGTTTTTTGCCAGCCGAACCCTGTAACCCTCCGCCATCAATTCACGCTTTAGAAATTCTCGGACATGCTGATTCCGGTCGGCTACTAATATTTTGAATTCTTTTTCCACCCGTCGTCTTTTTTGATGATAAATGAGTTGCTCGGTTTTCCCTTTTAACCCTTTTTCGGGTTTGGTTTCGATTTATCCGGGTTAGGTTTTAAACGTTCGGCAGCTAACTTTTGTATAACTTCAAAAGCAATACCTATGCCAATAAAGGTTGCCGAAAAAAATTATTATAACTAATTGATAATATATGTGAATATGTTAGAGAAGAGAATTATAAAACTTGTTTGCAAAAATAGATTAATGTCAGGATTTTTTACAGCATGTAAAGATGTGAGGATTTCTGATATTAATTATTGAGGGTCTCGAAAAAAGTCAGAAAAGTGACTTTTTTATGAACTATCAGGATGGAAGAAGTATGACTTGTTCGGACAAATTCGGTATGTGAAATATCCGGGGTGTATTCTATTTAAAGTTGTAATGCTTTTTTACCGGCGCTTTAATATCCCAGACGCAGGACAGACCTTTGGGGAAGGTAACAAAATCTCCCTTCCCGAATTCCACGGTCTTGCCATCTTTTGTTTCAACAATAACTTTGCCTTCCAATAGATAGCATTCCTCGGTACTGTCATAGTGCCAGTCGAAGCGAGAAATTTCTTTTTCCCATATGGGCCAGGATAAAATATCTTTTGTTTCAAGATCCTTGTCCGTGGGTTTCTTAATCTCAATTTTCATATTTTATTCCTTGAAATGGATCAACATATCAAGTGAAAGCATGGAGACCTTTGCAAAACGTCCCCTTTTGTCCAATTCTGCTATCCTGCAGAATTGTCTTTGGCATTGACCCCGGTTAAATATTAAATACGGATTTAACTGGGCAGGCAAAAATGAATACTACAACGTGATTTGACAAAGCCGTTATGCAACATTTTATTTGGCTGAAATCAGATCAATGACCTGTTGTATGGCTTCCTCTCTACTCACGTTGCTCAGGTTTATCTCCAGGCTGAACAGTGAAGGGTCTAACCAGTCAACGTTGTAGAAATAGTTCATGAATTTCTTTTCCTTTTTATCCTGTTCAAGGATATACTCTTCAACATCGCAAGCTCTCGATGCTAATAATTTACGAGCGGTTTTGACCCTGTCTTCCCATTCACACTTAATCCTTATACAATATACGTTTTCATGTCCCTGAAGTATACAATGGCTTCCTCTTCCAACGATAACAATATTGTCCCTTTTGGCAAGGGAAATGACAATCTCTTCCAGCAGTTTGAAGTAAATCTTGGAATCTATATACCCTGCTCTATCACCGATAAGCCTTTTGATAAAATTCATACTGACGGTCTTGGAAAGAATTTCCATCAGTCCTGTGAATCGACCATCTTCATAAGATTCCACATATTCTTCAGATATATTTGCGCGACGGGCCATCTCGCGAATTATTTCTTTGTCCGCGTAGTCGTAGTTCAACTTCCTGGCAAGGGCCTTGCCGAACCCCCTTTTTTTTGAAGCATATAATCCAAAAATGGTTATGACAGCCATGTGTTACCTCCTTTAGGCGTGGCCTCAAGCGTATGGCTATAGCGCTTCGGCCATAATGTCGTTGATTACTAACAGGAGATCATAGATCCGAACGGTTCCCAGTAATTTTTTCCCTTCCACAATCGGAAGTACGGCCAAATTATTATCGATCATAAATTTCACCGCCTCTAAAATCTGTGCATCAGCGCCCAAAGATTTCACTTCCTTATTCATAATTTCGCCTACCGGCATAGTGGCCACAGGGCCGGTTCCTTTTTTGAGAAACTCATTCCAGGTAAGATCATCCCCGGTAATGATTTTTTCTTTTTGAAATATGGGGATCACTGCCCTGAGGATGTGCTTGCGTCTCACTTTTCCAACAAGTTCCTCTGCATCATTAATTACATAGAGCTGTTCCGCAACCGGAGCGCCCGGTTTTTTCTTGAAAGTCCGCACCGCATCTGCAAGTGAGGTATCGGCATAAACATTTGGGATATCGCGCTGTATTACGTCTTTAAGGGTTATCTCTTCGATGATCAATCCCCGATCGCGTTCAAATTCAGCATCGTGAATCTTAAGTTCCCTTTCGGTTTTATGCTCGTATGCCGCTTCCAGTTTGGCCATAAGAATTTCGATATCGGTGGGCTTCATCAGGTAATCGAAGGCTCCGAAACGGACGCCCTCAAGCCCGGATTCTATTGTGGCATGGCCCGTAAGCATGATGACTTCGGTATCGGGAAACCCACGTTTTATCTTCTGCAGAACTTCAATTCCATCCATGCCCGGCATTTTGACATCGAGTATTACCACATCAAATGACTGGTTTTCCATCTGTGCCAAAGCTTCCGAACCGCTTTCGGCGGTCTTGACATATTGCTTTCTCCTCTTCAAACGCTTTGTCAGGGATTCCAAAAAATGTTTTTCGTCATCCACAAGCAGGATTTTAATTCCTTCTATCATAGAAGTTGCCTCCTTTCAGACCACGACTTTCGTGGTCAACAAAATTCTTTATTCGGGCAAATCAGTTATAACCGTCGAAGTTTTACCCATTCCATGAAGCTGATCATCGGTTTTTAGCAAGTTATACCGCTCGAAATGTGTTTTTGTAATTCTTAATTTTTTCGAGAGTGTTATGAACAATTAGTTTCATTTAGAATCCGAGGGTAACCCACCTGCTTTCTTTAAAAGCAACAACCGTACCAAAATAAAGCCCCATTGAGATATATCCTTAACTAATTGATATAATATAAAAATAATGTTTCAAAAAAAATATGGCTACTAAAATTTGGAATGAATGGGTGTCAGTCTTTTTTACAGGTTGTAAAGCCAACAGCTTATCGGCTAACATCCAAGAGAAACCCGCCCTCGTGGAGCATTCTTCCTGTATCGGGATTCAAATGCGTTTGCCCTGGGCCAACGTCGGCAACTTGTTATGAGCGTGACGCCCGGTTAAACAAATTTCCGAATGAACTGGAAAGGATGGACAAAAATGATGTCGGCCTTATGAGTGTCCGCACACAGACAGGGGGGGTGTCAAACATATTTAAGTTGATAAAAACATATAACCTAACGGCTCCACGATGGGTGCCTTGTATATCCGGCAGATACAAGGCTTGCAGAATTTAGGTATAATATGATATTAATTAACATCTTCTGGTAATGGAAAAAATAAAAGGACCTACCGTTCTTGTTTAAAATCATCCGGAATAGAGGTGGATAAAAATGATCATAGATTTTCATACGCATATTTTCTCGAAAGCCATCCGTGAAAACAGACAAAAATATTTTCTCAATGAATCTGCATTCAAGCTTTTATACAGTTCACCCGGGTCAAAACTGGTGGGTGCAACAGAAATAGTGGCTTCAATGGATGAACAGGGTGTCGATAAATCGGTTGTGTTTGGTTTTCCATGGAAAACAAAGGAAACATTCCAAGCTCAAAACGACTACATCATGGAAGTCGTTGCCAGATACCCGGAGCGGCTTATCGGTTTGGGATGTTTTGACCCGTTTCATGGGAAAGCGGTTCCGGAAGCTGTCCGTTGTATAGAAGGGGGGCTTTCGGGGATCGGAGAAATCGCTTTCTATGAATCCGGAATTGACGATACCGCTCTGGATAAGTTGGTCCCGCTTATGGAAATCTGCCGCAACAGAGACCTGCCTTTTTTGATCCACACCAATGAACCGGTGGGACACATCTATCCGGGCAAAACGCCGAATACCATGAAACAGATCTACGATCTTATCAAGAGATTTCCGGAAAATAAAATCGTTCTGGCTCATTGGGGCGGCGGAATTTTCTTTTTCAATCTTTTAAAAAAGGATGTAAAAGAATCCCTTGAAAATGTATATTTTGATACGGCAGCATCCCCGTTTCTTTATGATCCTCAAATATACCGGTATGCAAAAGAGATTGCCGGCCTGGAAAAGATTCTTTTTGGCAGTGACTTTCCGCTGATAAAGCCGGCAAGATATTTCAAGGAGCTTGAAAAAACCGGACTGCCGCAAGATGAGATCGACGCTATTTGCGGACGGAACGCTGCAAGACTGCTTAAGCTATAACAGGTTCGTAGCCTGTAATAAGATCCAATTTGGGACAGTGGCAGGCTGCACGAGACAACCTATGATATTTCTTTTAATAATAGTTGGTTATTGACTGTTCTCCTATCTCAGACTATTTCTTCTGTCAAATTCTTTTTTCCCTCGACATATTCCATCCATTACAACCACCATGTGATAGACAAGGATTTAGGTTTTTAACAAATATGTATAATAAATGTAATAATTATTATGTGATTTATTCCACAATTTTATATGTTTTTCGACGAATTAGCATCGGTGCCTTTTTTTCATGCCAAATATAACCATTTGATAATACATAATATTCATGCTATTTTATTGCAACTTTTTGATTTTGCACAACTTTTGCATGATAAAAACAGAAACCTCAAAATTATACGGAGAAATCAGGCATAAAATTTCATGAAATTAGGAACAGTTGTGCTGACCATTTCGGTGGATTTCCAGCCACAATCCCAATCACGATATTATATTACTGACTAATTAAATTATAGATTATGTATCTATCTCACTATAACTTAGTTAAAAAGCCTTTTAAGTTAACCACAGATCCAGAATTTCTTTGGCTTGGCGATAAGCACAAGGAAGCTTTGGCAACTTTAAAATATGGTGTAATTGACCAGAAGGGTTTCCTGCTTGTTACCGGAGACGTCGGTACCGGTAAAACAACTTTGGTTAATGCATTGTTAGAAAGTCTCAAAGACGATACACTCGTTGCAAACATAACAAATCCTTCGTTAAGCCTCATTGATTTCTATAATTTTGTTGCAATATCATTCAATATTTCCAAAAAGTTTGATAACAAAGTTGATTTTATTGTTTCCTTCAGTCATTTCTTAAACAAAGTATTTTTGGATAATAAAAATGTTCTTCTGATTATTGATGAAGCGCATAGGTTATCAAAAGAACTTCTTGAAGACATTCGTCTTTTATCAAATATAGAGCTTCCGGAGAAAAAGCTAATCAACATATTCTTGGTTGGGCAAAACGAAATAAATCAAACCTTGGCTTTACAAGAATGCCGTGCGCTCCGGCAACGAATCATGCTGAATTACCAAATTAACCCCTTGTCAGAAATTGAAACTTTTGAATACATTAAATACCGATTGAAAGTTGCCGGGACTGAGATAAACCTTTTCAAGCGTAAGGCAGTCCAAGAAATATATCGTTTTTCTAATGGCTATCCTCGACTGATAAATAAAATTTGCGATCACGCTCTATTAACAGGTTATGTTCGGGGTTTAAAAAAGATTTCTCCGGATATCATAGAGGAATGCTCCCAAGAACTCAATCCCCCCAGTGAAAGCAAAAATAGCACAGTTTCAAATTTTCCATACCAGCCGTCATACCATGAACATTCGCCCCAATTAGCTGAGCATCCTTTTGAAAATGAGATGAGCATGGAAATAGAGGTTCCAACAAATCAAGATCCTCGATCCATCCCTCTTAGACAAGCAGAACGTACCGAAAAGAATATGGATTCAAAGCAATATAATAAGGTTAATGTCACCAAAGATGTTAAAGAGTCACCAATTGCTCGTATGCGAAAAAAACTACTTCTCTGGGGCTTTGCCGTTTCAAGTACGCAAAAAAAAATAGTTGTATGGGGCTCTGCTGTGACGTTAGCGGTCATTGTCATGGTTCTTACCGGGTTATCTGAAAACGGGATATCCTCAAAAGAAAATCTTCAGAAAACAGCAACTTCCGTGCTCACCGCTTCTGTATCATCCCCAATTAAAACAGACGGTAATTTTTCCTCACAAACATTAACGGATAGGGACGCTGCGACCGCACCGCCTTTCTCCATAAACGCAGCTCACAACGACAAATCCAAATTAACTAAACCCACTGTTATAGAACTGGCTGAAGAGGAACTTAAAAACAAAAACTACAAGCGAGCCGTGGAATTGTTTGAAGATATCATAGCCCAAGATCCGTTAACTATGCAAAAGGTTAAAGTGTATTATTCGCAGGCTCTTCGAGGACAGGCAGGCAGTCTATTAGGGATAACTCCAAGAAAATCTGAACGATTACTAGTTAAAGCAATTGAGATTGATCCTCAAAACGCCAAGGCGCATTTTGATTTGGGAAAGCTTTATACCCGATCTAAAGACTATTCCAAAGCCATCAAAGCATACCAAAACGCCGCAGACCTTAACTACCGTTCTGTTGATACATTTTTTAATCTCGGCTTTATTTATGCGGAAAAAAAGGATTATATGAATGCGGAAAAAATGTTTCTTCTCGTCACTGATTCAAGGACAGACTATCTTGATAAAGCCCTTTTCAATCTGGCTGTCGTTCAACAAAAACAAGGAAAAACAAACCAATGTATTAAAAATCTTGAAAAAGCTTTGAATATCAACCCCGCGAATCAAAGAGTGCGAACGTATCTGAACCATTTTAAGCGCAAATTATGAAACACACAATAATGTCTACCATATGGCTAACCAGGGGCCTACGGGTTCTCATCATATTCAGTATGTTAACCGGCTGCACTTACCAAAAAACACATTCCCGGCCAAAACCACAAAAGCTTCCTGTACCTGTTCCGGAAAAACCTGAACCAGTTACTGTGGTTCCTGAAACTCCCTCAGTGGTTGTGCCACGCCCCCCCATACCAGTTCCCAGCTTCTATATGCACAAGGTTCGCTGGAAGGGGGAAACACTTTTCATCATCGCAAAATGGTATACCGGCTCCGGGAAAAATTGGAAGGCCTTATCCAACGCCAACCCTAAACTTAATCCTAACCTAATGAATATCAATGAAGATATCTTTATTCCTGAAGATCTAATGAAATCTCACAAACCCATGCCGCTTTCCTTCCTGTCCTCTTTTATCCGTAAAAACAGTATTCAATCCTACCGATCCAATAAGCCGTCGAAGAAAAACCATATAACGGAAATGTTTGGGCCTATAGAAGCAGATTTGCCATCAATAGAATCCGGCAACCTCGAATTATTTGGACCTAAAGAAAATGATCCGGATTTTATTGATTCTGATGCGATAGATCTATTTAAACCCATAGAATAGGCTAATGTGTTAGGTTCGTTTTTAAGACAGTTTTAAGCCCTGTTTAAAAGATTCGTTCTCGTTATTATAATTTAGGTACATCTGTCCAGCCCCAAGTGCCAAATGCAACTGCCTTTCCAGATTTGGATAATCCTTTCCGCTACTTGTCCAGTCGTTAATGCGTCTGTATCAATTTCTTACGGAGCGTCGCTCTTGTATTTGGGAATCCGTTACTCTAGAACAGCCTAAGGGTCAGTCTTCATTCTTCCTTCATTCTTCAAATTGTGTCGAAAAACTGTCAAGAATGAAGCCCCCGTTGTTTTTCGCCATTCCCTTTATATTTCGCAAAAATAATTTAAAACCTAACGGAGGATGGCACTTTCTTTGACAGAAATTGTCAAAGAAAAGAGATGTGCAATCTGAACGTTATGGCAACTATTTGGAATCTAAAGACTTTAGCAATGTCAAATAGAACTGTTAAATTTTGCACGTTTTTTGCATCTTAACGTAACGATGATACGATTTTTTATCCGCATAAAAGATTTTCTTTTCAAGGTGCGCTTGTGTGCGCTATGGCTTATTCCGTTTTTCGTTATCTTGTGTTGGAATCCTTACTTTCCTATTCCTGTTAACACCCTAAAAGCAGCGGAACGTTCCGAGAATCAGTGCCAAAAACAACCAACGTTAAAAAATTCACAAAATAATCTATCAGATTTTTCTGCCAAAGACCCTTTGCTACAACCTGTTGTAATTTATAACGGGCCTGAGGGTATGTTATTAAAATCTCATGTAAAGGCTGACTTTTTTGGAACGTTTAAGCCGGAAATCGATATTTTTCAAAAAGGTTGCGAATTTGATGAAGCCTGCTTTCCGTCAAATATAGCTTCCAATGAGTCTGATAAGCATCTTGAGATTTTTCGTTTAAAACAAAACTTAAATGGCTTTAATTACGGTGTGGAGTATCGCTATGTGGGAAAAAATTTGAACGATCCTAACCATTATAAGAATAAAACGGAAACTAAAACAAAAGTTGATTTACAAAACGATCAGCAAGGGGTGGAGATTTGGGGAGAAAAAAAAATCGGGGCCATTGGCTTAAAAACTTTTTTCTCGAGGTTTTGGGACAACGTTGATCGCGACCCTTTGCACGCTCAAATTCTAACCAATAAATACGGCCTTGAAATGAAATACAAAATCCATTCCTTGCCCATTAACTTCTTTTTTTCTCATTCCAGGGAGGAATCTGAGGATACCATCAAACCCAACAGCACAGACTATCAAGGGAAGCACAAAGAAACCCATGCCGGTTTTTTGTATTACTGTGGAGGCAAGGCCTTTAACATGACAGCTTCGTCAAAATATTCTCATAGCCAGGAGCTGTTTGATACAAATAAAAAAACTGAAAGCTTCTGGCATAGAATCAGTTCCTCTATCCGCCCCGCTTCCAATCTAACCATTACCCCAACGTTAAGTTTTGGCGAATATCGCTATTGGTATGGAGAACGCAAAGAAAATCCCTCTGCCTCACTCTCCATTAATTATAGTCGAATTTTCAATGTGGTCGATCTATCTTTAAGGGGGGGATACTCTAAAACGAGGAATACTGATGGAAGTCAGGATGCGGCGATATTGGACACCTCCGTGGGTTTAAGTTGGGACGTCACCTATTCGTTTTTTCCAAAAATTAGTTATTCCTTTGAGTTGGGATACGACCAATATTATGATAAAATTTGCCAGAATAGCTCCTACAATGCATTATCCACATCATTTAAACTAGAGTTTCAGATATAGTTTAACGTCTCGGAATTTTTACAACTCAATAAAAAATATAGGATATTTTTTGAGGCTTGAACGCTTCCCTCAAAAATGGCCCCAGTGAAATAGAAAAAAGTTTCACGGGATAAAAATAATGGAATAGTAGAATACTGGAAGATTGGTTTTCAATCGGATAGCTTGCTCATTACGTCAAATCAAGTATAGGTCAGGACAGGGTGTAAATCAAGATTGTTGGTGAGTTAGCTCAAGCAATCCAGGTTTCAGGTGTCAGTGTTCAGGTGTCAGCTCTTACGTTCGTCCTCCTGACACCTGAAACCTGAAACCAGACCTTCGAATTCTGATGGAAAGTAATAAATGACCGCTGTTAACCAACATCAGTGAATTACATACGTCAGGATATATCGGATATTGCAGGAAGGGCCATCAAGCTCTATTTCCGGTGTATGTAAATTCCTTCATTCAAAAATACTATAATTATTGGCGGTTAGGTGTAGATCTTAAATTTTTTATTACAGAACCCGTATGTATTTCCCTTCATAAGCCCTTATGCATTAATACGGCAACAAACGATAATTCTTTTAATATTAAACAGATAGAGAATCTGTTCTGGTTGGCATATCTATTGCATCCACTTTTTCCATTCGTATCGTAACAATCGGAGAAACAAATCATAAAAAAAGTGATGATCCGGGTAAACTTGCTATTGTTTTTTTTGGGGGATGTCTTATTATACGTCGCTTATGGAGTCTATGGATGAGCACAGATA
>Ga0315535_1001618_pt1 | contig 14857 bp, 16 predicted proteins | sample SalMarSW160220MG_2_FD_203092 | JGI IMG/M metagenome (GOLD analysis project Ga0315535, IMG submission 203092) | Salt marsh sediment microbial communities from the Plum Island Ecosystem LTER, Massachusetts, United States - Salt Marsh Sediment SW1602-20 ...
AGTCGAAGTTTCTTGACTAAGCATTGATTTTAAATTTTTTAGGACCTGCTGGTGTGTTCTCTTATCCATTTAAGGTTTGAAACGATAGAAAATTGATCCATAGATTGCTTATTAGATCTTTTTTATTTGACTTTGAGGAATTAGATTTATGGAAACAGGTGATAATAACTTCAAAAGGAAATTTTAGGCGACGTCGAGTTTGACCGCGTTTTTATGCAGCTTTTTTGGCAAAAGTCCCGAATGGAGGAGAGAGGAAATTAGAAGATTTGCAGTCTTGAGGAGCAGCTTATCTAGAAATAGCTTAAAGGTATTCTTCGGTAAAGGGAGGTTCATCCGCTAAGGAGATAAGAACTTGCTCGGCGAAAGCTTCCTGTTCAGGCTCACCTGTAACAGCAATCCAACAGCCGCCTTCCGCTCCACAGACTCCGCCTGCTGCAATTAACTCGACGTGTGCAGCTGTTAGCGCTGTCAAAGCGTCAATCTCGGTGAAAATTTCACCGGGCACAGGTAGCAAACGGTATCCTCCCTCTCCGGGAATATTAAGTTTAGTAGCTAAAGCATTTAAATCGCAATCTACCCGTTTTTCCAACCCAACAGGCAAAATAAGCCTGACGCGACGTCCTACAACTGCAGGCAGAGCTAGGCCGATAGTTCCAGCTTTTGGGTGACCTATCAAAATTGCAGCCTGGCGACGAGCCAAGTTTAAAGCGTTTGCACCTTTTAGAATGATGTCTCCTTCCTTGAGAACATCGATTACATCATTTATCGATTTGTCTCTTTCCCAAACGCCCTTAACAATGACAACGTCACCTGGAAACTGGCTTTCATCTTTTAATCTGCCTTCAGCAGAAACTTTCAGCGTAGATGGCATAGTTAATCCGCGGAAGAAATGTTTTCTTGAAAAGTCGTCTGCTATTTTGTATGTTTTTAAAATTTCTTCTGCCACATAACCGTTTGTTGTTCCAGCCACGATCACAACGCTGTTGTTTCTGATGGCTTTCCGGATGGATGGGTGGTTTGCGATTGTCTTGGCGATTAAACGTTTACCCGCTGCGGGTGTTATCAGAAATTGCTTCAATTTGGAAGGCTCCGCTCAGTTATTTGTTTTGCGGATTATAAGAATTTATAGTTGCTATGAGGGAGTCAAATGAAAGCGACTTAAACAAATTGTTGGGTGGATGAAAATTATAAAAATAAAAAAGAAAATTTTAGACTAGTTAGAAAGATGCTTAGCTGCTAGCTTAGTATCTTCTTGGTGGTCTTCGTTTAGAGTAGCATTCTCGGCAGTAAACTGGCCTTGTGCCGTCTGGCTTGAAAGGAACATCACATTCTTTTCCGCAGTCAGCGCAGGTTGCCTTGTGCATCTCTCTGTTACCGTATGACATTTTCTATTTTCAACTCCTACTATATTGGATGTGTAAAAAAGTTGCTTTTTACACATTACACCTATCACATCATACATACTTATAAATTGAATGCTCGCAAGGTGACAAACAAACATGTAAACTTCGATTTATGAATTTACGAAGGGGATATTAACTTCAAAATATCCATAGTCAAACTAATATAGGTAGCCAGACATAGTTGAACCGATTGAGAAAATTAGCAAGTCAGGCTTTGCTTTTTCTCGGCAACTTTAAAGGATAGAGAGAGGAATTTGCGACAGAAAAAATCAACTTTAGGCGAACATTTAGCTTTGCTTTCAGTCAAATACAGTATTTACCCTAACGAAATGTTCCAAGCGTTAGTTGCTGCAAGGAAAAATGAGAAAGCCGTATGTGGCAACCTCACCGTTGAATTTCGTGGACAAATTAAGGGCGAAACCATTTTTCTAATTACGAAGAATAGTGATGTAGTCGCTCAATTCCGTGTAGATGACGAGTTCCTTTTAAGGAAAGATAATCCGTTTGAAAGCTGGATGAGCACCGATAAAATAAAGAAGAAAATTGCCAAACAAAACAATGAATCAATCTATTCGGTGATTCGGGACCTAAGAGCAGGCATGAAAAAAGTAAATTTGAAAGCTGAGGTTCTTGAAGTACCAAAACCAGCACAGGTTCACACACAATTTGGTAATAATGTTATGGTTGTTAATGCTGTAGTTGGGGATGAAACGGGAAAAATGAAATTGTGTCTTTGGGAGGGGCAAATTGGATCTATCGCAGTTGGTGATAATATCGAGTTGCGGAATGGTCAAGTTTGCGTTTTCCGAGGTGAAAAACAGCTGCGTCTTGGCAAGAATGGAATCTTGAATGTGCTCGACGCTAAAGCTGTTAAACAAGTTGCAACCGCTTCAATAAGATAACTAATTTTTGCAGATGCACCAGATTCTCGTTACTTCAAAACAAGGTTATTATCAAATCCATAAAATGTCTTCTTTAGATTCAATTGTTTCTATGCCAGCCGATTTGAAAGTTTGAAAAACTGATGAATTCAATAGATAATTCTGCCCAGGGAAATTAATTTGGCTGAAATAAGAGCTTCGGATTCGTTTTTGCTAACCTGTTTTTTCTTTTTTTGAGAAATCGATTTTTATAGTTGACTGTAATATTGGGTTGGAGAATAGAGAGGGAACTATCTGAGTGACTCTTATTGTTGACGATGCTGGTAGCGGCGATTTGCTTTTCGGAGTTGTAGTCGGTGCCTACCACGAGCCCACACGCGAATTCAAGTATGACCTTATTGACGTTAGGTTTTATCAGGAAATTTTCCGGGAAAAAGAGTATCTTCAGGAATCATCCCGTGTAGTGTCAAAACTCGTATCACGGTTCAAGTTGACTCCCGAAGAGGAAATCCACATTTGTCAAGGCTGCATCTTTGATGTTGCAGCAGAGGAACTCCAAAAAACTTACGGTGAAGCCCGCGTTAAGCGTGTCCACGTTGACGGCGAGGCGCAGAAGCTAGTAGAAATTGCTTATTTGGATGAGATCCGCAATTTGGGGTATGAGCCACTAGCTGAACGCGATGAAAAAAGAGGCAAAAGCTTCTTTCATATGATGCGTTGGCTAAAAGATAAACCTGAGATGCTCAAGTATGCGAAGACTGGCTGGCCGCGACTGAAAAATTACCAACTCTTCAAGCAATTCCACACACTTCCAACTTTCAACGCTATGTGCAGTGAGTGTGGTACGAACTGTGAAGTCCCCTTTCAGCCCAAAGCAGATAAACCTGTCTACTGCAAAAAATGCTGGGGCAACCATAGACCTCGTAGAGGAAGAGCAGTAAAACATTAAATTTGGTGAGAAAAAATGAACGTATTCTTTGATTTTAATTCAAGCTGGTATATACTTCTGTTTGCATTCCTTGGAGCATGGGCAATTTTAATGGTTATGCGTCGCAACTGGAAAGCTAAACATGAGGTAAAAGAGCAAGTGATGTTGGCTTTAGGTGGAATGATATCGTTGGCGCTCATGGAATTCTTTGCCGTTTCCACCGGGTTATGGAACTATACACCGGGCAACTGGCCAGTGATTTTATGGCCGACCTACTTCGCAGCGATACTTTTCGGGTATCAACTGCTTCGAACCATCGAAAGCCTATTTCTTCATAGGTCTCCTATGGTTTAGCTTGCATTGTTGATAAGGATAGAATAACAAAATTGTATAGTGCAGATTTTTGTTCTGCTTTTTTTAAACCGGTCTTTTTAAAGGTTGGAGGTATTGAGAAATAACCAGAACTCTTCAATATTCGCGATTTTTCGTATCTCGAGATATTGGGGGTTAAAATTGGTACCTTGGCTTGATTCTTTGTAGTAACCGACGGTGTGAGGGTAGTTTTGTTCAACTTCAGCTGATTCGAGAAATTGGCAAAGGGTTACGTTGGGTGCGGGTTGGTTTTCGGTTTGGGGGTTTTTAATTTGGATTTTGTATTCAAGGTATTTGCCTTGATTGCCTTCGGGAGGGAATTGGAGGATTTTGTTGATTTCTTGGAAATGGAATTTTTTGGTTTGAGCGGCCATAGTTTTCGATTAGGTTTATGGTAGCTTTATGATTTAAGGATTGCATGAATAGATTTTTTGGATGTTTATCCATTTTTTAATTGAATATATTTACTAAGGTATATGTAATTTCATTATTTCTATATATTTGATTGATTTTTCTTAATTATTATGAACATTTCTCAATTTCATTTATATCCATCGCACAACATCCCTTTTTCAGAGCAAAACAAGACATGGTAGAAAACGGCATGATGGATTTAGCAACAACAATATTGGCGCGGGTGTTACTCATCCTGCCCTTCATATTCATGGGGTACGTCCGTTCACTCGTTCGCCGCGCGTTAAAAACTGCAGCTGACAAGGCGATATAGCATGTACAGCAGCATAATATTAGATTGCCAAACCAAAACAGCCATCCCCTACTCATCTGACTGTTTTGCTTATAAAGCCTGCTCCACATTCAAAAAGAAAAAATGATGTATATACACCCATGTTACATAGCCTTATAAATAAAAACTAACCTTCTTAAGAAGCCCTAAGGAGGCGAATAAATGCTGAGTAGAGATTGCGACGGATGCGAATTGCTACATATGTGCAGCGAACGGTACAGACGAGTGGCAAGAAACGAAAAGGTTTACTGTCCAGATGGAACTGCACACTTAGTTGATCAGAACTAACTTCATCTTCCTTTTCTTATTTTGTATTTTTAGGGAAATAGTGAAATTCTGCAGTGTCTACTTTGTATTGCTTTAAGGGTGAATTGTGTGGATAAGGCAGACTACTTAGTTTGGAGTCGCAAGTATGACAAGGCGTTTGGTTGGCAGGCGCAGCGTGAACGTGAGTTGGGTGCAAGGCTTCGTAAGAACCGGTTTGTTAGTTGTAAGGATTTGGTTGGTGTAGTTGAGTGGAAGTTTAAAGGTGATTCGGAGAAGTTGGCGCGTGGTTTGGAGCTGGTGGGTCGCAATTCGGAGGAGAAGGTTATGCGGATAACAAGTCAGATTTTGAGTTTGCCTGGCGCTGATGATATGTACCGTATTAATTGTTTGACGACGCTTGAGGCCATAAGTCCAGTTCTTGCTAGCGTTATCTTGACGTTCTTTGATCCTAAACAGTATGGGGTCTTTGATAAGTCTGTGTGGAAGCCTGTGTTGGGTAATGCGCCGCCGGGTTTGTATACTCCTCAGAACTATGTGCGTTTTCTTGTTGCGTTGAGAAAGACTGCAGCTAAGCACAATTTGGATGTTCGAGTAGTTGAAAAGGCGTTTTATAAAAAGGCTTTTGATGAGTCTAACAGAAAAGAGTGAGGCTGCTAGAACAACACCTAAAATTCTTGTTGTTGTTCTACCAACCCTTCAATGATGTAAAATGCAGCTTTAAGTGCTCACAGTTGCAGAATGTTTCCCGAGAAGAAAAATGGTTTGTTTTGCCAGCGAGAATAGCATTTTTACCTTTGCTTTGTGGGAGGTTGAGTAGCGATGGACCGCTGCGGTTTGACGCCTAGACTCCGTCTGGAAACCTCAAACCCTACACTCATACCCGCACCCCCTTGAGCGCATAACGTCCAAACTTAGGTTGCTCTCTCCCGAGCCTAGCCGGTTTCGCCTGCTAAACAACGAAGCAGTTTCCCTACGGAAACCACCCGTTGACCGCCAGCCTCAAAGGACGGATACTCAACGTTTCGGAAATGAAGATCCAAGCGGCCTTTGACGCCTCATCCGCAGATGTCAGCCCGTCATGTAGAGGATTTACGGATACAATGGACCCCTAACCCACCGCTTAAGATCCATCGCCGCAACTTATTGGTTTAAGGAGACATTAATACTTTCCCTGAAAGGGACTTTAGGAATCTATGATCCTTGTGGCAGCCTTAAATTCACGGACGGTTGATTGCAAGTCTTTTAGCATAGTTTTATTGTTTTCTTGGATGATTTTTACGAAGGAACTTCCGACGATAGTTGCATCAGCTCCTGCTGCTACGATTCGTTTTATGTGCTCTGGTTTTGATATTCCAAATCCTACAGCCAAGGGAACCTTTCCGATGGTAAAAGGTTTAACCCGTTTAATGAGTTGAAATGTGGAGTCTTCAACGTTCGACTTGGTTCCTGTCACGCCAAAATGGGAGATAAGGTACAGAAAACCTGAACATGCAGCAATGATTTTGGATAATCTTTCGTTTGAAGTTGATGGGGCAGCTAGAAATATTGTGTCTATGTTGTAAGTATCTGCGGTTTTCTTGTATTCGTCTGCTTCTTCAACGGGCAAATCAGGAATAATAAAGCCGTCAACTTGGCTTTCTTTAGCAGTTTGACAGAAAAGGTTGAGACCTATTTTGAAAACTGGATTAAAATAAGTCATGATCACTATCGGAACGTCGCTATGTTTCTGTTTTATTTGTTTAGCAATTCTTAAAACGTCCATCGGGGTTGTGTTTGAAGCTAGGGCACGAATGCTTGCGTCTTGGATTGTTGGTCCGTCAGCGATTGGGTCAGAAAAGGGCAGTCCTAATTCTAAAAGGTCTACGCCTCCTCGGATAAGGGCATCAGCTATTTCTGGTGTTTGCTGTGGTGTTTGGTCTCCTGCCATGATGTAGCCGATTAGAACAGCGTTACCTTGCTGGTTTTGTTTTTGGAATGTTCTGGCTATTGCGTTCATATTTTTTCACCGATAAATTTTGCAATTGTTTCTACATCTTTGTCGCCTCGTCCGGATAGTGTAACGACTATAGTTTGGGTTTTTTTCATTTTTTGCGCTAGCTTCATAGCATAAGCAATTGCATGTGATGATTCCAAGGCAGGCAGAATTCCTTCTTGCTTGGACAATGTTAAAAACGCATCTACCGCTTCTTTGTCAGTGATTGATGCATATTGTGCTCTTTTTGAGATCTTTAGGAAGCTGTGCTCGGGTCCAACGCCTGGGTAGTCTAAGCCTGCGGAAACGCTGTGGGTGCTTGCGATTTGGCCGTTTTTGTCTTGCAGTACGTAGGTTAGCATTCCGTGGAAGACGCCTTCTGAGCCTGCGCCGATTGATGCTGCGTGTTTTCCGGTTTTGATGCCTGCGCCTGCCGCTTCTACTCCGTGGAGAGCGACTTGCTTGTGGTCTTCGAAGGGATAGAAGGTTCCGATGGCGTTGCTTCCGCCGCCTACACAGGCTACTAGTGCATCTGGCAGTTTGCTTTCTTTTTGTTTAAATTGAGCTTTGAGCTCGTTGCCTATTACGCTTTGGAAGTCTCGGACGATCAACGGATAAGGATGTGGACCTACGACTGAGCCTATGAGGTAATAGGTTGTTTCGATGTTGGTCACCCAATCGCGGAATGCTTCATTAATAGAGTCTTTGAGTGTTTTAGAGCCTGAATCTACGGGGTGAACCTTGGCGCCTAATAGTTTCATTCGAAATACGTTTAGGCGTTGCCGTTCGCAGTCTTCGGTTCCCATGTAGACTTCTGCTTTTAGTCCTAAAGCTGCGCATGCGATGGCGGTTGCTACGCCGTGTTGTCCTGCTCCTGTTTCTGCGATGATGCGGGTTTTGCCCATGCGCTTGGCTAGAAGCGCTTGACCTATTGTGTTGTTTATTTTGTGGGCACCGCCATGGGCGAGGTCTTCTCGTTTAAGGTATATTTTTGCTCCGCCCAAAGTTTTAGTTAGGTTCTCAGCATAGTATAGAGGTGTAGGTCTACCCACGAATTCTGCCAAGTAGTAATCGAGTTCTTTTTTGAACGTTGGATCTTTACTGACTTTTTGATAAGTTTTCTCGAGTTCGGTAATGGCTTCCATTAGGATCTCCGGGATGAAGCGCCCGCCGAATTTGCCGAATTTTCCGTCCACTGGGAAGTTGCTTAGTTTCATGCAAGTACAAACTCCTTAACTTTCTCTTCTGTGTTCTCGGTGAGCATTATGCTTGAGCCGATGAGGAAAGCGTTTGCGCCGCAGCTACGCAGAAACTTAAGGTCAGCGGGAGTCTTTATTCCGCTTTCGCTTACGACGAGCTTGTTGGGCTCTTTATGTTTTTGGAGAATTAGTCTTGTGGTATTCAGGTCAATTTTTAGGGTTGCGAGATTGCGGTTATTGATTCCAATAAGGTCGGCATCTGTTTCAAGAGCTTTTTGGAATTCTGATTCGCTGTGAGTTTCAAGCAATACTTCAAGACCTTTTGAGTGCGCAAAAGAGATTGTTTTTTCGACGTCCATTTCACAGCATTCTCTATCGAAAAGAGCTTGGATTAGCAATATGGCGTTCGCTCCGATTTGTGCCCCGATTTCGATTTGGTCGGTAACGATTACTATATCTTTCATCAATATTGGTAGCTTCGTGGTTTCTCTTGCTTGTTTGAGTGTAGCTATGGAGCCGTTGAAGTGTTTAGGCTCTGTTAAGACTGAGATTCCAGCTGCACCTGCTCTTTCCATTGCTTGAGCGATTTGAGGGATATCGATTTTGTTTCGTATAGTTCCGATTGATGGAGAGGCAGCTTTGATTTCGGAAATGATTGGGTTATGCTTGCAGTTGAGAATGGATTGTCTAAGGCTTATTTTTGGCTGTTTTTTCTTTGAATTGGTTTTGTAGTAATCGCTGTCAACAGTCTTAGTGGCATCCATTGCAAGTGTATCCAGGAAGTCGGTCATGCTTTTTTTTCCATCTCCTGGAGCATTTGCGGGTTTCCGCCAGTTATTTCAACCAATTCCTTGAGTTTAGCAAATGCGGATCCGTTTTGGATTGATTCTTTTGCCATTTGGATGGCTTCCTTGAAGTTATCTGCTTTCCCGCCTACTATAATTCCGGCGGCGCTGTTCATCAATACTATATCAGTTTTTGTTTTTACTGTTGTATCTCCCTTCAAGATTTTAACTATAATTTCTGCGTTTTCTTCAAGTGTGGATGCCTGCAAGTCGGCAAGGTTTGCTTTTTTGATTCCAAAGTCTTCTGGGGTTAATTCTGATTCTGTAACTTTTCCGTTTTTCAAGTGGGCAATGAGTGTTTTTCCGATTGTTGAAATCTCATCCAATCCATCGAGACCATAAACGACCATTGCTTCTTTGCTTCCAAGTTGCTGTAACGCATAAGCGATTGTTGCAACCATTTTGTGGTCATAAACGCCCAATAGCTGAGCGTCGGCGCATGCTGGGTTTGTCATAGGTCCGAGAACGTTAAAGACTGTTCGGATACCGATGTCTCTTCTGGCTTCAGCTGCATATTTCATGGCTGGGTGAAAAACAGGGGCAAACATGAATCCAACGCCGACTTTTTCAATCACTCTTTCGATTTGTTTTGGCTCCATTTTTAGGTTTAAGCCTAGTTTTTCTAGAACGTCAGCGCTACCGCTTTTGCTTGTAACTGCTCGATTTCCGTGTTTGGCTACTGCGATACCTGCACCTGCGATAACGAATGCGGCTGTTGTACTGACGTTAAAGGTCTTGATTTTGTCTCCGCCTGTTCCGCATGTGTCGATTAGTCTTCCTTGAACTTTGGGGTTTATCGTGCAGCAGTTGGTTCTCATAATTGACGCGAAGGCGATTAGTTCGTCTGTTGATTCTCCTTTCATGCGAAGGGAGGTTAGAAAGGCAGCTGTTTGGGCGTTGGTTGCTTTTCCTGTCATGATTTCGTTCATTATTTGTTTTGATTGATCAGCGTTTAGGTTGTTGCCGTCGACGATTTTTTGTATTCCTTCACGAATCATTATAGTTTTCGCTCCAAGAAATTCTTGATTATAAGCTTGCCGTCTTCGCATAGGATTGATTCTGGGTGGAATTGAACTCCATAAATGGGGTATTTGACGTGTTTTATTGCCATGATTTCGTTGTCGTCAATTGCTTCGGCGGTGATTTCTAGACAGTCTGGGATTGAGTCTCTTGAGCCGGCGAGTGAGTGGTATCTTGTTGCGTTGAAGGGGTTGCGAACGCCGGCAAAGATGTCTTTTTGACTGTGTTTTATGGTGCAGGTCTTTCCATGCATGAGTTTTTTGGCGTGAATTATTTTTCCGCCGTAAGCGTGAATTATTCCTTGGTGCCCTAAACAGACGCCCAATGTGGGGATGACTGGACTTAGGGTTTGGAGGATTTGGGTGCAAACGCCGAAGTATTTTTCATCTTCAGGGTTTCCTGGACCCGGTGAAATAACGATTCTATCAGGCTTTAGCTTGGCTACGTCTACGAGACTTATTTGATTATTCCGATAGACTATTGTTTGTGCGCCCAGTTCACCAATGTATTGTACAAGGTTATAGACGAAAGAATCATAGTTATCTATAACAAGAACCTTTAGTGGTTTTTTGCCCCCAGCGATTTCAAGAGCGCTTATCAGTGCTTTTGCCTTGTAGTCTGTTTCAAACCATTCTCTTTCTGGGACAGAGTCTGCAACGATTCCTGCCCCTGCTTGGAGGTACCCTTTGTTTTCATCGGCAAATAATGTGCGAATCGTTATGGCAAAATCGGCATTGCCATTGTAGGAGAAATACCCGACCGCTCCAGCGTAGGGTCCTCTAGAACTTGTTTCAAGTTCATCGATGATTTCCATAGCGCGAACCTTTGGTGCGCCTGAAACGGTTCCTGCTGGGAACACTGCTCTAACTGCATCATAACTTTGCAGTTCGTCTTTTAGTTCTCCTACAACTTGTGAGACGATATGCTGAACGTGACTGTATTGGTGTACCTTCATAAACTCTGGTACGCTAACTGTGCCATATTTTGAAATTCGACCAAGATCATTTCGAGCAAGATCCACGAGCATAACATGTTCTGCACACTCTTTTGGATCTGAGAGTAATTCAGTAGCTAGTTTGGTGTTTTCTGCATGTGTCTTGGCAATTGGTTTAGTGCCGGCAATCGGGAAAGTTTCGACCATTCGATTGTCGACGCGGATAAGCATTTCAGGGCTGGAACCAACGATTTGATGTTTGCCAAACTTGAGGTAATACATGTAGGGTGATGGATTGATTTTTCTAAGTGCTTCATAGAAGAGGATTAGGCTTCCCTGCAGTTTAAATTGAAAACGTTTGGAGAGGACAACTTGGAAGATGTCTCCTGCGTTGATGTATTCTTTGGCTTTTTCAACTGCTTTTTCGTATTTTTCTTTAGTTGTTTCAACTTTTGGGTGAGTGTACGATAGTAAGTTGGGCTCGTAGGGTTGTCTTAGTAGATCTTCAACTTCTGCGAGCCTATTTTCATTTCGATAATAATATAGAGCTTGATTTTCGATATGGTTTATGATTAGGCCGTCCTCGAAAATTCCAAACTCCACGTCTGGAAAATCACAATTCTTGTTTTTATGAGGTAGATTTTCCCAGTAGCGAATAGCGTCATAAGAAATGTAGCCTACTGCACCTCCAACGAATCTTAGTTGTGTGTGTTGGAGAGAATTTTTTTCGAGTAGTTTTTGGATCAGCTTTAGAGGATCGTTTGTCTGTTCAGTTGTGGTTTTTTGGGTTTGGGTGTGGGTTATTTTTGCTTTGCCTTTAGTGATTTGAATTGTGGTCTTTGGATTAAATCCGATAAAGGAGTATTGGGCTAGTTTTTGTGGTCCTTCGATAGACTCGAGAAGGTAGACTGTTGGGTATTTTTTTTGGAGTTTTGAGAATATTTCTAGTGGGGTTTGGCTTAGGTTGATTTTTTTAATATTTAGTTTGTTTTTTGGTTTGGTTGTGCCAAAGACGATTCCCCATTGTAGTCAATCTCCGTGTTAGTTCACATCAATACATAACTGTATTATTTAAGGCTTATCTGTACAGTTTTGTACATGTACATGTTATTTTAGAGCTCCATCAATCCAAGCTAGGTAATCATCCGAACCGACTGCAATCGGGATGGCTAGAACTTCAGGAACCTTGTAACTATGCAAAGCTTTCACATGTCCAGTTAACTCAGAGAAAAGATCTATTCGTGATTTCATGATTATTAAACACTCTTTGGCTTCGTCGATTTTCCCCGACCAATGGAAATGTGAAGTAACAGGATCAATTATATTTGCACATGCGACAAGTTTTTCTTTTAAAAGTTTCTTTGCGATTTTTTCAGCTTCTATTTTATCTTTTGTTGTAACCAAAACCAAAACGTACCGAGTACTCATGAATTACCCCCTTCTCATATTGGTTTTTGAAAGTAAAAGAATTCCTATTCACTTTTGTTGAAACGACATTAACACATTTAAATTTCTCTAATAATAGATAATAAATGTACTAAGAGGCGAAACTTCTTGAAGGAAGAACAAATCAAAATTCTAAAAACGATGAACGAAGCCACTAATCGAATGGACATACATATGTTTGCACAAGCGGTAAACCTAGAGCCAAACCAAGCCATAGGGCAAGTTCAAGAGCTTGCCGCGGAAGGCTTTCTGCGCAAAGTCGGCGGTGGTTACGGCTTAACAGAAAAAGGGAAAAACGCCCTTAAAATATGCACATCCATTTCAAGCGAAATGAGTTTTAATTTCTACGTAAGTGTCGATAAACCCTTAGGTTTCTCTGCAAGTTCATTGATAGAGTTCTATAGACAAATAAAGCAGGTTACAACTGATTCAATAGAATTCCACCTGTATAGGGGCGATTTTGAGAGTTGGTTGAGTGATGCTCTGAAGGATCCAGAGCTGGCTAAAACAGTTGGAAAACTGAAAACTGAGGAATTGAAAGGCGAACCACTTAGAAAAGCTCTCTTGAAAGCTATCGATGCCAAATACGGGGTTGGCGATTTGCTTTAGCTTATTTTTTGTCTTTTTCTAAGTTTAGCCACCAATTCGGAACCCTTGGATTTTCAGCTATATCCCAGTGGTCATAAGGCTTAATATCTAATACCGGAGTACCATCGAACGCATCTAATCCTTTAACTGTCAAAATATTGTCTTCAACTGCAATTAACTCTACCAACGTTAGTCCGATGGGGTTTGGACGAAGCATGGTTCTTACAGCGAATACACCTGTTAAAGGTAAATCAGTTCTCCCTCTCGGATGAACCTTCAACATTAATCGTTGCTCTTCTTTGATCTGGTTTAACCAAAACATCACAAATAGATGCGAAAAACCAGAAATCCCTTCTAAAGCCGCATCCAGATTTCTGTTAACTATGATCTTGGAGTAACGAGATTTTTCTCTAACTTCATCGCCCTTCGCATTAGTTTTGACGTAGCCAATTGAATTTAGAACGATTTTTTCATTAAACAAGAGTAAACGTCCTCAAGATAGAAGAGTGTAAAATAATAATAAGGGTTCTTTTTTGTTATAACAGATTTCTATTTTTATAAAAATTAAAAAGCATATGGAATGCGCTTGAACATTATGCTGGAACTATTCAAGACGCAGAAAGGATTGGGAAATGTCAAGAAGAGCAGTAATTTAAATTAATATTTATGAAATAAAGGAAAATTATTGGATTACTGATAAAGCGTGTTTCCTTTTCTTGCTAAAGTAATAGAATAGACTTACCCCAATGATCACAATTATTAATGTTGTTGCTACGTAAACAGTTTCCTCCACTTTGAAACTAGATTCAGGTTCCGTTTTAGACGTTGTTGGAGGAGTCGCGGATGGAGGTGGAGAATTATTTGGAGTATTAGACGGGATAGAGCTGGGAGTAGAAGAAGGGATTTGTGTGTTCAAAGCAGTTGGGTTTGGAAGTTGGCTTCCTACATCTCCGGGGCCGCCTAACATTGTTGTGAGCGCAGTGTCAGAATAACCTTGACTCTCATACCTTCCCAAGAAATTATAATTCACAATTTCGATTCTAGTGAGATGATAAATCCATTTATACCCCCATCTACCCGGTACGACTAAACGGAGCGTTTCATCGAGAGGCTGGCTATTTTTTTCATATGCAACTATAACGCTATCATCCATTGCGTACAATGGCGTCAAGTCAGTTGTGAACCCATCGGTTGCATAAAAGGCAATTTTAATCGCGGCAGGATCAATTCCCACTTTCTGGAGTAACAAATTAAGTTTAACCCCTGTCCAATTACCTTCTTCAACAAAAAAACCTGGAGGACCAACGCAATATATTTGTGCAAAAAGCGTGGTCTGCGGCATAGTCAACAAATCAGCTATTGTCAAGTTTAAGGGCTTATCAACTTGTCCAGTGATGGTTAATTCCCAATCTGTATTTAAGGCAGCTGAACACATTATTGAGTCTGTAATGCTAAATAGAATAGAAATAAGGATCACAATAGCCATTGATGCTGCTACAGAACAATGCTTCCTCATCAAATTGACCTAGTTAAGATTGATTTGCCGATTATTTAAGAATAATCAAAAAATGCAAATGAAAATGATTAAAATTATGTTCTCAGTTTTAAAGTAAAATCTTGAAGAAAAATGTTTTAAAAAATTTTATAACCGATCCCAAAAATTAAGCTACTGCTAAATGTTTTCCGCTTAAAACTAATTCTTCCCAAAAAAAGAAGGGGTATTTTTTTGAATTATTGGCGTTTTCTGAGTACAAGTACGAGAATAAGGACTCCGATAATAACGATGGCTACGATTATTGCGATTGTGGCGTAAGTAAGAGCCATGACAGTATCGCTATTATTACCCGTTCCTGAAGTATCATGTTGGGCTACAGGTGCTAGATCAACTACGAATGAAGCAACAGCGTACGAGGAATAGTATGATTCTGAGCCATTGAAGTTTGCGTAGACAGTGTATGGTCCTTCGATATCTGGTTTCCAGTTGAACGTAAAGAATCCATCTGCTGTGCTAGTTGTTGTACCAATTTCTCTAAAGTTGTTGTTTGAGTCAATAACGTTTAAGGTAACATCGACACCCATAGTATTCATTGGACGTACAAACTGTTTGTACACGTAGAGCATCCAGTCACTCATGCTAGCGTCAGATACTGCTGGAACTCCGTTGGGCAACTATAACATACTTCGTTCTATCATCATTTTGTGACTGTATCTTCAGCGACTTTTTAAGAATGACAAAATAATACAGGCTTTTCTGTAA
>Ga0315535_1001619_pt1 | contig 14856 bp, 10 predicted proteins | sample SalMarSW160220MG_2_FD_203092 | JGI IMG/M metagenome (GOLD analysis project Ga0315535, IMG submission 203092) | Salt marsh sediment microbial communities from the Plum Island Ecosystem LTER, Massachusetts, United States - Salt Marsh Sediment SW1602-20 ...
CGACGAGGGAAGTCAGACGAAGGTCAAGAAGATACTCTTCGAAGGCAACACCTTCGCTTCCGACGGCACGCTCCGGGGTCTTCTGAAGACCAAGGAGCAGTCGCTGTTCCAGAGCGGTACGTTCCAAGAAAGCAATCTCGCTCAAGACAAGGCTGCAATCGTCAAATATTACGAGGACCATGGCTTCGAGGATGCGGAAGTAACCGATATCACCAAGCAACAGGAGACGGAAAAGTCGAGCAACAACGTATTCCTCACGTTGACCTACCATATCAAGGAAGGGCCACAGTACACCTACGGAGGCACGGAGTTTTCAGGAAACACCCTGTTCACGAACAAACAGCTCGAGGATCAGATCGGGCTGAAGAAGGGTGACATCCTCGACAAGTCCAAGATCGACTCGGGATTCGGCAGGATTCACGACCTCTATCTCAACGACGGATACATCTTCAATACCTTCGACACCAAACCGCATAAGAACGAACAGACCGATGTTGTCTCCTACACGATGAAGATCTCCGAGCAGGGTCGAGCTCATATCGAGAACATCATCATCAAGGGGAATACTAAGACGAAGGACTACGTCATAAGACGCGAGATTCCGCTCCAGGTAGGCGACATCTTCAGCAAAGAAAAGATCGTGCAGGGCTTACGGAACCTCTACAATACCCAGTATTTCTCTTCGGTGACTCCCGAAACCCAGCAGGGAAGCGTTCCCGGGCTGATGGATCTCATCATCAACGTCGAAGAGGCCAAGACGACCGACATCAATTTCGGTCTGAGCGTTTCAGGAGCGCAGACCGGATTCCCGATCCTCGGGTTCCTCAAGCTCGCCGACAAGAACTTCCTCGGGCTCGGGGAGGAGCTCAACGTCCAGACTCAGCTCTCTTCGACCCAGCAGTCGCTGAACTTCGGGTTCCAGGAAAATTGGCTGCTGGGACACCGCTGGTCAAACTCGGTCAATCTGACCTTGGCGCACTACAAACAAACGAATCAGCCGCAGGATATCCTGCCTCCGATCTTCACGAGTCAATCGAACGCGGTTCCCGATCCCTATGACGGGCACTATGTCTTCTCGGAGGCGATGACCTACAACAACGTGCAGTATCAGGCGGGTCAATATTTCCCCGGATACCCGACTGCAGCGGAGATCAACACCTACCACCTCGTGACGGACTACGCATATGCGCAATCGAAGGGAGTGACAATCCCCTCGTCGTATCTCATGACCTACGACGAATACGATCTCTCCCTCTCCTACAGCACCGGGTACAGCTGGCATACGGGATTGGGCATCTTCAACGTAGGGACGGGAATTTCGCCGACCCTCACCTATATTACGTACGATCCGACACTCTACCGGCCCTTCAGCATCACCGTGCGCGACAACCTGAACAACTGGCAGTTCGTCGACAAGTGGAGTCTCTCTGCCTCGTGGGACACTCGTGATATCAGCTACAATCCCTCCAAAGGTTTCTACCTGAAGCAGAGTGTCCTCTTCTCCGGCGGCTTCCTTGGCGGCGTGCGTGACTACATACAAACTACGAGCAGGGCGGAGTGGTTTCACACCTTGTTCGACATACCCGTAACCGATAAATGGCGCTTCAAGACCGTCTTCGACGTTCGTTCGTCTCTCTCATTGGTCTTCCCTCAGTTCGGTGGGGCCTTTGCCGCAACGACTTCGGACCTGCTGTCCATCGACGGCATAACCATCGCCCGCGGCTGGAATCAGCGAACCGATGGCCGCGCGCTGTGGGATAACTGGCTCGAGTTTCGAATACCAATCTCGGAGCAGTACCTGTGGTGGGATTTCTTCTTGAGCGGAACCGTGATGTATCCGGACACCGCCGATCTGAGGTCGATGCAGCTCAGCGACTTCCTCTTCAGCACGGGAGGCGGCGTCAGGTTGACCATTCCCGGGCTTCCGATCGGGCTCTACCTGGTCAAGCGGTTCCAGTTCGACAATGCGGGACAGGTCCAATGGCAGCAAGGGAACACCGGTCTGCTCGGGCTGGATTTTGTGATCTCATTCAACACGCAGGTATTCTAAATCGCGGTCAAAAAGAACGGTGAAAGGAGCATCATCTTGAAACCCAGAAATCTCGTACTGATCGCCATCCTCCTCCTCGCGGGGACAGCCGGGTCGCTCCAGGCAGCCCAGTTGACGCAAATCGGTGTGATCAACATCTCGAGAATAATCTCCAGCTACTTCGAGGCCTCGTACGCACTCCGCGAAATCAACGATATGCAGTCCAAGTTCGATACCGAGAAGCAGAAGATCCTCAACAACATCCAGGACCTCGAACAGCAGAAGCTCGACGCACAGAACTCGGGTGATAATCAGAAGGCGCTGCAGCTGGACAACGAGATATTCAAGCAGAAGAACTATCTGCAGGAGTTCATCCGGATCAAGACCAACCAGATCAACCAGAAACGCAACAGCCTGCTGCAGTCACCGAACTTCCTGAGCGATCTCGTGAAGGCCATCGCCTACGTCGCCGAGAACGAAGGCTATTCGATAGTCCTGCGCAGCGACGACCCGAGCATCATGTACTGGAACAAAGAGGTCGACATCACCGACAAGGTAATCGAGCGCCTGAAGAAGACCGGCTCCTCCGGCGGCTAACGGCCGGCATGGACTCCGCCACCCCGATGATGCGCCAATACAAGCGCATCAAACAGAAACATCGCGATGCGATTCTGTTCTTTCGGTTGGGCGACTTCTACGAGATGTTCGAGCGCGACGCGAAAGAGGCAAGCGCGCTTCTCGGTCTGACATTGACTTCACGCAACTCCGTTCCGATGTGCGGCATCCCCTACCATGCGGCGCATCCCTATATTGCCCGGCTTCTGCGGGCCGGTCGCAAGATCGCGATCTGTGAGCAGCTGACGCTTCCGACAGGAGGCAAGGGGATCGCCGATCGCGAAGTCGTCGAAATCATCACCCCGGGAACAGTCGTCGACGAGGACTATCTCGACGAAAAGACCAACAACTACCTCGTCGCGATCGCGCGATCGAAGAACGCCGTCTCCCTCTCCTTCGTCGACCTCTCCACCGGCGAGTTTGCCGCCACCTCCTTCCCCTGGGATGAACGGGCAGACCGCCTTGCGAAGGAGCTCGGAAGGTTGAGGCCCCGCGAGTTGATCGTTCAGGAATCGTTATTCGACGAGGACCCCGTGGTCAACCGCATACTCAAGGAACGGGACCTTCTTCTCAATCGCTACCCCGACTGGTCCTTCGACCTGAAGGCGGGGGCCGAGGCGCTGAAGACTCAGTTCGGAGTCGCGAACCTCCGTGGCTTCGGCCTCGACGAGAACGCTGCGGAAATCGTCTCCGCGGCCGTTATTCTCGAGTACATCTCCGACACCGCCGGAGGCCTTCTTCCGCATATTCGTGCGATACGAAGATATACCGACGACGAATCCGTGAGCCTCGATGAGTCAACGCAGCGCAACCTCGAGCTCGTCGGCAATCTCCACGACGGGTCGAGGCGGTTCACACTCATCGAATCTCTCGATTTCACGCGAACCGCGATGGGGGCGCGCCTCCTCAGGAGCTGGCTATTGCGGCCCCTTCGGGATACTGCGGCAATCGAAGTGCGCCTCGAGCGCGTCGACTCACTTTACCGCAATCAGATCCTCCTCTCCTCACTGCGGGAGCTGATTGGAGGAGTGCTCGACCTCGAGCGACTCTGTGCGCGCGTCGCCCTCGATCGCGCTCACGCGAAGGACCTCGTGGCGATCAGAAACAGCCTGGCGTGCTCCTACCGAATTTCAGCGCTCCTTTTCGAAACCGGGGAGCTTTTCGGAGGTCTCGACGATGAGAGCAGTCACCGAGTCGTCGAGATCGAGGAGCTCCTTCGGCGCTCGATCGACGAAGACCCCTCGATCCTTCTCACCGAAGGGAGGCTGATCAAGACCGGCTACAACGCCGAGTTGGACGAGATTCGAGCGACCAGGGACAACAGCAAGGAGATCCTCGACGAATATCTCGCCGAAGAGCGGCAAAATACCGGCATCGGCTCCCTGAAGATCAGATACAACAAGATCATCGGCTACTTCTTCGAGGTCACCAAAGCGAACCTACAGGCGGTGCCCTCCCATTTCATTCGCCGGCAATCCCTGGTGGGCTCGGAGCGTTTCACCACCGACCGGCTTATCGAGCTGGAAACCTCACTCAACAACGCCACCGACCGAATTGTAGAGCTCGAAAGGGAGCTGTTCCTCGAGGTCCGACGGCAGGTCAAGGAGAGACTCGATACCCTGCTCGACCTCTCCCGGTACCTCGCCATGTTGGACTGCGTGCAGTCCTTCGCCCAGGCGGCGACGGTCCACGGATACACACGGCCGCGAGTGGAGTCGAGCTCGCGCATATCGATATCGGCCGGACGTCACCCGGTGGTAGAAAACACGATACCGGCCGGCGATTTCGTGCCGAATGACTGCGAGCTCGACGCCGACGCGCACTCCTTCGCGCTCATAACCGGACCCAACATGGCCGGCAAATCCACCTATCTCCGGCAGGTGGCGCTGATCGTCCTGATGGCCCAGGCCGGATCGTTCGTACCCGCCCATGATGTTGCGATCGGCGTCGTCGACAGGATCTTCTGCCGAGTCGGTGCGCAGGACAATCTTGCCCGTGGAGAGTCCACCTTTCTCGTGGAAATGAACGAGACCGCCAACATCCTTCGCTCCGCAACGAAGGCGAGCCTCATCATCATGGACGAAGTCGGCCGAGGTACGGGGACAAACGACGGGCTTGCCATCGCCTGGGCGGTCTCGGAGCACCTCCTCGAGACCCTCGCAGCGAAGACCCTCTTCGCGACCCATTATCACGAGCTCACCGATATCCGCCATGCAAAGATGCGCAACCTGTCGATGGAAGTGCTCGAGAAGAAAGACGAGATCGTCTTTTTGAAACGGGTAAAAGAGGGCCCGTCGGAGAATTCCTACGGCATACATGTGGCCCGACTCGCCGGTCTTCCGGAGCAGGTAGTGAAGAGAGCCCGGGAGATTCTCTCCGCTCTCCTCGAGATACAGGGGTCGCGAAGGCCCACGCTGCCGGGGTCGGAAGAGCCCGAGACGGAACGGAAGACCGAAGAGGGGCATCAATCCTCGCTGTTTGCGCCTCACGACCTCGTCTGTGACGAAATACTCTCTCTCGATGTCGACGCGACGACGCCGATCGAAGCCCTGACCCACATCGAACGCTGGAAAAAACAGCTCCGCGGCGAAAGATAAGGCACGACGATCTCTTCGCGAAGTACGTGAATCCACGGGTAAATCAGCCCCGTCTCAAGCTATGGATGAAAATCGCCTTACCGGCCGGACTTGTCGACCTCGCGTTTCCGCAGCCCTGCCTTCTCTGTGGAGACTCCCTCCTCATGAATCGCGCCGACCCGCCGTTGAGCCGTCTCCCCCTGTGCGGCGAGTGTCTCCGCAGTCTCGAGCCGATTCGTGGGCGGCGCTGCCGGGTCTGCAGCCTACCGCTCATATCCGAGAGCGAGGTCTGCATGCGCTGCCGAACGAGCGAGTTCCCGTTCGTCTCTCACCAGGCAATCTACTCATATTCGGGCGCCGTACGCGAGCTCATTACCCACTACAAGTTTCAGAGCCAGCGCATACTCGCCGATCTCTTCGCGGCACGTCTCGCTGAGCTTCTCGCGACCGCTTTCCCTGCCTATCCGTTGGTTCCGGTGCCCTCGCGACCGAAGGCGGTCAGGAAACGCGGTTGGGACCATGTAGGGCTCCTCGCCGAGCGCCTTCGAAAAAGCTACGGAGTCCGGGTCGTTTCCCTCCTCCGGCGTGACAACGGCCGTTCCCAGAAGACGCTCGACTACCGCCATCGGTTGACGAATCTCCAGGGAAGAATTCATTGGGCGCACGGACGACGCTCGTCGAAACCTCCTCGCCGGGTGGTCCTGCTCGACGACGTATTCACCACCGGCGCGACAGCGAGTGAGTGCACCAGGATACTTCTCGACCACGGGGTGGGGGAGGTGCAAATCGTAACCCTTGCGGTCGACTGAGCGGCTCGCCGGCAGCGCCATTGACATTGACACGAGAGGGCGAAATTGTTATTCTCTACTCAGCATCTATGGGTCGATTTTGGAAAAGAGTCGGAAAGCGACTCTTTTTTTGTAGATAGCAGAATCCGGGTTGAACATCCTGATAGGTGGTGACGGTGGAACGATCGCTCGGCCAAGACAGGCTCTACCCAGTCGTGGCGCCGCTGGTCGAGAAGTTGGGCTACTCGATCGTCGAGCTGGTGTCTCAGCGCCGTCGAACGGGACTCGCCGTCCATCTGGTCATTCACCATCCAAACGGAATCGGCGTGGGCGACTGTGAAGAGGTTTATCGCACAGTCCTTCCCCGCATCGAAGTCAGCGACAACACCCGAGATGTCCACCTGGAGGTTTCCTCTCCGGGTTTGACACGTAATTTGAAATCTGCCGACGAGTTTATGATGTTTGTCGGTAGAAGGGTAAAGGTACTCATGGACAATTCAGAACAGTGGGTGACCGGTACGATTCTCACGACGGATGAGACCGGGCTCACAATCCGGGCCGGCGAGGGCGAGCAGCGCTTCGACTACTCGAGCGTTCGAAAGGCTCGCCTCGATGATGCAGGGGAGGGCGCAAAATAGGATGGCATCCGGACTTGCTGACGCAATAAGAGGACTGGTACAGGAAAAGGGAATATCCGAGGAGCTCGTTATCAGGACGATCGAGGATTTCCTCATCGCCGCCTACAAACGAAAATTCGGCAGCTCCGACAACGCGGTGGTGAAGTTCACCGAAGACGGCTCGGATGTCGCCATCTACGCGCGCAAGAGCATCGTAGAGGAGGTCGAGGATCCCGTCACCGAGATCGCTCTCCAAGAAGCGCTCGTCCTCAACGAGGAGTGCGAGGTGGGCGACGAGCTTCTCATCGAGATCAACCCCCTCGAGTTCGACCGGGTTGCGGTGCAGAGCGCAAAACAGAAGGCAAAGCAGACCCTCAGGGAGATCCAGAAGGACACCTTGTACTCCGAGTTCAAAGACAAAGTCGGAGAGATGATCATCGGCTACTATCAGCGCGAGCGCAACGGCAACATCTTTGTCGACCTTGGCAAGACCGAGGGAATACTTCCAAAACGGTTCCAGTCTCCGCGGGAGATCTATCGTCCCAACGATCGAATCAAAGCGTTGATCTACGAGGTGAACAAGACCCCGTCCGGACTGCAGATCGTTATGTCACGAACGCATACCGATTTCGTCAAGCGAATCTTCGAGCTCGAGGTTCCCGAGATCTACGACCGAACGGTCGAGATCTTCAAACTCGTCCGTGAGCCGGGTTATCGGACGAAGATCGCAGTCTTCTCGAATCGTGACGACGTCGACCCGGTCGGCGCCTGCGTGGGTATGAAGGGGGTGCGCATCCAGGCGATCGTCAGAGAGCTCGAGGGCGAGAAGATCGACATACTCAAGTACGATCCCGATCCTCGAACCTTCATCAAGAATGCGCTCTCTCCGGCCGAGGTCGAGACCGTAGTCGTGCTTGATGACGCCAAACGTCAGGCTCTCGCCGTCGTCGGCGAGAATCAACTCTCGCTGGCGATCGGAAAGCAGGGTCTGAACGTTCGGCTCGCGAACCGACTCGTCGACTGGAATATCGACGTCAAGACCGAGGAACAGTTCGAGGAGATGGACATCTCCGCCGAATCGAAGAGGGCCGTCTCCGCCCTGTTCAGCGATATCGAGGAAGAGGAGGAGATCACACGCATCTCCGAGCTCCCCGGCATCCCGGAACGTCTCGTAGAGCTCCTCCGACAGAACGGAATCGAGATGATCGAGTCGCTCATCTCTCTCGGGTCGGACGATCTCGCAAAGCTGGAAGGCTTGACTGCCCAGGACGCACAAACCATCCAATCCATCATCGCCGAGAACGTCGATATCATCGAAGAGGAAGCGCAGGCAGCCGAGGAGGTCGCCGAAGAGCAGGCGAGCGAAGAGGAAGAGGCCTACGAATGTCCGGAATGCGGTTCGCCGATTACAATAGACATGACTTCTTGTCCAAACTGCGGCGTTGGATTAAGCTTTGAAATGGAGGACGAAGAAGCCGAAGAGGGAGCCGAAGATTCGACGACATAGGTTTCGAGATCGGATTGACCGGAAGAGGGAAGCGCAAACGACCAACACAAAGGTGATGTATGTCTGAAGAACAGGAAGATAAGAAAAAACCAAAGACAACGCTCATCAAGCACCGCAAGCCCGAGGGCGAAGCGGAAGCCAAAGAAGAGCAGAAAACCGAGAAGAAGAAGGTCGTTGTCGTTAAGAAGAAACCCGTCGCGAAGAAGGTTCCTCACAAGGTCGTCGCGAAAACGAGCCAGAAAACCGAGGATCGCAAGCCGGCGGAAGGTGCCCCACAGCCAGACGAAAGCACAGCTCAGCAGCCCTCTCCGCCCCCGACCCGTCGTCCCTCGCCCGAACAAGAGCGGCCGCGGACTCCGACAACAGGGCGTCGGCCCCCGAACGAGGGACCCCGCCCGCGAGATACGCAACCGGGCGGATACGATCGCGGCCGTTCGCAAGGATATGCCGGCAGACGACCTTCCGGACCGCGCCCCGGAGGACCCTCGGGTCCACGGACCGGCGGACCGGGAGGACCTCGCAGCTTCGGAGGCGGTGGCCGCCCGGGCGGGTTCAGACCCCCGCAACGCCCGGCACCGGGAGCCAAACCGGCCGAAGAGGGGAAAACGGCCGGCAAGAAGTTCTTCAAGGCCAAGAAGAAGGGGCCGTACGTCAAGAACAAGCGGGAAGAGGTACGAGAGAAGAACTTCCAGATCAAGAAGAAGAGCGCTCAAAGGACCAATCCCGTGCCGAAACAGATCGACATCATGGAGGTCATCACCGTATCCGAGCTTGCTCGCAAGATGAACCTCAAGGCGTCCGATCTCATCGGAAAGCTCATGTCGATGGGGATGATGGTCACGATCAACCAGCAGATCGATTCGGAAACCGCCGCTCTTCTCTCGGCTGAGTACGGCTGTAAGGTGAATATCGTCTCGCTCTACGACGAGACCATTATCGAGACTGAAAAGGACACCGAGGATGACCTCAAGGCCCGACCGCCGATCGTTACGGTCATGGGTCATGTGGACCATGGAAAGACGAAGCTCCTCGACGCCATTCGGGCGACTGACGTCGTCTCCGGCGAGTACGGAGGCATCACCCAGCACATCGGCGCCTACAAGGTCACACTTCCCCAGGGCGACATCGTTTTCCTCGATACGCCCGGCCATGAAGCATTCACCCTCATGAGGGCGCGCGGCGCGCAGCTTACCGACATCGTCATTCTCGTCGTTGCCGCCGACGACGGGGTCATGCCTCAGACCGTGGAAGCCATCAACCACGCCCGCGAGGCCAATGTTCCCATAATCGTGGCAATCAACAAGGTCGATCTTCAGGATGCCAACATCGAACGCGTAAAGCAGCAGCTCGCCGAGTACAACCTCATGCCCGAGGATTGGGGTGGGTCGACCCTGTTCGCTGAGATATCCGCCTTGAAGCGTACCGGCGTCAAGGAGCTGCTCGAGGCAATTCTCCTCCAATCGGAGATGCTCGAGCTAAAAGCCAATTACTCGACACGAGCCGAAGGCAAGATCGTCGAATCTCGGGTAGACCAGGGACGCGGTATCGTCTCGACAGTCATCATCGAGCGCGGAACATTGCGGGTCGGCGATCCATTTGTGGCCGGGGTTTACCCGGGCCGCGTTCGCGCCATGTTTGACGATAAGGGCAACAAGATCGACGAGGCCACCCCGGCGACTCCCGTCGAGGTGCTCGGGTTCACCGGAATTCCCAATGCGGGATCTCCGTTCCAGGTTACCGAGAACGAGAAGATCGCCCGTCAGGTCGGGACGAAGCGGCAGGAGCTCGAGAAGCAGGGCGAAGCGCAGAACGTCAAGAAGATTACCCTCGACAACCTCTACGACTCGATTCAGGAGGGAGAGGTCAAGGAGCTCAAGGTAATCATCAAAGGCGATGTCCACGGCTCGGTAGAAGCTCTTCAAACAGCCTTGGAGAAGCTCAGCAACGAGGAGATCAAGTTGACGGCGATTCACGCCTCGGCGGGCGCGATCATCGAGAACGATGTCAATCTGGCGGCCGCGTCGAATGCGATCATCATCGGCTTCCACGTTCGTCCGGTCCCGAAGGCACTCGCACTCGCGGAGCAGGAAAAAGTCGAGATCCGGAAGTACAACATCATCTACGACGCGGTGGACGACATAAAGAGCGCAATGGAGGGATTGCTCTCTCCGGAGCTCAAAGAGGAGACCATCGGCACTGTCGAGATCCGCGATACCTTCAAGGTTCCGAAGATCGGCCTCATCGCGGGCTGCTACGTCACGAGCGGAAAGGTTCGACGCGGCGGCAATGTCCACGTCATCCGAGACGGTATCGAGATTCATACCGGAAAGATATCGTCTCTGCGCCGCTTCAAGGACGACGTGCGCGAGGTCGAATCCGGGTACGAGTGCGGTATCGGGGTAGAAGGCTTCACGGACGTACGGGTCGGCGACCAGCTTGAGGTGTTCGAGGTGAAGGAAATCGCCAAGAAGCTCAAGCAAGAAGCGAAGAATGGGTGAGTTCCGGCTCCAGAGAATCGAGAGGCTGCTGCGCGAAGAAATCGGTTCGATGATTCTGACCGATGAGATCAAAGATCCCAGGGTCAGCACCTTCGTGACCGTTACCGAGGTCCACATATCGAAGGACCTCGCCTATGCGAAGGTGTTCGTCTCGAGCTTCCAGAGTGTCGAGCATTTGAAGGGCTCCGTATCCGCTCTCAACCATGCCGCAGGCTTCATCCAGGGCCGTATTGCCAGGCGGCTCAAGCTTCGTCTGACTCCGAAGCTCACCTTCCTTCCGGACGTCTCAATCCGCGACGGCTTCGAGATCTCCCACAAAATCGAGGAAATCAACCATTGAGGAGCGTCGACGGGTTTCTCCTCCTCAAGAAACCCGCGGAATTGACCTCGTTTCAAGCCTTGGGACCAATCAAGAAGATCCTTCCGGGCACGAAGGTCGGTCACACCGGAACGCTCGATCGGTTCGCCGAGGGCTTGCTTCTCGTCGTCTGTGGCCGAATGACCCGCCTGACTCCCGTCCTCACGGGTTTGGACAAGGAGTACGTGGCCGACGTCCGTTTCGGCAAAGAAACCACCACGCTCGACCCGGAGGGGGACACTGTGGCGGAGGGACCGGTTCCGGATCTCGAGACCATCGAGCGCGCGGTGGAGGGATTCGTCGGCTCCATCGAGCAGGTTCCGCCCCAGTACTCGGCAATTCACGTTGGCGGAGTGCGCGCCTACCGCTCGGCACGGAGGGGAGAGACGGTGACGATCGCGCCTCGACCGGTGACTATTCGTCGAATCGAGATCGAGGGTTTCGAGGACGCAACCGCCCGGCTTCGCGTCGAGTGCTCCTCTGGAACCTATATCCGGGCTCTCGCACGCGATCTCGGACGCTCGTGTGGAAGCTATGCCTCTCTCACGAAGCTCGTGAGAACCCGGGTCGGCGCGTTCGAGCTTGCCGAGGCCGTGGCTCCGGAGGATTTTCGCCCGGAGAGAGATCTCTACGACTGGCACTCGTGTTTTTCGCGGCTTCCCGAGGTTCAGGAGCTCAGAATCTCGGCGGGCCGCGAGGCAACAGTCAGACGGGGAGGGCGAATCGACGAGCGGGACTTCCTCGCTCCGCCCGCCGACGGTCGTGTTGCGGTCTACGACGAACAAGGCCAATTCCTGGCCCTCGTGCTCAAACAGGAGGGGAAATACCGCTATGAGATGGTCGCCGCCCCGCCGGGACATTGACTTTTTTACTAATTTCAGTAGACTGAACAACTTAGTCGCAGAGAACAGAGATTTTCCCCTACAAGGATGAAGGAGATTTCGATGGCTTTGACAAAGCAGGAAAAGCAATCCGTTATTGCCGAATACGGCAAGAAGGATAAGGATACGGGTGCCACAGAGGTGCAGATTGCACTGCTCACCGATCGTATTCAGCATCTAACCGAACATTTCAAGACCCACAAAAAGGATCATGCATCCCGACGAGGCCTGCTCAAGCTCGTTGGTCAACGTCGCAGGCTGCTTCGATATTTGGCACGCAAGGACCTCGAAAGCTATCGGGCAATCTTGGGTAAATTGAACCTCCGCAAATAGACGTGAACAGAAGGAATAGAAATGACACACAAAGTAAGTCTCAAGGTAGGCGGGGAAGAGCTTACCCTCGAGACTGGAAGAATGGCAAAACAAGCGAACGGAGCCGTCCTGGCAACCTACGGCGGCTCGGTCGTGCTGGCAACGGTATGTTGTTCAGAAAAGGAAGTTGAAGGACTCGACTACGTCCCGCTTCAGGTCGAGTACAACGAGAAATACTACGCAGCAGGCAAGATTCCCGGCGGGTTTCTCAAGCGAGAAGGACGGCCGAAAGATCGGGAGATCCTGGTCTCGCGGCTAATCGATCGTCCGATGCGCCCGCTCTTCGACAAGCGCTTCGCGCGAGAGATACAGGTCGTTCCAACAACTATCTCCACCGATCAGATCAATCCCCCGGACGTCGTGGCTATGGTCGCGGCATCCGCCGCGGTCCTCATCTCCGACATACCGTTCGGCGGCCCAGTCGGAGCTGTCCGGGTGTGCGCGGTAGGCGACGAGCTCGTGCTCAACCCGACCTTTCAACAGATCGAAGAGGCGAAGCTCGATATCATCGTGTCCGGAACCGAAGAGGGCATCACGATGGTCGAGGGCGGATCTCACGAGGTTTCGGAGGACATTCTCCTCGAGGCCATCACGAAGGCGCATTCAGCCATCGTCGAGATCTGCCGGATCCAGAAGGCCCTGGCCGAGGTCGCCGGCATCCCGAAGATCGAGATAACCCGCGAAGAAGTGAAGTTGGCGAAACACGATGAGATTCTCAAGGCCGCCGAGCCGTTGATGGAGACTGCCTGCTTCGTCGAGGGGAAACACAACCGATCGAAGGCTATCAAGAAGCTCAAAGGCGACATCCTCGAGCGTTTCAAGGACGATATTCCCGAAGAACAGGGAAAGCTGTTCGACGCGCTCATGGAGGAGCTCGAATCGAGCGTCGTGCGAAAATCCATCCTGACCAGAGGCGTGCGAACTGACGGACGCGGTCCGGAGGATATCCGTCCGATTGCCTGCGAAATCGACGTTCTACCGCGGACGCACGGCAGCGCGCTTTTCACCAGAGGAGAGACTCAGGCTCTCGCCGTAACGACCCTCGGGACGGTTTCCGACGAGCAGATGATCGACGATATCGAAGGCGAGAAGCGGTTCCAGAACTTCATGCTTCACTACAACTTCCCTCCTTTCTCGGTGGGCGAGACGGGTCGTCTTTCGACCGGCCGTCGAGAGATCGGGCACGGCCATCTCGCGCAGCGCGCCATCGCGGGAGTGCTCCCCTCGAAGGAGGATTTTCCCTACACGATCAGGATCGTCAGTGAGATCCTCGAATCGAACGGCTCCTCGTCGATGGCAACTGTCTGCGGCGGCACGTTGTCGCTGCTCAATGCGGGCGTGCCGATTCGAAAGCCCGTGGCGGGTATCGCCATGGGCCTCATCTCCGAGGGTGAGAAGACGGTTGTGTTGAGTGACATTCTCGGTGAGGAAGATCACCTCGGAGACATGGACTTCAAGGTTGCGGGAACCGAAGAGGGAATCACCGGCTTCCAGATGGATATCAAGATCTCCGGAGTAACGGCGGAAATCCTCAAGACCGCGTTGGAACAGGCCCGCCGAGGGAGACTGCACATCCTCGGCATCATGAACCAGACAATCAGCGCACCGAGCAGCACGATTTCGGAGTATGCGCCAAAAATCGTCACCTTCAAGATCGACACCGAGAAAATCGGCGCCGTCATCGGACCCGGCGGCAAGACGATCAAGAGCATTTCGGAGAAGACCACTGCTTCGATCAACATCGACAACGACGGTACGATCATCATCTACGGAAAGGATCGCGCAAAGGCCGAAGAGGCCGAACAGATGATCCGCGGACTGGTCGAGGAACCTGAGGTGGGAAGGGTCTACAACGGCATCGTTAAGCGAATCATGGATTTCGGGGCCTTCGTCGAGATCTTCCCGGGAAAGGAGGGGTTGGTCCATATCTCCAAGCTCTCACGAGACCGGGTCAACTCCGTGACTGACGTCCTTAAGGTTGATCAGGAAATCCCCGTAAAATTGATCGAGATCGATCGAATGGGGCGAATCAATCTGAGCTACATTGACGCAATCGACCCGGACGGCGAAAGAAGCGGCTCCAGCGCACCTTCTCGCCACGGATCCGGCGATGGAGGACACCACGGAGGGGGCGGCCGAAGACCACCCCAGTCGAGCCATCGACGGCATGACTGACCGAGAGGTGGCCTTGTCGGGTATTTCCGTGCGATGCTCCGCACGGAAACCCGAGTTGCTTCCGCACTATGCCTCGGCCGATGCGGCCGGGGCCGATCTAAAGGCCGATCTCGAGGCGCCGGTCGTACTGACTCCCGGGAAACGGCTTCGGGTCGGGACTGGGCTCCGAATCGAGCTGCCGAAGGGCTTCGAGGCTCAGGTCCGGCCTCGGTCCGGTCTGGCGCATCGCCACGGGATTACCCTGTTGAACAGCCCCGGGACCATTGATTCGGACTATCGCGGCGAGGTTTCGGTCATCCTCGTGAATCTTGGAGACGAGCCGTATGAAATCCTGCCGGCGGAGCGAATTGCGCAGCTCGTCATAGCGCCGGTGGCTCGAGCGCAGTTCGTTGTGAGCGCCGATCTGGAGACGACCAACCGGGGCGAAGACGGCTTCGGCT
>Ga0315535_1001620_pt1 | contig 14848 bp, 9 predicted proteins | sample SalMarSW160220MG_2_FD_203092 | JGI IMG/M metagenome (GOLD analysis project Ga0315535, IMG submission 203092) | Salt marsh sediment microbial communities from the Plum Island Ecosystem LTER, Massachusetts, United States - Salt Marsh Sediment SW1602-20 ...
AAAAAGTCTCCAGACCATTGTGGATGATTTCAGGGGAGGGGATGAAGCTGCCACCCATATCATGAATCATTTCCTCGAAGATTTTGGAGTGGCCATGTCCACCCTGATCAATATCCTGGATCCCGACCAGATCGTGCTGGGAGGGGGCGTCTCCAACATTGATGAACTCTATACCATTGGGATCGAAAAAGTCAGGAAAAATGTTTTCAAGGAAGATCCGGAGATACGTATTGCCCGAAACCTCCTTGGAGATTCTGCAGGAGTAATAGGTGCTGCATTGCTTCACGAAGTTAGGAACAAGGTATAAAATGACCCCCCCTTCATAATACTTTTCTATATTCCGGGGCCTATGGCACATTAGAAAAAGAAGAACGTGTTTCCACTCTCTTTCATGATGGTCCACACAGTCTAAATAATGAAAAGGCGTTTAATTGGTTAATGCATGCGATTAATTTATAATTTTATCTTTCGCCTCATGCTGAGCTGTGCCCAAATGAAATTTCCCATCAAATACATTCTATACCCCTGTCTCATTCTGTTTTTGTGCTTTGCACGCTCTGAGATCCTGGCGCAGGAGTGGACCCGGTTCAGGGGAATCCAGGGAAGAGGAATCGACACCTGCCTGACAGCTCCCGTTTCGTGGGATTCAAGCGGCTTCCGATGGAATATATCACTCCCGGGAACAGGAAACGCTTCCCCGGTTGTCTGGCGCAATATAATCTTTGTGACCAGTTCGGATGATGAGAAAGACCTGGGTTACCTGATGGCTTTGGATGAGAGGGAGGGTAAGGTGCTCTGGCAAAAGCAGTTCGATGTGAAGGATCTGGCCATGCACAAAGACAACAACCTTGCATCCCATTCGCCTGCAGTGGATGAATCACAGGTCTATGTGGTCTGGTATTCTAAGGAGAGAACCAGGCTTATCGCATTTTCTCATGAGGGTGCCCTTCAGTGGCAGGCAGAATTTGAAGGGATTGAGGCCAGGCATGGTGGTGGCAACTCTCTGATGCTCACTGAAACAAAAGTGGTTTTTACCCGTGAACAGGAGGATAGCAGTTCTTTCAGGAGCTCATGGGTAGCCGTGAACAAGCAGACAGGTGAGACTGCCTGGGAACTGGAGCGCGAAACCTGCCCCAGAAATTCCTTTTCCACCCCCATTCTGGTAAACAACCTCAAGCAGGAATCTCAACTTCTGTTTACAAGTGAGGCCCACGGATTTACAGGAGTGGATCCGGAAACTGGTAAGGTGCTTTGGGAGCGAAAAGGTTTGCTGACAGCCCGGGTAGTGTCATCTCCTGTCTATTCAGACGGGTTGATCATCGGATGCCGGAATGGCCTGGGAGTGGTTCTGGATGTGGATCTGAATACAAACCAGGCGGGAGATTCAGCGCTTTATACCTTGCCTCGCAATTTGTCTCCCTATGTACCTACACCCATTGTTGTGGACGGTTTGCTCTATTTATTTATCGACAATGGCACTGTCGCGTGCGTGGATTTTGATTCGGGCAAATTGTTGTGGAAGGAGAGGCCTGCAGGTCCCATCTACGGTTCCCCCGTCTGCGTGAACGGAAACCTCTACTGTATTACCAAGGCAGGAGAGGTGGTAGTGGTGCGCGCCTGTTCCAAATATCAGTTGTACGGGGTTTACCCCCTTGGAGAAGGTAGCTTTAGCACACCTGCAATGTGTTCATCAGGCATGGTGTTCCGCACCTTCACAAGACTCATGCTCCTTGGAAAGGATAAAATATGAAATATACCCAACGTAAAAATCAAACCAATGAAAAAAACATCCCCAAATCTCAAGTTCCTCGTTCTGGTCATCAGCCTGCTGGCAGCCGCCTTCAATCTCTCTGCGGAGGTAAAACTGCCAAAGATACTTGGAAGCAACATGGTGCTTCAGCGCAACCAACCCGTCCACATATGGGGCTGGGCGGACAAGGGCGAAAAGGTGACCGTTATCTTTCAGGAACAGAAGACAACTGTCAAAACCGGAAAGGAAGGCAAATGGATGGTCACTCTTGATCCCCTGCAGGCCGGAGGTCCGTTTGAAATGGAAATCAGTGGAAAAAACACCCTCACACTTGAAAATATACTGATCGGCGATGTGTGGATATGTTCCGGCCAGTCGAACATGGAATGGACCCTTTCCAATTCAAACAATGCAGAAGAGGAGATTCTGGCTGCAAACCATCCTCAGATAAGGCTTTTCGAAGTACCCAATAACATCCAGCTGGCACCTGTTGAGGATATTCCTTCCGGACAATGGAAAGTGTGCAATGGGGAAAACGCCAGAAATTTTTCTGCGGTGGGCTATTTTTTCGGCAGGGATATCCACAGGGAGGTGGGTGTGCCCATTGGACTGGTCAGTACCAATTGGGGAGGTACCAATGTGGAGACCTGGACCAGCAGGGAGATGGCAATGACTGATCCGGAGATGAAAAAGGCAGTGGAAGGAATTGACCAGATGAATATAGATGAGCTCAGGGAGAGGATGGAGAACGAGCGGCGGGAATTGCTGGCCTCGCTTGGTGATCTGGAACCCGGAATTGTCGATGGAGATCCTGTCTGGGCCGGTGAACATATCGATCTCGCAGCCTGGAAGACAATGGAGGTACCCGGCCTGTGGGAATCCAAGGGTCTGAATGGTGTGGATGGCGTGGTATGGTTCAGACGGACATTTACCCTTACTGAGGAGCAGGCTGGCAGTGAAGCGGTCCTTTATCTGGGCCCCATTGATGATGGTGACCGGACCTGGGTAAACGGGGTGGAAGTGGGTAAAACCCTGAATGCCTATAATGCCGCACGTGTATACAAAGTCTCTCCTGACATCCTGAAACCGGGAGAGAATACCATTGCAGTCAGGGTTGAGGATATTGGCGGAGGTGGCGGCTTCTGGGGGGATGCTGATGACATGAGAATCCTGACTACAGAGGGACCCATACAACTGGCTGGCAACTGGAATTACCGGGTCTCATCAGAAGGCTTCCAGGTGAATATTCAAATGGCCATCGGTCCCAATTCAAAGCCCACCCTGCTCTATAACGGCATGATTCATCCGCTGATCAACTTTTCTGTACTGGGGGCCATCTGGTACCAGGGGGAAGCAAATGCCGGAAGGGCCTACAGGTACCGGACCAGATTCCCCAATTTGATCAATGACTGGCGCAATAAATGGGGCAATCCTGATATGGGGTTCTGTTTTGTTCAGCTTGCGAATTTTATGAAACCGGTGGATGTTCCGGCAGAGAGTGAATGGGCAGAACTGCGTGAAGCACAGACCATGACCCTGTCCTTACCCAAAACGGGGATGGCTGTAATCATTGATATTGGTGAAGCAGACAATATTCATCCACGAAACAAGCAGGATGTGGGGAAGAGACTCTCCCTGGCAGCATTGCATGATACCTATGGAAGAGATGTGGTCTATTCAGGACCGGTCCTGAAAGAGATGAAAATAGAGGGATCATCCGTTGTACTTGCGTTTGATCCCATGGACAGTGAACTGGTTGTCCGCGACAAATACGGATATGTAAGGGGATTTGCAGTTGCCGGTGAGGACCGGGTGTTTCACTGGGCCAGAGGTGTAAAAGAAGGAAACACAATCACATTGGAGTGTGAAGAAGTGGATGCCCCTGTGGCTGTAAGGTATGCATGGGCAGATAATCCTGACGATGCGAATCTGTTTAACACAGCAGGTTTGCCCGCCGGCCCCTTCCGGACGGATGAATGGCCCGGAGTGACCTTTGGCAAATAGCTCCATGCTTCAACCTTCCAGCGTTCTTTTCCTGTTTTGGCATGAATGTATTTGTTATATTTACATGCCATCTGCTGTCGTTTGTTGGAGCACCTTATAAAAACCAGATGAAAATGAAGCATCATTCTATTATTCAGATGATTGGGAAAACCAAAATCAAACTTGTTCTATTGATCATGGCAAGTATGATTCTGAATTCCTGTAAAGAAGAACCTCAAATCTGGAAAACAAAGTCCGAAGAGCAGGTGGTTGCAGATTATGTGGCCAATCATACCGATCAGTATGGTGAGTTTCATAAATTGATTGAATTGACAGGGATGAAAGCCCTCCTGAAGGTCAGAGGTCCTTTTACAGTGTTTCTCCCTACCGATGAAGCCATGTTTGAATATTACCAGTTTAAGAATGTTAATTCACTGGATGATTTCAGTGCTGAATTTCTGAAGGAATTAATCCTCTATCATATTGTAGGAGCTGAGATTGGAGCGAACGATATTGGACTGGGTGCCCTTAGGGAGAAGAATGCCGTTGGCGATTACCTGGTTTCCGAATTTAAGGATTCGGACATAATGATTCATAAATTCTCAAAAATCATTGAGCGGGATGTTCGTGCAGCCAATGGGTATATTCAGGTCATTGACAGGGTAATTGATCCAATTACAGCGGACATTTACAGTGTGACAGTTGCCGATCCTTCCTATACAATCTTCTCAGAAGGGCTTCGCATCACCGGGCTGAAGGATACCCTGGAGATCATTAGTTTTCCTTTTGGGAACAGTCTGGCCCGGACCCGGTTTACAGTACTTGCAGTGGCGGATACCATTTATAACCGTTATGGTATTTATGATGTGGCTGATTTGATCGAATGGTGCGGTGCCAACCCGGATAGTGTAAGCTATCTGGATAATCCGTTCTACCGGTACATGGAATACCACTGCCTGAATAACAGTTATTACCTGTCAGACCTGGAAACCGGTGTATATCCGATCTTATCCAGGGATAACAATGTATCGTTTACCATTGACACAGACTATAAAATTAACTACGATCGCACAACCAAAGCCTATACAGGCTTCATTATTCCGGCCTCAAACACCCCGGCAAAAAACGGTGCTTTGCATGCCACCAATGATATACTGCCTGTCATTGAGCCTGCTCCGGCTTCTGTTACTTTTGAGACCACCGATTTTTTCGACCTGACCATAAGGGATTATTATCAAAGTTATTATGAGCGGTTTTTTGACGGTGAAAATACCTTTGAAAAAATCAAATTTTCGGGGGATTACCTGTTATACTATTACCAGGTCAACAACACGTCGATCGTTAATGGTGATTGTTTTAGTATGCAGGGCTGGTGGACGATCTCCATTACTTTTCCGAAAGTGATGAAGGGGAAATACGAAGTTTTCGTATTCCAGCCACCCTGGAGTGACGTCACCGACTGTGCCGTTTACCTTGACGGCAAATTGACTCCCTATGTGTATACCGGGTCCTTTGGTACGGGCGCCGGCGGGTTACAGAAAGTTGCCGATGCCGATTTTGCAACCACCGCCGAGCATACAATTGCCCTCCGAAATGTGAGTGCGGGAATGGTGTTCTGGGATTATGTGGTTTTCGAGCCTGTTCAATAGTTTTCAATATTCAAATCCATCATTATTCCTATGATATCAAGTCCGAAGAACCATTTCAAATTGCGTAGAACATTCAAAGGAAACCGGGCAAAAATTGCCTTCATAGGATTGGGACTAAGTTCTACCCTTTGGTTTCTCATCCGGGTTGTACCCAAACCATCCCGTGCTGCCTATCCCTGTATGCATGCAGCGGCTCCAATCATGTCAGGTTTTATCATATGGATGCTTACGGTCACAGGGGCGGCTTATGCCTTTAAAAAGGCAAAGCAAAAACTTATGGAAGCCAGATACATGGCTGCAGCCCTGCTTTTAATCCTGGGGGTTGCAGGTACAATACTTCTGACGAATCGTTCGGATGCTGAAGCAAATGCAAACCCGCTGCCATTTGAAATCTGGTACAAACCAAATGTTCCGGTGGGTGTAGCCAAAGGAGATTTTCCGGGAAGGGTAGCCTGGGGACACAATCCCCGGATTGCATCGTGGGACGGTGAAACTGGTTTTTGGTGGGCTGATGAATCCAACGATCAGAAGGAAACGGATAAGTTGTTAAGTCAAACGCTGTTCAGCCTGACCAATACAAAAACAGAACAAAAGGCCTGGGATGCCTTGTTCAACTACTTTAATCAAGTCAAACATAAGCTAACAAAGGGCTATCGGTCCGGCGAAAAAATCGCCATCAAAATAAACATGAACAATACCGATGCACACCAGAGCAGCAACCGGATCAATGCAAATCCCCAACTGGTACTTTCCCTGCTGAGCAGCCTGATCAATGAGGCGGGGGTAGCACAGGAGCAAATTGTTGTCGCTGATCCCAGCCGGTTCATTACCGACAATATTTTCAATAAATGCCATGCCATTTTTCCACATGTTACTTTTATTGATCATAACGGGGGGGACGGACGCGAGAAGGCAACTTTTGTGGAAAACGGGTTTGTCTATTCCCGGGATTTCGACCGCCAGACCACAGGATTGGCAAGCTGTTTTGTGGAAGCTGATTATGTGATCAACATGGCTTTGATGAAAGGGCACGTGGGCCAGGGTGTAACCCTCAGTTCCAAAAACTTCTTTGGCTGCCTGAACATTGAAACGGACTGGCGCAAGAATGCGCATGGCAGCGGATTCAGTCAAAGCAGTGAAGGAAAGAGACAGTATTCGGTTTATCCGGATTTCATGGGGCATAAAGACCTGGGTGGGAAAACCATGCTTTTTCTAATTGACGGCATTTATGGCAATAAATTTGTGGATGGGATCCCTGAATACAAATGGGCATTGGCCCCCTTTAACAATGAGTGGCCCAACAGTCTGTTTGCTTCCCAGGATGGAGTGGCCATTGAATCAGTGGTTCTGGATTTTGCACTTACCGAATGGCCCGATGCACCGGAGATGATGTACAGCGATCATGCCATGGAGGAGATGGCACTGGCCAACAATCCTCCATCGGGTACGGTTTACGATCCGGAGCGGGATGGTACCATATTGGGAAGCCTGGGTGTTGCCGAGCACTGGAACAATCCCCGTGACAAGCAGTACAGCCGTAATCTGAAAACCGGTGAGGGCATAGAGCTGGTCTATTCGCTGGTTAAAAAATAGCCGCTTTCGAAACTTAATATTGATTTCCTTTCTTTCAGCCCCGGGGAGGATCATCAGGGGGTTCGGCTTTATCAGGATTTTTGTATATTTCTTCAGGTATAAACAATAATCCCGGAAATCATGAATAACAGAAGAGATGTGTTAAAAGCACTGGCGCTGCTTCCTCTGGCAGCCTGTACCCGGACTGTTGACAACAGTGCCAGTACGGATCCCCTTCAATCCAGCCCTTCTCCGGCAGGCTGGCAACCGGATGGCAGGGATCTCAATCTGCAGAAGGTGAAAATAAAAAGAGTGAAGGCCATTGTTACCGCACCTTACGGCATTGAACTGGTCATTGTCAAGGTGGAAACAGACCAGCCCGGACTTTACGGCATCGGATGTGCGACTTTCAGGCAGAGGGCCCGCACGGTTGTGTCTGCCATAGACGATTACCTGGATGATTTTTGCAGGGACAAGGATGTTGGCAATATTGAGGATATCTGGCAGACCACATACGTGAGCTCCTACTGGCGGAATGGACCGGTTCTGAACAACGCCCTCAGCGGATTGGATCAGGCCCTGTGGGATATCAAAGGCAAAATGGCCGGGATGCCGGTTTACCAGTTGCTGGGTGGCAAAACCCGGTTTGCGGTTGATACCTATACCCACGCATCAGGGTCCACACCCGAGGAGGTCATGGATGCTGTGGAGAGATACAAGGAACAGGGATACAGACACATACGTATTCAGTTGGGCGGATATGGCTCAACCCATTTAACCAAACAACCGGATTACAAACAATATGGATTCGGGCAACCCGATGACAACACCCTGGATCCACAGGCCTATAAAAGGGGTGCCATCCACATATTCAAGCTGGCCAGGAAAAAATTCGGGGATGATATAGAGTTCCTCCATGACGTACATGAACGGATCGAGCCCATGGATGCCATCGATCTGATCAAAAAGCTGGAAGAATACAGGCCTTACTTCATCGAAGACCCCTTCTCGCCTGAGAACATGGGCTGGTTTAAAATGTTGCGTCAGCAGAGTGCTGTCCCCATTGCCATGGGTGAATTGTTTAACAACCCGCATGAATGGGTTGAGCCCATGAGCCAGCGGATGTATGATTTCATCCGGGTTCACATCTCCCAGATAGGAGGGATCACACCCGCCATGAAGGTGGCCAGACTGGGAGAATGGTTCAATATCAAAACAGCGTGGCATGGTCCGGGTGACACTTCCCCTGTGGGGCATGCAGCAAACGCTCATATAGACCTGGCTGTATGGAACTTTGGTATTCAGGAGGGGCAACGCTTCAATGAACTCACCCATGAAATTTTCCCGGGGACACCGACCATTGAGAACGGGTATTTGTTTGTAAATGAAGCGCCCGGACTGGGAATTGACATCGACGAGGAGAAAGCGAAACAGTATCCGCTCTCCCGATATAATTTCAACTGGACACAGGTACGCAAGGCTGATGGCACTCCTGTCAGGCCCTGATCTGGAAAAATTGTTTTACTGCAAAATACAAACCAATGAAAAACAGAAGAGATTTTATCAAAACCTCTGCCGTTTTGAGCGTTTTCGGCATGTTGCATCAATGGGCCTCGGCCATTCCATTGGCTGATACCCACGGAAATGTGCTGCCTCAGCGCAGGCTGCTCAGGAACGGAGAGAAGGTTACCGCATTTGGCCTGGGTGGGTGGCATGTGGGAGATGCCGGAAGTCCGGCGATTTCTGAAAAGATGGTGGAGATGTCCATGGACAGGGGCGTCAGGTTTTACGATACGGCAAGGGTTTACCAGAATGGAGGTTCAGAGGAGCTGCTTGGACAGTTTCTGGTACCCAAATACCGGGATCAGGTTTTTCTGATGACCAAGAGTCACGCGAAGACCGGTGAGGATGCAAAAAAACACCTGGAACTCTCCCTGAAGGCCCTGAAAACAGATCAGGTTGACCTGTGGCAGATCCATACCATTGTTAGCCCGCAAGATGTGGATCAGCGAATCGAGAACGGGGTGCTGGATGTGTTTCTTGAGGCCAAAGCGAAAGGCAAGGCGCGCTATATTGGTTTTACGGGTCACACCAGTCCAAAAACCATGTTGTATTTTCTGAAACGGCTTGAGGAACTTGGCCTGGAGCTGGATACCTGCCAGATGCCTCTGAACGTGCTTGATCCCAGCTTTGAATCTTTCCAGAAGAATGTTCTGCCGGTCCTTCTGGAGAAAGAGTACGGTGTGATTGCCATGAAAACCATGAGCGGGGGCAGCATGATGGGAGAACGCATCGATACCACACCCAAAGAGATCACCACAGATATGATCCCCGATATGGTCAAAGAGACCGGGGTCACTCCTGCAGAGTTGCATCAGTACGTCTATGCCTTGCCAGTTTCAACCCTTGTAAGCGGAGCCGATAGCCTGGAACAGCTGGACCACAACATCGGGGTGCTTGAAAACCTGAAGAAGCTCAGCGAATCAGAGATGCAAAGACTGATAGAAATTACCAAACCCTATGCCGGGCTTATTGTGGAGAATTACAAGCGGGTGTTAAGCTGAAGGAACAGTCCAACCTAGAATCTGTATGCCGCTTTTTTCAGTGTGGAAACATCCCTGATCGGGTTTGGAGGGTTTAAACTTGCGGCCAGGAACTTATATATTTTCACCCTGATTTCGTTGGCTGTTTTTGTATCCATCCTGTCGAAGGAGTGGCCTCCCGGTATTTCCTGGTAGATCTCATATTCAAACTTCTTGTTCTCAGCTTTGAGTGATTTAATCAGGTGCTCCACTTCCAGCACATTCACATCATCATCGTTGGTATTGGTATGAATAAGCAGGGGTACATCTTTCATTTTGTGTGCGTTCCATGCCGGTGACCTGCGACGGTACTCATCCACGTTTTCATAGGCTGTCTGGCCAATATGATAATCTGCGGAATACAAATCCCGGTACTCCTGTGTTTGATAACCCATCCGGGCAATCAGATCGCTCACAGGAACTCCGGCAAATGCTGCCTGGTAATCCTCCGGGTGATCAAAAATATTCATCAGCGTGATCAATCCGCCGTGGCTCCAGCCCATAATTCCAACCCGTTTGGCATCTACGATATCAAAATTTTCAACCATGTAATCCCTGCTGGCTTTCACATCCTCTACCTCAAGCCCTCCATAATCAATACTCTCATAAAGACTTTTTCCATATCCTGTACTTCCACGGTACTCAGCAGCCACAATGATATATCCCTGGGCAACAAGTTCGCGGATAATGTGGGTATAGTAGGTTGAAAAATCGGAATGAACACCACCATGGGGCAAAACGATCAGGGGATATTTTTTTTCCGGATCTGTATTTTTGGGGATAATCGCGTAGGACCAGAACTTCAACGGATTTCCGGCACCCTGGGCTGTGGGGTTCTCTTCCTTCCACTTTGGAGGACCGTAGATGTACACCTTGTCTATCCAGGCCACATCCTCCAGTTTCTGGATCCAAAGGATATCATCGATCTTTTTTTGGAGTGCATCGAAGGTATGTTCCATGTTAGCCATCTGACGGTTCAGGGACTCGATCTGCTCTTGGAGTTCTTCGGCTGATTGCGCCTGGAGATTGATTGGGTTAAAGACCACAAGGAACAACATGACAAGGGCAAACAGCGTCTTATTCATTGCATTTGGGTTTTATTGAACTTTAGTTTTGCAATTCGTATTCCATCAAGACCGGGATTCAGAGCAGCGATGTAAAACTGGTTGTTGTAATGAATGATCTCAGGTGCTGCAACAGGCAGCTGTCCGACCTGATATTCATCACTATCAACCCCGAAATTGAGGGGATCGGATGAACAGTACTGGGTGTTTATTTGCTTGCCAATGTACCTTTGGTTCCTGAACAGTATATACTTATCCTCCATCTGAACCACAAAAGGACACTCAGCATCACCTCCATACCAATAGTCAAGGTCTGCCACCCTGCCTCCTGCGGAGACCATGTGTTCCTCCCCCCAGTTGAGAAGGTTGTCAGAGGTCCGGCAAAAGATGGCTGCTTTCAACCGGGACGTGTCATTGTCTGGCTTATGGGCGACATAATAGCAGTAATACTGATCATTGCTATGCAGGACCATGGCATCGCGGGTATTTATCCAGTGACCGGATGCACTTCTGAACAGAATGGGTTTGCCTTCCTCGTTAACATATCGCTCAAATTTTTTTCCATCGGTACTTGTCGCCAGGCAAATCTGGTCCCATCCGCCATAGAACATATGGTAAACGCCATCCTTCTTGATCACATGGGGGGCCTGCAATCCTCCTGAAACCTCTCCCAGGCTGGTGTCAGCCATCATTTTGATGCCCGTTGAAATCCACATGGTATCTGTCAGGTTCTGTGCTTCCCAGCCATGAAACAACCTTGTGTTTTTGCCGCAGCCGGTATGCCTGATGCATGACCAGATTTGCCATGTGCCATCTGCTGCCTGCCAGACGCCGAAATCCACAGGTTGCTGCTTTTCAGTGGTATATTCGCCAAGATCGGGGTTGCCGGCTACCTGCCACCAGTCCCCCACAATCTCAGGCACATACACATATTCAGGCTTATTTTTAGCCCCTGTTTGACAGCCTGAGATCCACAGGACAATTGCAAGGAGGATGCATCCTTTTAAAAATGTTTTCATCTGCAGGTAAGTTATACAATCATTTTTACGATCCAAAGTCCATTTACTCAGATTTTCTTCAGAATTGATGGCTATTCTTGCCTTGAATTCTTATAAAACAAAATTATACGATGGAAATGAAAAATCTGATTTACCTTCTGCTGGCACTATTCATTCTTTCCTCATGTGATGAAACCATAGTACCTGATCCGCCCATTGACCTGTCTGATTCCATCAGTATGGGCGCCGGGTATGCCAATGATATTTACTATTCTTTGGAGAATGGGATTGTCAAAACTACGCCACGCGCCGGATGGGATATTGCCTTTTCCACGAGTCCGATGAGTTCGACGGTCATGATCAATGAAGGGTATGGGGTTGAGCTCTATGCCTATCCGCTTGGGGGCTTGGATGCATGGGATGCCATAGACACCTCAGGGATGGCAGGGTGGACCAAATTGTACAACGTTGATACCACCTGGATGGGTGATGGTGCTGGTGCATTCGACAGAAACTTTACAGGTCATCCGGATTACGGATGGGGAGTTTATAACATGCAAAATCATGACGTGGTGGGAGACTCTCTTTTTATTATCAAATTAAGTGATGGCTCGCTGCAAAAGATATTGATTGTGAAAAGGGCAGCCATGAGCAATTCATACATCGTAAAATATGGCGATATTGATAGCGAGGGCATCATGAAAGAAATTGCCTGCGGTCCGGTCCAGAGTAAAAACTTCATCTATTTCTCACTTGAAACCGGCGAAGTTCTGGATAATGAACCCGATTCGGAATCCTGGGATATTGTTTTTACCAAGTACCATGATGAGTCTATTCCTTACATTGTGACCGGGGTGCTTTCAAACGTGAATGTTGAAACGGCTGAAGTAAGAAACATGGATACCAGTCTGGCAGATCCTTCAAGCGCAGCATTCTCCGAAGACATCTCGGTGATTGGTTCCGACTGGAAGTCCTTCGATATGGGCACATACACTTACCAGATAGAGCCCGACCTTTGCTACTTTGTAAGACGCGATGGGCTTACCTATAAAATTGTATTTACCGGCACCGACGGCAGTGAATCCGGTAAGATTGTTTTCGATATTGAGAAACTTGATTAAGTCGAATAAACCGGATTCGCTGGCATGGGGAAGAGCTTTTGCGCAGGCCTTGTATTGATTGTGATGGTTGGCATGGGAGAGGTGTACTCCCAGTCTTTCATTGTCATCATGGACAGGACTACGGAAAGTCCCCTTCCCAATGCCCATGTTTGCTTCGAAAGTCTGGACAAACAGAGTAGCTCCTATTCCCTGTCAGATAAAAACGGTAGTTTGGTAAACGGTATAGAGAAAAGATCTTTGATCTCCGTCTCCTATTTGGGTTACCAGACATTCATTGATACCATTGATCCCGGGGAATCCGTAAAGTTATACCTGGTTCCCTCCATGTACAGCGTTGATGAAGTGGTGGTCACTGCGCAATTCTCTCCCAGAAAACTGGACCAGTCCATTTACAAGGTGAAAGTCATTGGCAATAACATGGTGGAGAAAAAGGGGGCAACCAATTTAACTGAGCTCATATCCAACGAATTGAATTTCAGCCCTGTCAGGGATGCCGCACTTGGTTCTTCAGTGAGGATACAGGGGCTGGGGGGGGAACATGTGAAGATACTGGTAGATGGCGTTCCCATGGTTGGCAGGCAGAACGGGATTCTGGACCTTTCACAAATCAACGTCTCTTCCATAGACCACATTGAAATCGTGGAAGGCCCCATGTCGGTGGTCTATGGAAGCAATGCCATGGCCGGTGTGATCAACATCATCACCAAGGAAAACCACCGGCAGAGTCTGACCGCAGGTGTGGAGAGCTACTATGAAACAGTGGGCGTCTACGATTTCGATGGAAATTTCTCCCTGAACAGCGGGAAAAGCAGCCTGGGATTATCCGCCGGACGTTACTTCTTCGATGGGTATTCGGAAGTGGATACCTCACGGGCCAAGGAGTGGAATCCCAAGCTTCAATACAATGTGGACGGTTACTATGCACTGACCCTGGGCAGCTGGAAGACCAAACTGGCCACCAGCTATTTCAGTGAAGAGCTCCGGGACAACGGAGACCTCAATCCGGATTTGAATTACGAGGGGGCATTTGATTATTATCATTTTACCAAAAGATCCGCCAGCACCCTGGATGTAATAAAGAAGATCGGAGATAAACAGAACCTCAAACTAACAGGTGCCTATTCGTGGTACCGGAAATCCAAAATCTCTTATTTGAATGATCTTGTGGACCTGGAGAAGACCGTTGTTCCTTCACAAGCGGCCAGCGATACCACCACTTTTCATAATTACTTCAGCAGGGGGACCTACAGCAACGAGGAGCTTGACAGGATCAGTATCCAGGGTGGATATGAATTGAATTATGAAAGGGCTGTCAGTCGCAGGCTGGAAGGAACGGAAAGTATCGGAGATATTTCCGGATTTCTGAGCCTGAACATGACACCCCACGAGAAGCTGAATTTTCAGCCCGGGCTCAGGTACATTTACAATTTCAAGTACAAAGCCCCCCTGGTCTATTCTGTTAACGTTAAATGGGATCCTCTCGACCTTATCAGTTTGAGGGCATCCTACGCAAAAGGTTTCCGGGCGCCGTCCATTAAAGAACTCTACCTGAATTTCCAGGACATCAATCACAACATCATCGGGAATCCGGATCTGGAAGCCGAAACCGGCAACAATTATAACTTCTGGCTTGATCTAAATTTTGGAAAAAACAGTCATGCCTTCCAGGTATCCAATAATGTATACTACAATAAAATCCAAAATAAGATAGAGTTGTTGTATGATCAGGAAGATCCCACGGCAGCCATCTATTTTAATGTACCGGCCGGTGCAATGATATCCAAAGGTTTTTCAACAGATATTACCTACAAGCTTCATCCAAGGCTTACCCTGAACGCAGGGGTATTTCACAATGAATTATCAAGCATTATCAATACGAGCGAGTTCACCAGAAGTACCGATTATGCATCCAATTTCAAATACAAGAATGTCAAATACCGCTTTGAGCTTTCCCTGTTCTACAAATATACCGACAGGTATTCCAGGTATGTGGGTTCCATGGATATGGAAACAGGCGAGATCTATGATGTTGCCTTAAACTATCTGAATGGGTATCACAACATGGATGCAACCTTCAGCATTCCGGTTTTCAAGGATGCACTGAGGATCACAACAGGTGTGAAAAACAT
>Ga0315535_1001622_pt1 | contig 14842 bp, 13 predicted proteins | sample SalMarSW160220MG_2_FD_203092 | JGI IMG/M metagenome (GOLD analysis project Ga0315535, IMG submission 203092) | Salt marsh sediment microbial communities from the Plum Island Ecosystem LTER, Massachusetts, United States - Salt Marsh Sediment SW1602-20 ...
TGGTGGGTGCCGCGAAGACCAGAACACCGGAAGAGATTCTGGAAGCTGTTGAGGCGGGTATCCAGATCATCGGTGAGAATTATGTCCAGGAGGCCGAAGCCGCCTTTGCGGTCATCGGACCTCGTGTCAAATGGCACCTGATCGGACATCTTCAGCGGAATAAGGTGAAAAAAGCCGTTCCCCTGTTCGACATGATCGAGACCGTTGATTCCATGAGACTTGCTCGAGAAATAGACGCAGTATGCCTCAAAGTGAACAAAACCATGCCTGTTCTCATTGAGATCAATAGCGGAGAGGAAGAGCAGAAAGCGGGTGTTTTCCCCTCCCGGGCAGCAGCGCTGATCCGGGAAATCGCCGCGCTGGAGCGGGTAAAGGTTCAAGGACTTATGACCATGGGACCGCTTACCGGGCTTCCGGAGGATGCCCGGCCATATTTTCAGGTTACCAGACAGTTGTTCCACAAAATCGACAGTATGAAGATCCCGGGTGTGGAGATGAAGTATCTTTCCATGGGAATGTCCAATTCCTACAAGGTAGCCCTGGAAGAGGAGGCCAACCTGGTGAGAATCGGAACAAGGATTTTTGGCAAGCGTCATTACGGATAATGTCGAATGGATACGGGAGGTGTGATCTCGACCACACCGCTTTTCGGCAGTCCACGGGAAGAGAGTCTGAAATGGGTTATGCGGCAAAGGAAATGAAGCGCCTCATGGGAAAGGCAATCCACCGGCACCAGATGATCAATGATGGTGATCATGTCCTTGTGGCCGTGTCGGGAGGATTCGACAGCCTGAGCCTCTTATGGCTCCTGCGGGACCGGGTAAAACGGATTCCGATCAATTATCGCGTGACGGCGATCCACGTGGATCCAGGCTTTGGGGGAGATTCAGCGGAAAAGGTCCGGGAATTTCTTGAAGTACATGGATTTGATTATCGTGTAATTCGAACGCAGATCGGTCCCATGGCCCATGGTCCTGAAAACCGGGAAAACCCCTGCTTTCTCTGCGCGCGCCTGCGGCGGAAAGTCCTGTTCGAGGCGGCCCGGGATCTCGGATGCAGACTCCTTGCCTTCGGCCATAACAAGGATGATCTTATCGAGACTTTCTTTCTGAATGTCTTTTACGGGGCGTCCCTGTCTACCATGTTGCCGGCCCAATCTTTTTTCGGCGGTGCGCTGACCGTCATAAGGCCTCTGTACCTGGTTGAAGAACAGGCAATCCGCCGGTTTGCCAGGTCCATGGACTGGCCTGAGATTCGCCTTGGGTGTCCTACGGCAGGCAGGTCCCGGCGGGAAGATATAAAACAAATGCTGAAGCAGTTCTACCGATCGAACAGGAAGATAAAAGGGAATATTTTTCACGCGTTACACAACGTGAAGCCGGAATACCTCCCCACCCCTTTAAAACCTTGACCCGAACGAATCTTTTGCCTATAATCCGCCCCGCAGAATGGATCAGCGCGTTCCCGCCGGAAGGGCTGATTGAGAAAGCCTTTGCCCCTTTGGCCCGGATTTTTACCGGGCGAAGTCGAAACGGGCTTGCATCGTTACGGCGAATTGAGAGGAGGTCAGAATGGATCTGCCCAGGAAATTAGGTGTCGGAATAGTTACGCTCGTACCGGCCTTTGTTCTCGGAGGCGCCCTGTGGTCACTCACAAATTCATGGATCGCGGCGTGGATTCTGGAGGTCCTTTTTGCCATAGGATATGGCTATTGGGTGTGGGGAAAAAAGAACTCCGCCAGACATTCCTAAGGATTCTTTGCGGTTCGGAAAACCGTGTCTGCCGAACCGTGCCTCGTTGGTTTCACTTGGCTAGGGTCTCAAGGGCCTTTTCCACTACGTTCCCGGCCGTGATGCCGAAATGCCTGTAGATCTCCTGGTAGGGCGCGGAGGCGCCGAAGTGATCAATTCCTAAAACCGTCCCCTCCGATCCGGTATATTTGTGCCACCCCTGGCTGCACCCCGCCTCGATGGACAGGCGGGCCGTGACGCTCTCCGGAAACACACTCTCCCGGTATTCCGCCGGCTGCTCATCAAACAATTCCCAGGACGGCATGTCGACGATCCGGACCTTGATGTCCTGCTTTTCCAGCACCTGGCCTGCTTCAAGGGCAATGGAAACCTCTGAACCGGATGCAATGAGAATGATGTCGGGACTCCCGTCAGCAGCATCTTTGAGGATGTACGCCCCTCTTGCCAGGGAATCTGCCGGCTTGAGGCCCGAACGGTCCAGAACGGGAAGTCCCTGCCTCGTGAGAACAAGGGCCACGGGCCCGTTTTTCCTCCGGAGGGCGATACGCCATGCCTGGGCGACTTCATTCGCATCCGCGGGACGAATGACTGTCAGGTTTGGAACTGACCGGAGGCTCGCCAGTTGCTCAATGGGCTGGTGAGTGGGTCCGTCCTCACCCAGGCCGATACTGTCATGGGTGAATACGTAGATAATCCGGAGACCTATCATGGCCGCGAGTCGTATTGCAGGTTTCATGTAATCGGAAAAGATCAGGAAGGTGCCGCAATAAGGAATGAGGCCGCCGTGCAGAGCCATGCCGTTCATGATGGATCCCATGCCGTGCTCCCGCACACCGAAGTGGAAGTTTCTTCCCTCATATTTCCCGGCCTGGAAGTCAGCCTCGCCACTGATGAGGGTCTTGGTGGAAGGTGCCAGGTCGGCCGAGCCTCCCACGAGATTGGGGATATGAGAGGCGATGGCATTGAGCACCTTTCCTGACGCGGCGCGGGTGGCAGGTCCCTTCTGTTCGGAAGGAAAGGTCGGAAGTTCATTTTCCAGACCCTCGGGGATTTCGTGGTTCATCCACTTCTGCCAGGTGTCCGCCAGATCGGGAAAGGCCCGGCTGTATGAGCGGAAAACCTCGTTCCATTCCTTTTCCATGATTTTTCCCCGCTCGCGGCTCTGCAGGAAATGCGCTGCAGCTTCCTCCGGAACGAAGAAAGATGCTTCTGGAGGCCATCCCAGGTTCTTTTTCGTGAGGACAAGCTCTTCCTGACCGAGCGCTTCGCCGTGGGCGCTGGCGGTGTCCTGCTTATGAGGGCTCCCGAAACCGATATGGGTGCGAACGGCAATGATTGATGGCTTTCCGGTCTCCCGCTGTGCCTCCTGGATGGCGGCTGCAATTGCATCCAAGTCATTGCCGTCAGTCACCTGCTGAACATGCCAGCCATAGGCCTCGAATCTCTTCATACGGTTTTCCGTAAAGGCGAGCGCCGTGCTTCCTTCAATGGAAATGTGGTTGTCATCGTAGAGATAGATGAGTTTCCCCAAGCCGAGATGCCCTGCCAGCGATGCCGCCTCGTGGGATATCCCTTCCATCAGGTCGCCATCACTCACAATTCCGTATGTATAATGATCAACGATCGGATGCCCCGGCCTGTTGAAGCGCGGCGCCAGGAATCGTTCGGCGATAGCCATGCCGACCCCGTTTGCAAAGCCTTGCCCGAGAGGTCCGGTGGTGGTCTCTACTCCGGGCGCGCACCTGTATTCGGGATGCCCGGGAGTCATGCTGCCCCACTGGCGAAAGCTTTTGAGTTGCTCCATCGGAAGATCGTAGCCGGTGAGGTGGAGAAGACTGTAAAGCAGCATTGATCCATGTCCCGCAGACAGGACAAAGCGATCACGGTTCGGCCAGTTGGGATTCTCCGGGTTGTGATGAAGGAATCGTGTCCAGAGAGTATAGGCCATGGCAGCGGCGCCCATGGGCAGTCCCGGGTGGCCGGAATTGGCACGCTGAACAGCGTCCGCACACAGCATTCGAATGGTGTTGATACACAGGGTGTCTAAATCGTTTTTCATTGGTTTGCCTGATCTCCTTTCATGGATTTTCCTTTTTTCGACCTCATTTTATGCTTGTAATTATTATTGTTTTAGGTTAAATTGCTCGCAAATCGTTTCCTTAGACTGTAAAAGAGACTTTGTGGGCCTTCTTTGCCTGGTAACCCCCGGAGCAGGATTTTGTTCCCATGGAGAATGTGCTGGTATTGAACATCACCTATGAGCCCCTCAAGATCGTCGATTGGAAACGGGCAATCACGCTTCTTTTCCTTGGGAAGGTCGAGGTGCTCGAAGAATATGGACGGGAGATCCATTCGGTCAGTTTCAGTTTTAAGTTGCCCTCAGTGGTCCGCCTCCTGAGGATGGTGAAACGGCCGAAGACTCCGGTCAAATTCTCCAGACAGAACATCTATGCCCGGGACAAATATTGCTGTCAATATTGCGGACAGAAGTCTCCCCCGGAAGAGCTTACCTATGACCATGTTCTCCCCAAATCCCGTGGAGGGAAGACCGAATGGCGCAATATTGTTACCTGCTGCGTTGAGTGCAACCGCAGAAAAGGAGGACTCACTCCTTCGGAAGCAGGCATGAAACTCGTCCGAAAACCTTCCCGTCCCAAATGGGTCCCTACCCTCAGGATCACCATCGGCGTCCATGAGATACCTCGATCCTGGAGAGACTACCTTTACTGGAACGTGGAACTGCTTGAATAAAGGCTCCCTGGGACCCTGCTCCCGCCGGCTGTTTCAGCGAAGCCTTGCTCCCACATCTTCCGCGAGGCGGGCAATGGCCTCCTGATCTCCCGGTTTCAGCTCCCATGTGCTCATGGGAAGTTCACGATCCTGTTCCGTCCGTGGAATGAGGTGCAGGTGGTAATGCATGACCACCTGGTTGACCCCGCGTCCGTTCAATTGGAGGCACGCTACTCCGCTTGGGTTCAGCGCATCCTTCAGCGCCTGGATAATCTTCTTTGATGCTACGTGCACTGCCTTCAGGTCTTCCTCCCGGATTTCCCAGAGGTTTTCGGCATGGGCCTTGGGAATCACGAGGGTATGTCCCCTGGAAACCGGATTGATGTCCAGAAAGGCCAGGACCTTTTCATTTTCAAAGATCTTGAAGCTTGGGATCTTCCCGGCAACAATCTTACAAAAAATGCAGTCCGCCATCACAACCTCCTTTCCTCCTGACCCGGAAGCTTTGAACCCGCATAGTCTCCTCCCCTGTAAGTGAATGAAGAGACAAGAGTACTGTCTGTTGTCTGAGGGCGCCTCTCATGAGCGATAAAAAGCAGAGGGCCCTACTTCGGCGCCTCGGTCAGGCTTTTTAAGAGCATTTGTTTCCCTTCAGTAATGTTCGTTTTCTTTCTGATACTCGTAGCCCGCATGATATCAAATGTCCTGTCCTCGAAAAGGACCGGCACCTGCAGGACGTAGTCGGGATTCTGGCAGCATCCCGGGGCGAAATAGTAGCCGGGGCGTTTCCCTTCCCGGTATGTTCTCCGGGCTTTCTCAAGTCCTTGTCCTGAGAGTACAATCCCTGCCTGGCCTGAAAAGGTGGAGACGAATGTGCCCGGTTCGAAGAGTTTTTTTGGAGACATGTCTATTCCTTGGGTAGTTGATCCTCTGTCTCTCCCGGAACATGACCAGCGATCTTATCCTGTGCATGGGGACTTGTCGAGCCAAAAATTCCCGGACCTGTGCGGGTATCCATATTGTTATTCTCTGCCCTCTCGGAAAAGGAGAAATAGATTCTTCTCTCGAAACTCTGCGCCTCGAGCGTGGCGGTGAAAAGCCATTGAAGTCATGGGCTAAAGATGATCGTATGGGCTGATCTTCTTCTCGGCCACTTGTTCCATCAGTTCTTTTAAGGGGGAGAGCTCTGGATCCTCCATCCGGCGGAGACGCTCGATGAGGGTATGCATGGCGCCAGGTATGTAGGCTTCGAAATAGGCCTTCCCGTGGACCCTGGTGAGATTACCAAAGGCGCCCAGGATCTGCAGGTTCCTCTGGAGAGCCAGGAAGGGGAAATCCCGTACCAGGTCATCTGCCAGCACAGGGTCGTGTTTTTCGAGCAGGTCGAGATACACCTGGAAAATAGTGCCCTGAGTTTCGGAAGAAAGGGAACTGTAGGGATCGATCAGGAGAGAAGCGAGGTCATAGCCAAGAGGACCCAGGCGCCCACCCTGCCAGTCAACAAAACCGATCCGCCCGTCATCGACAAGGATATTCCTAGACTGGAAGTCGCGGAAAAGGAAAAAAGAATTTTGGGATCGTGATGCCCTGCCTGCTATGTATTCAAAAGCGGGGTCAAGTTTCCGCCAATCCTTCTCGAGCCCCAGGTACAGGCCCAGAAAAGCATTCCGGAAGTAATCCGATTCGTACAAGCGCATAACCGAGCGGTCATAATACCCTGTCTGGCAGCACCATCCGGTTTCAAAGCCTTCGGCGCAGTCCCGCTGCATCCGGAGGAGCAGGCCGACTATCCGGCGGTACAGGGGAATCGGGTCCTTTCCGCCGGCAACGACGTCCTGAAGCCGCAGTCTGCCCAGATCCTCCATGATTACCCAGCCCCTTTCAGGCTCGAACGCGTAAATCCGGGGCACGGGAATCCCTTTTGATTTCAGATGACTCCCGATTTTGATGTACGCGAGATTTTCCCTGTGTGCGAAGGAATCGACAGGCGGGTTTGAAAGAATGATAAAGCGCCTATCAGAGTCCACGCAGGGTACCCGCCAGAAAAGGCGCCTGGAACCGTCCCCCTGGAGCGTCTCCATGCCCGCTTCATCAGGGAGGAGACCTCGGTCCTCAAGAAAATCTTGGACGAAATTTTTGAGCGCATTGTTCACTGCCCACGCTCCTCATCAGTAAAAGAGAAACCTACCACCCTGTTTATCATACTCTCTTCTTCTCACAAACACAAAATCCTGATCACCAGGAAGGCATCATCTGCTTCGTTGCCTTCGGTCGCTCCTCGGCGCCTTGCATCTAATGCCTTCCTGGTGATCAGGATTCTTAACTCCTCTCGCCTTCACAGACGTTGACGAAACTTGATGATCGGTCGGGGAAACCGGCCTCCTGTCTCCTTAAATCCTGAATCGAAGAAAGGCTCCGGCGCTCAAACCTTTCCTAACTCGGCCCTTTTTGGAAACCAGGGGGGAAAGTGATGGTGCTGAAACAGCAATTGGGGACTCTAAATCTTCTGTGGCCTGATTTGTGCAGAGATTCAGTCAGCCATGTGGAAGAGAAACTGTCACAAGATTGCCTGTCAGGATGAATGAACGAGCATGGAAATTTACGTTGCAAGACAACCGATATTTGAGAAAAACCTGAAGATCTACGGTTATGAGCTGCTTTTCAGGGGGGGAATGACCAATGCATTCCCGAACATTGATGGGAATACGGCCACTTCAAAACTCCTTTCAAACACCTTTCTCAGAATGGGGCTTGACCAGGTATCCGGAGGAAAAAAGGCCTTCATCAATTTCACCCAGGATCTCTTGATAAAAAAGGTTCCCGAGATGTTCCCGCGGGAAAAGATCATGGTGGAAGTCCTCGAGGATGCGCAAACGGGAGTTGAGGTCGTGGAAGCGTGCCTTGACATGTCGACAAAAGGGTACGAGCTGGCTCTGGATGATTTCCTGTACCGGGAGGAGCTGAAACCGCTCATTAAACTGGCAAAAATTGTCAAGATTGATTTCATGGCCAGTTCCATTGATGAGATTGCAGAGTATGTCGAAAGACTGACTCCATTCAGCGTCAAGTTCTTGGCAGAAAAAGTCGAAACCCATGAAGAGGTCGAGAATGCCATTGGTATGGGTTTCTCCTATTTTCAAGGCTACTTTTTCAGTAAACCGCAGATAGTGAAGGGCAGAGACGTTTCTCCGTCAAAGATGACTCTGATTCAGATGGTGGCAGAGGCAAACAAGGAAGAAATGAAGTTCGAGGAGCTTGAAAAGATTGTCTCCAGAGATGTCTCCATCTCCTACAAGCTCATGCGTTACATCAATTCAGCCTACTTCAAACGGCTCCAGGAGATTTCGTCCATCAAACAGGCGATGGTTCTGCTTGGGCAAAAAGGCCTGAGGCGTTTCGTTTCACTCATACTCATGGCCCAGCTAACATCTGACAAGCCGGAGGAATTGCTCCGAACTTCAATCATTCGTGCCCGGCTGTGCGAGTTGTTGGGAAAGGAGGAAACAGTCAGCTCAAATGATTCAGAGCTGTTCACGCTTGGGTTGTTTTCTCTGATAGATGCCATTTTGGATGAAGATATGGAAAAGCTGATGGAAGAACTGCCCCTCTCGGAGGGCATCAAGAGGGCCCTGGTTTCCGGCGAGGGAGAGCTCGCTGATTTTCTGAACCTTATAAGGGCCTATGAGACGGGAGACTGGAAAGCTTTTTCGCAAACCAGCTCCGGAATCGGCATACGGGAAGAGAAATTTCCGGAGTATTATATGGATGCTGTCGGTTGGGCGGACAGCATGACCGTCCTTTAGAATATTTCCCCTACCACATCCTGAGTTATTTCGCTGTGGGATGTCACCACGCTTTCAACTACTTTCACACCTTCCCGGACAGTGACATGATCCCAGATCACGGATCGCGCTATCCGGCTTCGCCTTTCCACGACGCAGGATTCTCCCAGGACAACCCAATCCGTCAATACCGCCTCGGGATGCACATGGCACCCGTCCCCCAGGAGGAACCTTTCTGTTCCGGTAAAAACCCGGTTGGCATCAAAGTAGGAGGAAAGCGTGCCGATATCATGCCAGAGATGCCCTTCTGAAAGGAACCCATGGATCTGTTTTCCCGAAATGATCAGCTCCCTATAATGTTCTATTATGCTGGAGAAGCGTCCTTGGGGAATACCGGCCAGGGCTTCTGGGCTGATGATGTGAATGCCGGTAAACGCCAGTCTCCCTGAGACATTTTGTTCCCCTATGTCATATACGTTCTTCCTGGAATCAAGGAGAATTTGATTGAAAGGTTCCTGGGAATGGAGTACCAGGGTGGCTGATGTGCCAGATGTTAAATGTGCTGCATAAGCCGCGCCTAGGTCAATGTCTGTGAGAATGTCGCCGTTCATAACGATAAAGGGTTCCTCATCCCAGAAATCAGACACATTGCGAATCCCTCCGCCGGTCCCCAGGATCTCCCCTTCTATCCTCACATGGATAGGGATTTGGAAACGTTCACCCTGACCCACATGATCCAGAAGCTGTCCCGGGAGATGATGGGCATTGACAATGATCTCCGTTACCCCGTAAGATTCAAGATACTCAATGTTCCGGTCCAGAAGAGGGCGATTGCCCACGGGCATGAGGGCTTTCGGACAGCGTTCCGTGAGGGGTCTGAGCCGGGTGCCGAGCCCGGCTGCGAGGATCATGGCCTTCATAGAGCTCCTTTTTTTCGTTGCAAATAGCTTATTCTCATTATACACCAATCTGGAATATGTCAAACAAGGAAGCGTCGCACGTGAATCCCTCTCTTGATCTCAATGCCTTGAACACGAGGATCGGCCGGTTATTCATGGCCGGCATGCCGGGACCGGACCTCGATGCGCGAACGGAAGAGCTCATACGCAACTGGGGCCTGGGAGGGGTGATCCTTTTCTCGAGAAATATCGAAGACCCTGTTCAAGTGGCTGCATTGTGCGAAGACCTCCAGGAGTGTTCCCTCCGGTACAATGAACTTCCCCTGTTCCTGGCTGTAGATCAGGAAGGAGGGAGAGTGGCCCGCCTCAGAGCACCGTTTGAAGAGTTTCCCGGTCAGACCGCCATCGGCCGGGCAGGGGATCCGGTCAGGGCCGCTCTGGAATTCGCGCGAGTGACGGCCGGTGAAATGGGGATGGTCGGCCTCAATATGAATCTGACCCCCGTCCTGGATGTGCCCAGGGGTTCTCCTGAAAAACACCTGCAAGGACGCACGTTCAGTGAAGATCCGGATCTGGTGGCGCTCCTGGGTCGTACCGTGATCAGGGAACTCCAGAAAGACGGGATTATGGCGGTGGGAAAACATTTCCCCGGGCTGGGCGGGGCGGACCGGGATCCCCACAAGAGACTTCCGCAAATCTCCCTGAGCGGGGAAGAGATGGAGGCTGTTGATATTCCTCCTTTCAAGGCCGCCGTGGCTGCCGGAGTTGCCGGCATCATGAGTTCCCATGCCCTCTATCCTTCCCTGGATCCGGAGAAGCCGGCAACGCTTTCGAGCAGGATTTTGACCGGACTCCTGAGAGAACAATTAAAATTTCACGGCCTCATCATCACGGACGATCTGGAGATGGGCGCTATTTCCCGGGGAAGCGGGGTTGTGGATGGAGCCGTTGAGGCCTTCAAGGCGGGGGCGGATATCCTCCTCATATGCGCGGATCAGGAACAACTTCTCAAAAGTATGGAACAGTTCAGGAACATGCTTGTTACCGGCCAAATAGAACCCGCGAGATTCCGCGGTTCCCTCGATCGCATAGCAAGGGCAAAAAAACGGTTCCTGAAAAAGAAGAACGCCGCTTCTCTGGAAGAGGTCCGCAGCCATTTCTTTTTACGGTAGACGTCCGGCTCCCGGCTTTCTTTTTTGCTTGAAAAAGAGTATCTGATAAGCTTATGTACCAAGTTTCGCAGTTACCCGCTGATAGAATCGAGGTGAAAAGTTGTGAAAATTGCCATCAGTGGAAAGGGAGGAGTGGGAAAAACGACCTTTGCGTCCTTTCTGGTCAGGAGCCTTGCCGACAGGGGAAAGAGGGTCCTGGCCATTGACGCCGATCCCGATGCCAACCTGGCACAGGCCCTCGGCGTCAAGGACAGCGGAAATATTGTCCCTATCTCCCAGATGAAAGAACTCATTGAGGAGCGGACAGAGGCTAAGGTGGGCGCCATGGGATCGTTTTTCAAACTGAATCCCCGGGTGGACGACCTTCCTGAAAAGCTGTCCGTGGATGCAAACGGCGTCAGGGTCATGGTCATGGGCGGAGTTAAGACGGGAGGTTCCGGTTGCGTATGCCCGGAAAGCGTCCTCCTCAAAAACCTGGTGAGGCATATTGTCCTCGCCCGGGACGAGGTGGTGGTGCTGGACATGGAGGCTGGTCTTGAACACATGGGCAGGGGCACCGCCATGGCCGTGAACCGTCTTATCGTGGTTGTAGAGCCGGGCAGGAGGAGTATTGAAACGGCCCACCAGATTCGCAGGCTTGCAGCCGATATAGGGGTCAAGAATCTGAGCCTCGTGGGCAACAAGATAAGGTCTGACAGGGACAAGAATTTTCTCTTGAAAGAGATGCCCGATTTTGACTTCTTGGGGTTTATCCCCTTCCGGAGCGAGATCCTTGATGCTGATCTGGATGGAAGGCCGCCTTTTGAGACCGATAAAGAAGGGTTGAAAGTAGTTGGGGAGATGATTGAAAAGCTGGAAAAATAGCCATTTATGAATGGAAACTAGATAGAGGAGGAGACGTGAACATGGGAAGAAGAATCCACAATTTTAACGCCGGCCCTGCGGCGCTCCCTTTGCCGGTATTGGAAGAGGTCCAGCTGGAATTGCTGGATTACAAGGGTTCGGGGATGTCTATCCTCGAACTGAGTCACCGCTCCAAGTGGTTCGACAACGTGATCAATGAGGCGGTTGAGAGGACCAGGCGCCTCCTCAACCTGGGAGACGACTTTGAGGTCCTATTTATTCAGGGAGGAGCGAGCCTCCAGTTCTGCATGATTCCCATGAACCTGGCACTCCCGGGAAAACCGGTGGAATATGTCAACACAGGGACCTGGTCCACCAAGGCGATAAAAGAGGCGCAGATCCAGGGGAAGGACGTGGTAGAGATTGCGTCTTCCGAGGACAGGAATTTTTCTTACATCCCCGGGAACCTTACTGTGAATCCGGACGCCGCTTATCTCCATTTCACCTCCAACAACACCATCAAGGGCACCCAGTGGAGTCGATTTCCCGATGCCGGTGCTGTTCCCCTCATCTGCGACATGTCATCCGACATCATGAGCAGGTCGTTCGATCCCCGGCCTTTTGGTCTGATCTACGCCGGCGCACAGAAGAACATCGGACCCGCGGGAACCGCCCTCGTGATGATCCGGAAGGATATGCTGGAACGGGTCCCCGACGACATTCCGACCATGCTCAAATATTCCACTTTTGCCGGAAAAAATTCCATGTTTAATACGCCTGCCTGTATTGTGATCTATATCATCAGCCTGGTCATGAAATGGCTGGAGGAGACCATCGGCGGGCTGGAGAATATGGATGCGATCAACCGGGAAAAGGGCGCTCTGATCTATGGGTGCATTGACGCGTCTGATTTTTATCAGGGGACGGCCGCAAAGGACAGCCGCTCGTTGATGAACGTCACCTTCAGACTCCCGAACGAGGACCTGGAGAAACGATTCGTGGCCGAGGCCCTGGAAGCGGGACTGGGCGGTCTCAAAGGACACCGTTCGGTCGGGGGCTGCAGGGCATCCATCTATAACGCCACCGGGATCGATGGGGTCAGTGCCCTGGTCGATTTCATGAAGGAATTTGAAAAGAAGAATGGGTAGCAGGGAGTTGTAACTGAATCCTCCAACTCTGGTGGAAGGCCCCGATAGATTTTATCGATCTGGCGCCTGGGAGAGCGTGACGCTCAGGGAGGAAGCCTTTTCTGGAGTGACTGGTGAGAGCCGTCTTTTCGCGACTTATCAGTGGGGGAACCCGCAGTTCGACGCAGTCGAGAATGCGGAGGGGGCAGCTATCCCACGCTGATAAGTCACTGAAAAGACCAGCCCGGAACCTCGGAACGGAAGAAATGGCTTCTTCCCTGAGCTTGCGTCCAATGGAATGAGAGCCTATGAGGAGATGAGCGGTGAACAGAACCAGGATTTCGGAAGTCCTGAAATCTGACGCAGTCGGCAGCACCGTCACGGTGATGGGATGGGTCCGGACCCGGAGGGATTCCAAGGGCGGTTTTTCCTTCATCGAATTGAATGACGGTTCGTCTATTCAAGGACTGCAGATCATCGCCGAATCCTCGCTCCCCAACTACGATGAAGAGGTGAAGAAACTCCAGACCGGGTGTTCCATCAGCGTGCGGGGAATACTCTCTCCTTCCCCCGGAAAAGGACAGAGCGTTGAACTGAGGGCAGAAGAGATTGAGGTCTTCGGTTGGGCGGACCCTGCCCGGTATCCCCTCCAGAAAAAGAGACATTCCTTCGAATTCCTTCGCACAGTTGCCCACCTGCGTCCCCGCACGAATACCTTCGGCGCTGTCGCAAGAATCAGGAACGCGGTGAGCCTTGCGATTCACACGTTTTTCCAGGAGAGAGGCTTCATTTATCTCCACACTCCGCTCATCACGGGAAGCGATTGCGAAGGGGCCGGAGAAACCTTCCGGGTCACCAGCCTTGATCTGGACACCCTCCCGTTGAAGGCAGGCCGGGTGGATTTCTCGCAGGATTTTTTCGGTGTGCCTGCCAATCTCGCGGTGAGCGGCCAGCTTGAAGCGGAAATCTACGCCCTCGCAATGGGGGACGTATACACCTTCGGCCCCGCCTTCAGGGCCGAAAACTCAAATACCTCCCGGCACCTTGCGGAATTCTGGATGGTGGAACCGGAGATGGCGTTTTGCGATCTGCAGGGAAACAGGGACCTCGCCGTGGACCTGCTGAAATATATTTTTTCCTGGGTCCTGGAAAAATGTCCGGAGGACATGCGGTTCTTCAACCGCTTCATCGACAAGACCGCCATCGAGACACTGGAACAGCTTGTCTCTGTGGAATTTGAATACATGACGTATACCGAGGCGGTCGGGATTCTTGAAAAAGCCGGCGCAGAGTTCGAGTTCCCGGTAAAATGGGGTGCGGACCTCCAGTCGGAGCACGAGCGGTACCTCTGCGAACAGGCAATCAGAAAACCCATCGTGCTGGTGGATTATCCGAAGGAGATAAAGGCCTTCTACATGAAGCTCAACGAGGACGCGAAGACCGTGCGGGCGATGGATGTCCTGGTTCCGAAGGTCGGGGAGGTCATCGGCGGGAGCCAGCGTGAGGACGACTACGATACCCTGTACGAGAGGATCAGGGAAAGTGGTCTCAACCCGGATGACTACTGGTGGTACCTGGACCTGCGGCGGTTCGGCACAGCCCCCCACTCGGGCTTCGGCCTCGGTTTTGAACGGCTCATCCAGTTCATAACCGGCCTTTCCAATATCCGCGATGTGATACCTTTTCCCCGGACGCCCGGAAATGTGAGTTTTTGAGTGGCCGTAAACAAATCTCTCCTGACAGGACGTGCACATTTCTTAAGGCAACCTCCGCATATAGTACCTTATGAACAAATTTGCACTCAAAAGGGGCAGAAAGCCTCTTTTGAGATCACGTGAAATGTCAAATTCCAAAATCCCAATGTCAAATCAATGTCAAATATCAAATGACCAAATGGAAGCGAAGTTCGCACCGCGGCGGGTTGCTCTTTGACCTGTTCCGGTACCAGACAGGTGGACGGGTTATGTTTTGTCATTGGGGCATTTGGATTTCGTTTGACATTTGAGCTTTGACATTCGTCATTTCCGGTTTATCCGGATTAGACTTTTCCGGGAAAAGCAGAGGAACGAGATGTTCCCAAAGCGGCGTTCCACGGAGAAGCAGGAAGAAGAGGAGTGTTTTGCAGAAAAAAGGGAGGTGGGAAGGGAGAAGACGGAGGTGCCGACTCCAGTTAGCCCTCGAAGTTCTTATCCGACCATTTTCGAGAGATGATCTTCCCCCATTGCAAAGCCCGAGGGAGGATTCATTGACCCGCCCGCGGAATATCCCACCATGCTGCCTTTAATTATGACACGCCGAGGTTACAGGAGGGTTACAGGTGTGACAAAAGAAGGAGAAGACGTACGAAAATTGCCGGGCCGGGAAAATGGAAATGGTTTTCTGACGAATCGCCGCCTGTGGTCGCCGGCCAATGCGGTTCTCGGGCTGACGTGGATTTTTTTCGGCATGTATTACGTGAATCGCTTCAGTTTTTCGCCGGTTATTCCTTTGCTCCGAGCCGATCTGGGAATCTCCAATTCCCAGGCCGGGTGGCTGATG
>Ga0315535_1001623_pt1 | contig 14837 bp, 15 predicted proteins | sample SalMarSW160220MG_2_FD_203092 | JGI IMG/M metagenome (GOLD analysis project Ga0315535, IMG submission 203092) | Salt marsh sediment microbial communities from the Plum Island Ecosystem LTER, Massachusetts, United States - Salt Marsh Sediment SW1602-20 ...
GAGAATGGCCGTTGCTGTCCATCGAGGAGAGGCTTCAGGCTACGGAGAACCTGGTTTCGGTGGTGGGAAAGCGCGTGCCGCTCATCGTGCACTGTGGAGCGAACAGCACTCAGACGGCAGTGAGGCCTGCAAGACACGCGCGTGACGCCGAGGCCTCGGCGATCAGCCTCATCGCTCCGTCCTTTTATCGACTCACCGACGACGCCCTCGTGGGTCACTTTGCGGTCGTTGCGGAGGCCGTCCCTGAGCTACCGGTTTTTCTCTACAACATACCCTCCCACACAGGAAACGACATTACGCCGGCGATCGCGGCCCGAGTCGCTGCTCGCTGCTCGAACGTAGTCGGCATGAAGTACAGCGGCGATGACTTCCTCCGGTTTCGCTGCTACCGAAAGCTCCTCGGATCGGATTTTGCATTGTTCTGCGGAAACGATTCCTTCGCATTGCCGTGGTTGGTCGAGGGGGCGGACGGATTGGTCTCGGGTAACGCCTCGGCCTATCCGGAGGTTCTTGTCGGATTGCACGAGTCGTTTAGAAAGGCAAGCCTCAGAGGCGCAAAGCGGGCTCAGGAGGTACTTGACGAAATCATCGAGGACCGCGACGCGGGGAGCGAGTTGTCTGTCTTCAAGAACATTCTGGCGTGTCGCGGCGTGTCCGTTGGTGATGTTCGACCACCGCTTCCTCGAATCGGACAGAACGGCCTTTCAGTGTGTCTGCGGCAGGTTGAGCATCTTGTGGATCGCGGAGTCCTTCCTGCGCAGTGAAACGGAAGGGAACATAGACACGAGGTGAAAGCGTGGACACGACAGTCCTTTTGACAGGAGCCTCGGGGCGGATTGGGCGCAGGGTAGTCCCGTTGCTTCTCGATCGTGGTTTTCGCGTTCGGGCGCTCGTTCACTCGTATCCCATTGTCACAGGCGACGCCGAAGGCGTCGAGCTGGTTGAAGGAGACATTCTCGATCAGAACGCCATGAGGAAGGCGGTCGAGGGATGTTCTTTCCTGCTCCATCTAGCGGCTGCATGGGACATGTTCCCACCAGCCGTTCACGAGCGGGAGAACAGCCAGCTGTTCGAGAGCGTCATCCGCGGGACCTTCAACCTGCTTGAAGCGGCACGCGGGGTCCCTGAGCTTCGCGCGTTTGTCTATGCGAGCACCGATGCGGTGTATGCGACGGGGATGCGTCGCTTCACTTCTCCAATAACCGAGGACACTCCCCTCGTTCCTTCGAGGTTCTATGCATCGGCAAAGATCCTCTGCGAATCGATGTGCACTCTCTACGGCCAGCTCTACGGGGTGCCCTGGCTGGTCTTGAGAATCTGCTGGTGCCTGGAACCTGCAGAGCTGCTTCACCTGTTTACCTACGAGTTCTGGAGTGATTCACTGTCTGCCGATGATCGAGAGCGTCTGTCCTACCTCTCGAACGGCAAGGGATTCTTTGCGCCCCGAAATGCAGACGGCTCCTCCGGGGTGGACCATGTCTCCCATCCCGCCGACATTGCCGGCGGAATCGTCTCGGCGATTTCCGGCTTCGAGGATGCACTCGGAAGAACCTTCAACCTGGCCGGGCCAAAGCCCTTCCGATATCTTGACGTGGTCCCTCCGCTCGCCGAACGCAGGGGTTTGCCCTGGGAATCCGCTCCTGTGGCGGGCATCGAACCCTACGAGCTCAGTACCGAGAAGGCCCGCGAGACCTTTGGCTACCATCCGATTCACTCGGTTAGCAAGATCATCGCCGAAGCAGTCGGTGACCCGCCGGTAGCATAGCGGCTGTTGCGGGTTTACGCCCCAACGATCCCGATACGCGATTCGGCAGCGGCACATCGACGACCGTCTCTGACCCAAGGCCTCAGCGAACGAGCTCTCCTTCAGTTTCAAGTGCACCACAATAGGGGGGCAGCGGCAACAAGGAGAGCCCTTCTCGCAGTGCGCTGTCGAGCGCCGGGAGCGAGAGGAGGGAAGGGCGAGCAGGTTGTCCCGGTTGCGTTCGTCTATTCGCGTTCACAACGCTTCGTGCAAAGAATAAAGATTAGCAAAAGAATAATAATCTATTATTGTTTTTTATTGTGAATCAAAAATCATATTAATTTTTAATTTATCAAAAATAATGTGATAGATCATCAATTAAGATGTTGACATCCAGATTTTAATGGTTTAATATGTATTAAAATGACGAAGCAAGGAAAACCGGACATCCTGACCTCGGAGCTCTTTCGCAGGTTTCAGGACGTAGAGGCATGTCACACGATGATGAGCATGCTCTCTCTGGTTGCCAACCAAAGCCGTTTTCGAATTCTCTGTCTGCTCACCGCCGGCGAGTTCTGCGTCAATGATATCGTCCGATTTGTGGGTGGAAAGAGCTCAAATATCTCGCAGCAGTTAAGAATCCTGATGCTTGCCGGCTATATCTCCAACGAGCGTGTTGGCAGGCAAATCTACTACAAGCTGGAAAACGAGAGGGTCCGCAAGCTCATAGAATTCCTCCACGGACTTGCAGACCTGCGAGTCGAGAGCGAATAGCCACCCGGCACTTCGATTCGTCCCGTCTTTCCTCTTGAGACTTTGTTCGGGAGAGGTGAATCCGATGAACAAATCCTTTAGTTTTGCGGCGACTGCCGTCATCTCGTTCGTTATCTATCTTCTGCTTACCGCCTCTGTCGGCCTCGAGGAGATCCTATTCGGGGTCGGAGTTGCGATCATTTCCTCGCTGTTGGTTGGGCGATTTCTTCCGATCCGACTTGGGGCACTCAATCCGATACGTATCGTCAAAGCTATTGCCTATCTGCCCTATTTCTTGTGGAAGATGCTCGAGGCAAACCTCAAGCTCGCTCTCATCGTCATTCGTCCCTCTCTTCCAATACGCCCCTCGATCGTTCAGGGAACAACGAGCCTTTCGAGCGGCGAAGGAAAGCTCTTTCTCACGAGCTCGATTACCCTCACTCCCGGAACGTTGACCGTCGACGTGGACGACCAGAACGTCTTCGTGCATTGCGTCACGGCCGGCGAGAAGGAGACGGACCGCGCCGATGAGGCGATACTCGCGCCGTTCGAGAAACGCTTGAAGGGGGTGACGGAATGATCATGATGACCGTTGTCTTGGCGATTCTTGGGGTATCGGCTCTGATGGCCGTATATCGGCTCATCCGGTCTGCGGAGACCTCGAGCAAAGTCGTCGTCCTCGACGTGATAACAACCCTCACTACCGGGGTGCTCGTCATCTTCAGCGCGCTGTTCGACACACCCTTCCTTTTGGACATCGCTGTCGTCTACGCGATTCTCTCTTTTGCGGCGGTCCTGCTTGTCTCCCGCTACCTCGAAAGGAGCATATGATGGTCATAGTCGGATATGTATTCCTCCTGATCGGCGCACTCTTCATGTTTCTTGGTGTGCTCGGGCTCGTCCGTATGCCTGACGTCTTCAATCGAATTCAAGCCGGAACCAAGGCGACGACCCTCGGTTTCGTTTCGATCGTAATTGGTCTCTTTTTCTTCCATCCCGAGTGGTGGAGCAAACTGCTCGTTATCGGCGCATTCGTTCTCATGACGAACCCCCTCGGCAGCCACAACCTCGCCCGTGCGGCGCACCGCCGGGGAGAGAAGATGGTCCTCTCGGGTGTCGATCGGTTGAGCGAGAAGGAGGCCAAATAATGGAGATCTGGGTTGTCGTGCTCGGCGTGCTCATGGTCGTAGGCGCAATTGCGGTCCTGTTCCAGCGCAGCCTCCGCAACAGCATCATCACCTTCGGAATCATCAGCCTCATGTCGGCGCTCATTATGGCCATGATGAAGGCCTACGACGTTGCCATCACCGAGGCCTCGATAGGAGCGGTGCTTACCACAGCGATCTTCTTCTGGTCGCTGAAACGCGTCGAGGAGGACGGATACGATGAAAAGAAATAACCGGCTCATTATCAACCTCTTCGCACTCGTCGTGGTGCTTCTCTTTGGCTTCATTTCGATCCTCGCGGTCACCGATGGTAGGAGTGGACTGACGATGTTCAGCGCGGACTTGCAGCATCGTGTCTCATACGCATTTCTTCTCAAGAGCGTTTCCCATCCAGAGCGGGCGTCGAACGCTACCGTCGAACCGGGCGGCAGAGACTATGAGGATGGCGCTGCCAACGTGGTCACGTCGGTCGTTGTCGACTACCGCATGCTCGACACGTTCGGCGAGGTTCTCGTGCTCTTCGCAGCTGCGGCCGGAGTCGGTCTGCTGATGACCGAACGAAAACGGGTCGTCGAACACGACGCGAGCATAGTCGTCAAGACCGCGGTACCGCTCGTGATGCTCTTTGCAATCATAACAGGCGCGTACATCGTCCTGCACGGACACCTCACTCCGGGAGGCGGATTCCCAGGAGGCGCTATTATCGCTTCAGGATTTATCCTGCAGTTTCTTGCATTTCGCGAGAGCCCGAAGCGTCTCATCTTCAAGATTCTCGAATCGCTTGCAGGTCTGGGCATCCTTGCAGTCGGTCTCGTCGGGCTCTTCGTGAAGGGCTCACTGTTCGCGAACTTCATCGCGACTGGAACCCTCGGCGCGACGATCAGCGCCGGGACGGTGCTCATTATCTATCTTCTTATCGGCATAAAGGTCGCCGCGGAGCTTGCATCGATTTCCGGCGACTTCATCGGCGGTGAGCAGAGGATCGGAGGCTGACATGGTAACCGCAACATTTCTTCTGAGTGCTTTTTCGCTGATACTCGTTGGAATCTTCGGGATGCTCACGCGTAAGAACATCATCAGAATTCTCCTCGCGGTGAACATCCTTGAGACTGGAGTCAACCTCCTCCTTGTCTCTTTCGGGTACTTTCGCGGGGGGAAGGCGCCGATTATCACGGCCCCGATCTCGGCATCAAATCTCCCCTTCGTCGATCCGCTGCCTCAGGCTCTCGTTCTGACTTCGATCGTCATAGGTCTCGGGACGACCGCTTTGGCACTCGCCATCACCCTCCGGTACTACCGCCGCCGGCGGACCCTCGAATTCGAGCCCGATGAGGAAGATTTCGCAAGTGTCGAGGGAGCTCGTACTCTGATGCGGGATTCAGACGATTCGACTTCGGTCACGGAGGGAAAGGACCTCCATCCCGGAAGCAACGTGCCGTCCGACCGTGAGCCGGCAGGTGCAAAGGAGCGAGCGAAATGAACCAAGCAATTCTTCTTCTGCTGTTTCCTGCGGCGGCCGCGCTCATTACCCCCGCCGGATCGGCGCTTTCGGAGCGCTTCGGCCGAGGATTGGCACTCCTGTCCTATATCGCAGGCATCGTCTACGGGGTAGTCCTCTATCCGCAGATCGCCGCCTCGCCCGCCTCCGTAATTGTCGGCAACTGGAAGCCGCCCTACGGTATCAACCTCTTCGTGAGTCCCCTCTCACTCGGGCTGGTGTTGCTGATCTATTGTGTCGCTATTGTGATTCTCGTCTCCGATTTCGCTTCCAACAGGAAACGTCGAGCGCAGTTCTATCTTCTCTACTCTCTGCTCACGATGGCTTCGGTCGGGCTCGTGCTTACAGCCGACCTCTTCAACATGTTCGTGTTCCTCGAAATCGCGGGCATCTCCACCTTCGCCCTCGTTGCCGTCGGCCGGGAAGGATCGGGCCCTGCGGGCTCGCTCCGCTACCTCGTCCTCGCGCAGCTTACGACACTGCTCATGCTTGCAGGTATCGGGCTCGTCTACAGTGCAACCGGAGTCCTGAACATCGCCTCGCTTTCACGCTTCGCGGCGTTGAATCCGGCCGTCGCGTTTCTTGCCGGGTTGTTGATCCTGCTTCCTTTCTTCCTGGAGATGAAGCAGTTCCCCTTCAATGGATGGATTGGCGGCGCTTACCGGGGAGCTTCTCCGGCTATCGGCGCCACGATGAGCGGTTTGGTGACTGTGTCGGTTGCGATGGTGCTCGCACGGCTACTATTGACCATGATGAACACAGGATCGGCTTTCGGCGACGCGACGACCAAGATCCGTACGGTCGTGCTCGTTCTCGGGGCCGCTACGGTGCTCATCGGTGAAACGGCTGCGTTCCGCGAAAAAGAAATCAAACGGGTGCTCGGCTATTCGTCGGCGGGACAGATGGGGATGATCGCGATCGGGATCGCAATTGCCTCTCAGTCTGCGGTGCGCGGTATTCTCTTCCTACTCGTCAGCCATACCATCGCCAAGGTGCTCCTCTTTCTCGTCGCCGGAACTTCCGCTCGATTGAGCGGTAGCGACCGGTGGGACGAGATGAGGGGAATTGCCCGGCGCTTCCCGCTTCTCGGAATGCTTTTCGCGGTCGGCGCCATGACCCTGATGGGAATCCCGCTCTTTTCGGGGTTCTGGGGCAAGCTCGACCTCATTCGTGCGGCCATCGCTTCGGGCGGCCTCGCGGTCGTCGGGGTCGTCGCCGTTCTTATCGCAACCGTAGTCGAAGGGGTCTACTTCATGAAGATCGCCCATGCCTTTTTCGAGGCGCCTGCAGCGGCGAAATCTGCACCACCGGAGTCGACCAAACAACACTACGGTGTCGCCTTCCTCGCGCCCGCGCTCGTGCTTGCGGCCGCGACGGTCATCCTCGGTGTCCTGCCCGGTCTCATCGACCCGTGGCTCTCTTCGGCGACAGCTGAGCTGCTTCATCCCGCAAGCGGCTACGCCGCTCACATCGTAACAGGAGGACTCCAATGAGCCTCATGACTACCTCCATGCTCTCCGTGATGCTGGCCGGTCTCCTTTCGTCCATCGCGTTCCGAAAAGTAAAGCGGCTGCAGTGGGTCGTGCTCTTCGCCGCCGCAGTCTTCTTCTCCTATGTCGCGGTTTCACTCTATGGGAAGTGGGGTCTGACCGATAGCCTGAACCTTGGGCTCTTTACGGCGAGCTTTACCAACAGCTACATAGGCTGGCTCTTCTTCGCGTTCTCGAGCGGGGTGAGCCTGATCATTTCGATATTCTCCCTCTCCTTCAACGACAAGAAACACATTACCGGCGTCGCGCCGCTGTGGACCGTCCTGCTGGCGGCCAACGCAGGCATCTTCTTCGCCGCCGATTGGATCGCATTTCTGGTCGCCTGGGAGCTCATGGGTTGGACCAGCTTCTTCATCATTTCGCACGGAAAGGAGAAGTCCTTTCAGGCGGGCATCTACTATTTCGCCTTGAGTCTCATAGGCACTGCGGCCCTTCTCGCGGCGATCTTCACCATCCAGGGCGCAACGGGAACGTTCGCGATCGCCGCGTCAGTCAAGGCACTGCTTGCGCTGTGGTCCACGAAACCCGGTCTGCTCTACTTCATCGCAATTCTCTTGACCGTCACCTTCTTCGCGAAGTCCGCCGCCGGGCCGTTCTACATGTGGCCGGCGAAGGCCCACGCCGAGGCGCCGGACGACTTCTCTTCCTTCTTGTCGGGAATCATGATCAAGTACGGGGTCTACGGCCTCATCCTGGCCGTCATCCCGATGTTCGCCGAACCCGGAACGGCTGCAGCGGCCGGCACCGCCGGCTATCTCGGAGCGGCCGTACACGGCACGCCGCTGTACCTCTACATCCTCGGCTGGGTCGCGGCATTCACTGCGGTCTGGGCGACGATCCTCGCGATTCGGGAGAACGACATGAAGCGGCTCATGGCCTACTCGACCGTCAGCAATATCGGATTCATCATCCTCGCCCTCTCGGTGAACACCGCCTTCGGGATTGCAGCGGCGATTTTTCACACCTTCAACCACATGATCTTCAAAGGCGGCATCTTCCTCTCCCTTGCCTCGGTGAAGTTCCGAACCGGCGAACGGGAGATGCATAAGCTTGGGGGCATGGCCTACCGCATGCCGATAGCGTTCTTTGCCTTCCTGCTTGGCATCATCGCCGCCGCAGGCATCCCACCGATGAACGGATTCGCTTCGAAGTGGATGGTCTTTCAGGCCCTCTTCTCCCACAAGCTGCTGTTTCTCATGATACCCGCCTTCTTCGCCTCGACCGCGAGCTTCATGTACCTCTACCGCGGGCTGCACTCCATCTACCTCGGTCAGCTGTCTCCGAGGTTCGCCAAGATCAAGCCTGCGCCACCTCTTCAGTCGATCGCCATGATCCTGCTTATGGTAGCCATGTACGTTCTTGGCGGGTGGCCCGGCTTCGTGCTGCAGCCTGTCAACTCGGCGATCGCGAATGCGGGATTCGGCTCGATCCAGGTGAGCCTCGGCAGTATCGTCGGCACGACGACCTCGATTCATCTGACCGTGGTCTCCTTCGTATTCCTGTTCAGCGTCGTCGGGGTCTTCGTCCTCTACATTCTCGGCAAGCGCCGCAGCCACGTGGAGGCCATGGATACTTACACTGCGGGTGAAACCCCGGAAGACTGGGGTGTGACTCCCGAGCAGTATCACTACGCCTATCGATTCTACGAACCGTGGGAGAAGATGACCGATCCCCTCGTGGATACCGTCTCCTTCGAGCGCTGGTTCGAGAATATCCGACATAACTTCGCGCGGATGAGCCGGAGCATCGCGCGCTGGACGGCGATGAAACGGCCGGCGACGATGCTGGCCGCCTCGGCGGTCGTCCTGATACTCATCCTGGGGGTGCTCCTATGATCGTCCTTCAAACAATCGGGGCCGCGGCCCTGGCCATGGCAATCGGCCTGCTCTTCATGGGAATCGGGAGAATCGTAACGGCCCGTCTCCAGCGTCGAGTCGGGCCTCCGGTGTGGCAGTGCTACATCGATGTCGTCAAGTGCTTCTCGCGAAAGAGCACCTCGCACCACTTCGTGATGGACCTCGGCTCGATCATGGGGCTGGCCGGACTTGTGGCCGCGGCGATGTTCATGCCGGTGGCCGGCTGGCTGCCGCTTCAGTCGACCGGTCCCCTCCTCGTGATCCTCTATCTCATGCCCATCGGCTACCTCGGGATGGCAATGGGAGTATCGGCCTCGGGCAACCCGCTCGCGGCAATCGGCATAGGCAGAGCGCTCACGATGATGGTCGGTTACGAGGTGCCGTTTGCCATCCTGCTCCTCGGCCTGGTTGCGACTTTTGGGACCTCCTCGCTCGTGGCGCTTAATCAGCTTCAAGCGGGTGGGCTGCTCGCCTGGAACGCGGTACGGATGCCCTTCGGTTTCGTCGCGGCGCTCATAGCGCTGCAGGCAATGCTTGCCGAGAAACCGTTCGACGCGATGATCGCCCCCGCGGAGATCGCCTCCGGACCGATGGTCGAGCTCGGCGGGAAGTTTCTCGGACTTGCGTTCCTGCAGCACTCCGTTGCGATCTTCATCGAGACGGGTTTGGTCGTGAACATGTTCCTCGGGGGCGCGACCTCGATCTGGATTTTCTTTGTGAAGCAGTTGGTTCTCTATACGATCGTAATGGCATTCAACGGAATCTACGCGCGCTACCGCGTCGAGCAGGCGACACGCTTTCTCTGGATCTTTGCAGGATCCCTTGCGTTCGTCCAGCTCGTCATCAACGTTCTCAAGTGACGGGAGGTTTGGAGTTATGAGTGAGCTCTTGGAAATATCGCGAGAGGAAATCATCGACGGCAAATGGGAGAGAATTCTGAACTTCTTCAGAAGCCGTTCATTGTGGATGCTCTACTATTGCACCGGATGCGGAGCGGTGGAGCTGCCGCCCACTATGACGAGTCGATTCGACATGGAGCGATTCGGCATCGGACCGATGGCGACCCCCCGTCAGGCGGATATACTGCTCGTTACCGGATACGTCTCCGTTAAGACGCTCAAACGCATCATTCGGACCTACGAGCAGATGCCCGAGCCGAAATGGGTCGTCGGATTCGGCTCCTGCCCGATCGACGGAGGCATCTACTGGAACTCGTATGCGACGATCAATCACCTGGAGAAATACATCCCCGTCGACCTGAGCCTCGGCGGCTGTATGCCGCGACCCCAGGCGGTCATCGACGGCTTCACGAAGCTGATGAAGCTCATCGAAAAAGGCGAGGCGGTCGGCTACAAGAAATACCGGCTCAATCACGACTGGTACAAGCGCAACCAGCGCGAGGTACTGGAGAGGACCGAACCGGTGCTCGGGCCGCCGGCGAAGGGACAGGCGCGGGCGTTTGCCCGAGACGTCGAGTCGGTGGAGCTTTCTCACATCAGCGGCAGCGGAGGAGAGAAATGAACAATCGCGAGATGGCCGTTCTCGTCGAAAACGTGCCGGGAGTGAGCTCCTCGGAAGAACGGTACGACAACCAGATCGAAGTCAGGGCAGACGCCTTCGCGCTGCCGGGTCTCCTTTCCTACCTGAAGTCGAACGGGTTCGCTCACCTCTCCAATATCCTTGCGGTCGATTGGATCGAGGAAGGGGAGTTCGAGCTCGTCTACAACCTCTTTTCCTACGTGCACAAGCTCCACGCGACAGTGAAGGCACGAGTGGATCGAGAAATCGCCCACGCACCATCGATCCTCACGCTCTGGCCGCAAGCGCAGGTGTACGAGAGGGAGATACACGAGTTCTTCGGAATACTCTTCGACGGGAATCCGAACCTCGAGCCGTTCTTCCTGCATAACTGGCAGGACTCGCCGCCGCTGCGCAAGGACTTCGATACCGAAGAATACTCCCGGCGCGCCTACGGCATGATCGACGATGGTGTGGAGCACGCGAAGGAGCAATCGATATGACAACCACCTTGGATTTTGCCGAGCTCACCGAGCTCACGCGAACCGATAAGTACGTACAGTACGAGCTCTTCTTCGGACCGAACTTCCCCGGGATGCACGGCAACTTCGGATATATCCTCGATGTAGCCGGCAGCACGATAACGGGAGTGCGCGCGAATCCCGGACTTCTCCATCGCGGATTCGAAAAGCTGATGGAACAGAAGCTCTGGCTTCAGAACCTCTCGTTGATTCCCCGCATCTGTGTCGTCGATCCTGACCCGAATGAGGTGGCCTACTGCACCGCAATCGAGCGGATAATGGGGCTCGAAATCCCTGAGCGCGCGAAGTATATCCGCACGATCACCCTCGAGATGTCGAGGCTTGCTTCCTACCTGATGGGAATGGGTGCTCTCGGCGCGATGATGGGTCTCTACACCGCCATGTACCGTATGATCAGCGACCGCGATACGCTCCTCGACCTCTTCGAGTGGCTGACCGGCGCGCGGATCTACCACATCTACAATATGCCCGGCGGGGTGAGGCGGGATATCCCCGAAGGGTGGACGGAGCGTCTTCTGCAGACGCTCGACGCCCTTGAATCGAACATACCGGAATGGGACCGGCTGGTTTTCGAAAACCCGATCGTGATCAAACGCCTTACCGGGATCGGTCCTCTCAGCGCCGACGAAGCGGTCGGGATGGGAATCGTAGGCCCAAACCTTCGGGCAACCGGCTTCAAGGCGGACGTGCGTATCGATGATCCCTATGCCGCCTACCCCTACCTCGAAATCGAACGTCCCGACGCCGGCGGCGGCGGGGACGCGCTCGCCCGCGCGGTGCAAATCCGCCTCGAGTACGAGGCGACAATCCGTCTGATCCGACAGGCTGTGAGGCAGCTTCCCGGAGGCGACTACCGTTTGAAGCTCGGAAATCCGCTCAGGATGATCGTGCCGAAAGGCGACGCATACGCGCGTGTCGAATCCTCGAAGGGTGAATTCGGCTACTACGTGGTCTCCGATGGCGGAGTCAAACCCTATCGTGTGTCGGTCCGTGGTCCGTCGCTGCCGGCCGGATTGTACCTCTGCAACAAGCACCTCCCCGGCATGCTAATCGACGACGTGGCAATTTGGATGGCCAGCCTGGCGGTCTGCCCGCCGGACTTCGACAAGTGAAGGAGCGATGAGATGAAGAAGAGTCTGTTCTCGCCCCTGGCAACCTGGAAGAACTTCGCGAAGGTGCCGGTGACGATTCAATACCCGAAAGAGGACCTCGACGTGTTCGACAAGCCCGGCGCCTCTCCGAGCTACCGTGGGCTGCACACGAATGATCTGGCGAAGTGCGTTGGATGCGGAACCTGCGAGGATATCTGCCCAACGAACGCCATCAGGATGGTGCCGGGACCGAATGAGGGCCCGGGCAAGAAGGGAGTCATTCCTGAGATCGATTACGGTCGCTGCTGCTTCTGCGGGTTCTGTGTCGACGTCTGTACGTCGGGATCGCTCTCGATGTCACGCGACTATATTCAGACCGCGGCGCACCCTCTCGACAAGATCGGCGAAGCGGAGCTGCGGGAGATCAAGCGGGTATTCACCGTCGCACCGAACGGGGAGCACGGTGAGAACCCCGGCCATTCGACCGATGATGAAGAGTCCTGGCTCGACCTGGAACGCATCGAGATGGAAGAGATCCCCACTTCCGAGAGGGTAGAATCCTTCATGGAGGTTGTGAGGGGATTCTCTCGTGAACAGGCGCACAAGGAGGCCTCCCGCTGCGTAGAATGCGAGCTGTGTGTCGACACCTGTCCCGCCCACATGGAGATACCGAAGTACATCAAGGCGATCTGGCAGGACGACCTGAAGCAGGCCGTCGAGATCATGTATCATACGAACCCCCTGCCGGGAATCTGTGGCCGGGTCTGTACCCACAAATGCGAAACTGTCTGTTCGATGTCGCTTCGCGGTGAGCCGGTGGCGATTCGCTGGCTCAAGCGCTATGCGGTCGATAATCTTCCCGAGGAGGAGTACCGCAAGGTCATCGCCCAGGAAATCGTTCGCAAGGAGCAGAAAGTCGCCGTCGTAGGCTCCGGCCCATCCGGTCTCGCGGCAGCCTATTATTTGAGTCTTGCCGGCTACCAAGTGACGATTTTCGAAGCCCTGTCAAAGGCCGGCGGTATGATGCGGGTCGGCGTTCCGAAGTACAGGCTGCCCGACTCGGCAATCAGCCGCGACATCGATCACATCGTCTCTCTCGGCGCGGAGATTCGCCTCAATACCCGGGTTGGCAGGGACGTCTCCCTTGGGGAGCTTCACGAGCAGTTCGACGCGGTCTACATCTCGACCGGCCTTCATCTCGGGCGTCCGCTCGGTTTCGACGCCGAGAAGCTTTCCCACGTGCGTCAGTCGATCGATCTGCTGCGCGAGTTTCGGCTGACCGGTGAAATGCCAACCGCCGAGCGGGTGGCGATCATCGGAGGCGGCAACGTCGCAATGGACATTGCGCGCACGATGGCAAGACTTCAGAAGAGCAGGTATGGAAAGGTCCACGTCGTTCTCGCAAGTCTCGAGACCCGCGACATCATGCCGGCCGACGAGGAGGAGATCATCGAGTCCGGGGAAGAGGGGGTCGAGATCCATCCCGGTTGGGGACCGGCCGACATCCAGACTGACGGCGACCGAGTCACCGGCATCGAGTTCAAACGCTGCATTCAGGTGTTCGACGAGGAGAAGCGATTTTCACCTCGATTCGACGAAGACGACCGCATCAAATTCGAGGTGGACATGGTCGTGGAGTCGGTCGGTCAGGCATCGGACATGAGCTACATCGACAAGGAGCTCATCGAAAAGATCGAGATGACCCCGCGCAGGCAGGTGAAAGTGAGCGACGAGGGGCAAACCTCCCTCCCGTGGCTCTTTGCGGGCGGCGATATCGTGCACGGTCCAGACGCGATTACCGCCATAGCGGACGGTCACGCGGCCGCACGCGGGATTGAGGCCTACCTAAACGGAGGTCATTGACCGCGCAGCAGGTCGACGATGTAGGGGACGACCTGTTTCTTTCGAGACAGGACGCCCCTCATCTCGAAGGTCGCCGCTTCGACCTCCGGATAGCTAATTGTCGCCAGAATTCTCGGATCACCGGCACACAGCAGCAGCGTCGTCTCGCCGGTGATATCGGTCACCATGAGGCAGCCGAAGTCACATCCTGAGCCCGCGACGAAGTCGCCGAGCGCTTGGTTTAGCAGAGGCCGAACCTCGTGAAACGCTCTGAATCCGACCACCTCGATCTGACTCACCGAGAAACGCACGCCGCTCTCCTCGTAGAACTTCTGGTCCCCGGCGACGATCTGTTTCGGTTCGCGTGAGGCCAGTGAGCTTCCCGCCGAGAACATCTCCTCACCGTAGGAATCGATATCCACTCCGGTGAGAGCCGAGAGCCACGTCGCCATCTCCCGATCCAACGCGGTTGTCGTGGGTGAGCGAAGAATCACGGTGTCGGAGAGCAGGGCCGAAAGCATGAGGCCCGCAGATTGGCGGTCCGGTTCGAGATGTGCGTTGCGATACATCTCTGCAATGATCGTGCAGGTTGATCCGACGACCTTGTTGATGAAAGTAATAGGCGAATCCGTAGCGCGTGTTCCGATTCGGTGGTGATCTATCACTTCCACGACCTCTGCGTGCTCCATTCCGTCCACCGCCTGCGAAAACTCGTTGTGGTCGACGAGAACTACGCGAAAACGGGCTTGATTGAGGAAGTTGACCCGGGTGATGACACCGCACAGACGGTTCTCGCCGTCGACGACGAGAAAACCGCCCTCGTTGTACTTGTTGACTTCGCGTTGGATGTTGCGCACGAGATCCTCCGGCGCGAAGGTGGGCCCCGGCGGATCGAGAAAGGCCCGAATCGGGATTGACAGGGCGATTTTCGTACACACATCGACGAGGCCGGAACCGACGAGGATTACCGGTGGTCCGGTCGGCCGAGAGGCAGTTTGCTTCGGCACGACCCCCGGGGGGCCGTATACGATGACGAGCTCGATTCGTCCGCCGAGATGCCGCTCGAGCTCTTCCCGCCAGTCGAGTGATCCTGGCACAATCAGGACCAAACCATCTGCGGGGGCGTTGCCAACCGGTTCGGAAGGCGAAATAACGACAGTGCCCGTGAAAATGGGTGGAGGGGCCGGTGTCTGCCCGAGTGGCCGGGCGCGGGATATCTCGACGAAGTGGTCGACGTCGAAACTGAGCGCTGCGCCGGCTGCTATCTCCGTAATCGT
>Ga0315535_1001626_pt1 | contig 14829 bp, 11 predicted proteins | sample SalMarSW160220MG_2_FD_203092 | JGI IMG/M metagenome (GOLD analysis project Ga0315535, IMG submission 203092) | Salt marsh sediment microbial communities from the Plum Island Ecosystem LTER, Massachusetts, United States - Salt Marsh Sediment SW1602-20 ...
GTGCGGTCACGGCACAACCCCCGAAGAAGCCACAGACGGCCTCCCGCCCACCGAAGTCGAAGCCGAAGCCTGGTCCCGGTCAGACGTCGATCCCGCTGCCCGCTCCGACGCCAGGCGAGGGATATCGGACTCCTCCACTCGAGCTGCTGTCGATCGGTTCAGGTGAGGCGCACAGCAGGAGAGCGCTCGAGGAGACGGCCAGGGAATTGGAGGACACCTTCGTCCAGCACGGTGTCGATGCCCACCTCACCAAGATCGTGCCCGGTCCGACGGTCACTCGCTATGAGATCGAGCTTGCGCCAGGTGTGAAAGTCGCGCGTGTGACAGGGTTGGCCCATGACATCGCATACGCGCTCGCCACGCCGGACGTGCGGCTGCTCGCCCCCATTCCAGGCAAGAGCGCCATCGGTGTCGAGGTGCCGAACCGTCGCAGACGGCTGATCACCTTGGGCGATGTGCTCCGATCGGAGGAAGCCGCAACGGACAAGGATCCGCTCACGGTGGGGCTCGGGCTGGACATCTCCGGAAACCCGAAGCTCCTTCATCTCGAGGAGCTCCCACACGTGCTGATTGCGGGCGCCACCGGCGCAGGCAAGTCCTCGTGCATCAACTCGATGGTCACGTCCCTGCTGATGCGCACCAACCCTGAAGACGTGCGGCTGATCATGGTGGATCCGAAGCGGGTCGAGCTCGGCCAGTACAACGGTGTCCCGCATCTCCTCACGCGGGTCATCACGAACCCGAAGAAGGCCGCCGACGCATTGCAATGGGTGGTCAGCGAGATGGATCGAAGGTACGACCTCGTCGCCGACGCGCAGGTGCGCGACATCATCGGCTATCGCGAGAAGTGGGACGCCGGGCTGTTGGACAAAGATGGGTTCGATCGCTTCCCGTACATCGTGGTGATCGTCGACGAGCTGAACGACCTCATGATGATCGCCGGGCGGCAAGTGGAGGCGGCGATCGTGAGGATCGCGCAGATGGCGAGAGCTGTCGGTATCCACCTGGTGATCGCGACGCAGCGTCCGTCCGTGGACGTGATCACCGGCGTTATCAAGGCGAACATCCCGAGCAGGTTGGCGTTCTCGGTCGCGTCGATGGCGGACTCCAGGGTGATCCTCGACACGGGTGGCGCCGAGAAGCTCGTGGGTATGGGCGACATGTTGGTTGCCACGGCCACTCACCCGCGACCCGAGCGTATCCAAGGTGCGTGGGTCAGCGAAGACGAGATCCACAAGATCGTCGCCTGGGTCAAGCAACAGCGAGAAGCCAAGTATCAGGACAAGGTCATCGAAGCTGCCGCGGCCAGGGCCCAGAAGGAAGCGGCTCGGGAAGAAGACGACGAAGACGCTGTCCTGCTTCGCCAGGCCATGGAACTCGTCGTGCGATCACAACTCGGGTCCACATCGATGCTCCAACGCAAACTCCGTGTCGGATTCGCCAGGGCGGGGAGGTTGATGGACATCCTCGAACAGCGCGGTGTGGTGGGACCGTCCGAGGGCTCAAAGGCGAGATCGGTCCTCATGACGGTCGACGAGTTCGAAGAGCTGCTGGCAAACTCCCAGCGCTGACGCTATCCGCCGAGGAAGGCCTTATCCACCATCACGGCCATCTCGGCCCTGGTGATCGTGTTGTTCGGCCGGTAGGTGCCGTCCACATAGCCGTTGGTGATACCCAGCCGGGCGAGTTCCTCGACGGAGGGGGCGTACCACGCGCTGCTCGGGACATCCGAGAAGGATCCTTGGGCCGGTCCGGCCTGCACTCTGAGTGCTCTGACGATGAAGACGGCCATTTCTGCACGAGTGACCGATTCGTTCGGGCAGTACCGGAGCGGGTCGGTCGAGCATCCGGTGGTGATGTCCTGGAGGTACAACTCCTCGGCCAGATCGGCGTACCAGTCCGTTGGTGGAACGTCGGCGAAATAGCCTACGAACGAGGTGGGTGAGTCGTCGATGCCGAGTGCGCGCAGAAGGAACGCCGCCATCTCGGCCCGCGTTACGGGATCATCCGGGCAGTAGGCCACCGGATCGGTCGCGCAGCCGACCGTGACCCCTGCGTTGTAGAGCGCGTCGACCGACGACCTGGCCCAGTAGTCCGGGGGCACGTCGACCCAAGGGTCGCAGAGGTCGCCTATCCCGTTGCCATCGGCATCGGACTGGTCGGCGTTCCCGACCGTCGGGCAATTGTCGGTCTCGTCGGGCACGCCGTCGAAGTCAGCATCGTCGGACAGGGGCTCACTGATCACGGTCGCCGCCAGCAGACTCTCGTACGGATTGAACTTGGTTCCGTCGGGGCGGTGGAGCTCGAAGTGGAGATGCGAGGCGACGTCTTCCGCATTGCCGCTGTCACCCACCCAGCCGATCAGCTGTCCCGCTTGCACGTGCACACCGGTCGTGATGCCGGGTGCGAACCCCCACCCTTGCCCGTCGTCGGTCCCGGGTGTGTCGTTGTTGAGATGGATGTACCAGCTGACCCACCCATCGTCGTGACGGAGTTCCATCGCGCAGCAATCGCCGCCCTGCTCGTTCTGCATCCATCCGACGGTCCCCGATGCGGCCGCGACAACGGGGGTCATCTTGTCGGCCATGATGTCGGTGGCACCGTGGGTTCGTCCACCCGATCGGGGTGCGTCGAACGTGTCAGTGAAGTGATTCGGTCCGAGTACGGGGAAGATGATCGGGTAGATCTCCTCGGCGGAGGAGGCCGCAGGAACGGCGAGTGCCGAGATGACGAGTGCGAGCGCGACGAGAACACGAGTCTTGGAGTCGAGCCCCATACGTGTCTCCCTTCGGTCCGATCAAGAGAATATCGACACAGCCGACCGCGTTCTTGAGCGGTTTCCGTGCGCGATGCCACGTAAGCTGGGGGTATACGCGCAGGAGGAGCGATGGCCGAGCTGATACAGCGTTTCGAGACACTCGTCGACATCTACGAGCACGCCGTCAGGGAGCACGTCGGCAGGCCGGTGTTCGGCACCAAGGTCGCCGGGGCATGGCAATGGACCACGTACGAGGAGTTTGGCGGTCTCGTCGAGCAGATGCGCGGCGGGCTGGCCCAGCTTGGCGTCTCGCGCGGGGACCGTGTAGCCATCATCGCCAACAACCGTGTCGAGTGGGCGGTTGTTGCAGGAGCCACCTACATGCTCGGTGGGACCGTCGTTCCGATGTACGAGACACAGCTCGACAAGGACTGGAGCTACATCATCGACGACTGTGGCGCACGGGTCCTGTTCGTCGCCAACGCGGACATAGCCCGCAGGGTTGCCGCCCATCCGCACGAGCAGCTCGAACACGTCGTCGTGATGGACGCTCCCGACGGCTACGAAGGTCGCACGTTCGCCCAGGTGCTCGCGCTGGGGGCCGAACATCCAGCGCCGGTCGCCGGCGTAGGCAGGGAGGACCTCGCCGACATCATCTACACGTCGGGTACGACGGGGAATCCCAAAGGAGTACTGCTGACGCACGCCAACTTGGCGGACAACGTGAGCGCGGGCCTGATGGTGGTGCCCGTCGAGCCCAGTGACCGGACGCTGTCGTTCCTTCCCTGGGCCCACAGCTTCGGGCAAACGCTCGAACTCCACCTCGTCATGGCGATTGGTGGGTCGATGGCGATCGCCGAGTCGACAGCCAAGATCGCCGACAACATGATGGAGATCGAACCGACCCTTCTGATCGCCGTCCCACGCATCTTCAACCGTGTGTACGACGGAGTGAACGCGCTGATGGCGGAGGAGGGCGGCATCAAGAAGAAGATGTTCGATGCGGCTGTGAGCAACGAGTACCGCCGGATGGATCTTGCTCACGAGGGTCGATCGAACACCTTGGTCGAGTTGAAGCACCGCCTGTTCGACGGCCTCGTGTTCTCCAAGGTACGCGAGCGATTCGGCGGGAAGCTCAGGCTCGCTGCAAGCGGATCCGCGGCGCTCTCACCGGAGGTGAACAAGTTCGTCGACGCGCTCGGCATCGTGGTCCTTCAGGGGTATGGGCTGAGCGAGACGTCGCCACTCGCGACCGTCAACCCGGTCGAGAAGCGCAAGATCGGTTCGGTCGGCCCGGCCGTTCCCGGCGTGAGGATCGCGCTCGATCATGTGGCCACCGCAGATCCGAACGATGGGGAGATCATCATCTACGGGCACTGCGTGATGCGGGGTTACCACAACCTTCCTGCCGAGAACGAAGCAGTATTCACCGAGGACGGCGGCCTTCGCACCGGCGACATCGGTCATCTGGACGAGGACGGCTACCTGTACATCACGGGAAGGGTCAAGGAGCAGTACAAGCTCGAAACCGGGAAATACGTCGTGCCCGCACCCATCGAAGAGCAGATCCGACTGTCCCCGTACATCTCGAACGTGATGATCTACGGAGTCAACCGGCCCTACAACGTTGCGTTGATCGTTCCGGACTTCGCGGCGCTCGCCAAGTGGGCCGGTGGGCGCGGCATCTCGGCAGACGACCACGCAGCGCTGATCGAGGAGCCTGAGGTCAGAGATCTGTTCACGAAGGAGATCGAGACGGCGTCGGAAGGGATCAAATCGTACGAGCGCATCCGGAGCTTCGTACTGGTGCAGGACGATTTCACGCAGGAGAACGGCATCCTGTCGCAGACCCTCAAGGTGAAGCGTCGTGAGGTGATGGCCCGTTGGGGAGGCAACCTGGAGTCGCTGTACGAATAGGGCTCGCCCTGGCGGGCTCGTCCGCACCTTGCGCCTCGTACCTTGTACCTCGTGTGTCGCCTGGCGGTGGCGTGGAAGCGCGCAGCCCGGTGCCGTCGGCTGTTGGCTGTCAGCTGTCGACTGAGGACTGATGACTGAAGGCTCAGGCCTGAACTAGCCTGCTCAGAATGCTCCAGATCCTGCGACCCGACGGATCGCTCACCTCGGACCCACCGATCGACATCGAACGGACCCGCGAGCTGTTTGCCGCCATGCTGACCGCCCGCCGCTACGACCAGAAGGCGATGGCGATCCAGAAGCAAGGTCGTCTCGCCACATATGCCCCATTCCGAGGTCAGGAAGCGGCACAGATCGGGTCCGCTGCTGCGTTGCGGCCGGACGATTGGATGGTCGCCACGTACAGGGACGCTGCAGCCATGTGGATGCATGGCTACGGCTGGGAGCTGCTGCTCCTCGGCAGGATGGGCGACGAGCGCGGTGGCCATCCTGCCGACGACGTCCCGGTGCTTCCTCCCTCCATCACGGTCGGTGCACACATGCTCCACGCCGTGGGTTTGGCCTGGGCCGCCCGGATCCGAGGCGAGGAGAGGATCGCGGCCACCTACTTCGGGGACGGGGCAACATCGGAGGGTGACTTCCACGAGGCGATGAACTTCGCGTCCCTCTATCGAACCGGGACCGTGTTCATCTGTCAGAACAACGGCTACGCGATCTCGATGCCCACATCCGGGCAGACGGCTTCGGAGACGATCGCCCAGAAGGCACTCGCATACGGTATGGAAGGCGTCAGGGTCGACGGCAACGATCTGTTCGCCGTCTTCGCCGCGACCGACGCCGCGGCCGCCAAGGCGCGCGGCGGTCAGGGACCGACGTTGATCGAAGCGGTGACCTACAGAGTCGGACCGCACACGACGACCGACGATCCGGGCCGGTACCGCTCCGACGAAGAGGAGGCGGCATGGCGAGATCTCGACCCGGTCGACCGGGTACGGCGCTACCTCGCGGCTGAGCGCGCGTGGGACGCCGAGTGGGAAGCACGCGTTCTCGCGGACGCGACCGACGACGTCGAAGGAGCCGTCCGGCGGGCCGAATCACTCCCTGCGGAGGACGGTCCGGAGATCTTCGAAGCCATGTTCGAGCGGCTCACACCCGACCTGGCACGCCAGCAAGGCGACGTCCAATGAAGACGATCGCACAGTCGATCAACGACGCTCTGCGGACTGCTCTCTCCGGGAGCGACGACGTGGTGGTGATGGGGGAGGACGTCGGTCGAACCGGCGGTGTGTTCAGGGTGACCGATGGGCTGCTTCAGACGTTCGGTCCGGATCGAGTCATCGACACGCCGGTCGCCGAATCCGGCATCGTCGGAACCGCATTCGGGATGGCGGTCGCCGGCCTTCGCCCGGTTGTCGAGATCCAGTTCATGGGCTTCTCATACCCCGCGTACGACCAGATCGTCTCGCACGTGGGCCGTATCCGGAACCGCTCACGGCACAGATTCACCGCTCCGATGGTCATCCGCATGCCGTACGGCGGAGGAATCGGTGCCGCCGAGCATCACTCCGAGTCCACCGAGGCGATCTACACACACATTCCGGGCGTCAAGGTGGTCGTCCCGTCGACACCGTATGACGCCAAGGGTCTGCTCCTCGCGGCGATCGACGATCCTGATCCCGTCATCTTCCTCGAGCCGATCCGTCTGTACCGTTCGGTCAAGGAAGAGGTGCCCGATCACCCGATCCGGGTTCCGATCGGAGAGGCGAGGGTCGTTCGCGACGGTTCCGACGTGTCGATTGTCACCTATGGGTCGATGACACGTGAGTCCAGGCTGGCCGCCGACAAACTGGCCGAACTGGGGGTCGAGGCCGAGATCGTCGACCTACGGACGCTCACCCCACTCGACGTCGACACCGTGCTCGAGTCCGTGCGAGCGACGCACCGGGCGGTCGTCGTCCACGAGGCGCAGCGCACGGGCGGATTCGGCGCAGAGGTGATCGCCCGCATCCAAGAGGAGGGCCTGTACTCGTTGGAGGCTCCGATCGAACGGGTCACCGGGTGGGACATCGTCGTACCCTTGAAACGAACCGAACGGCATCATCTACCCGACGCGGACCGTATCGTTCGCGCGGCGCTCAGGACACTGGAGGCGTAGTGGAGTTTCGGCTACCGGACATCGGTGAGGGTCTGACAGAAGCGGAGATCGTACGATGGCTCGTCCCGGTGGGGGGCACCGTGGAGATCGACGCCCCGCTGGTCGAGGTGGAGACGGACAAGGCCGTCGTCGAGATCCCGTCCCCGTTTGCGGGCACCGTTCTGGCACACGGCGCCGAGGAGGGCGAGACGATTCTCGTCGGATCGGTCCTGGCGGTCATCGGGTCCGAGGGCGATGCCCCGATCGTCGGCACGCTCGACACCGAGGAGGAAGCGCTCCCGTCCAGGGTCGACTCCGTTCCTGCATCGGCTCCACCGCCGCCGGTCCCTACGGAACGAGCACCGACCTCCGGGGCGGTCAAGGCGCTCCCGGTCGTGCGCAGGCTCGCACGAACGTTGGGCGTAGACGTATCCAGCGTGACGGGTACCGGCGCCGACGGCAAGATCACCAGAGAGGACGTGCAGCGGGCAGCGCAGCGCCGCGCAGCGATCCGAAGTGAGGCGTCCGCCGAAGCGGACCGGCGGGTGCCGATGAGCAGGCTGCGCCGCACGATCGCCTCGCACATGGAGCGATCGTGGAGGGAGATCCCACACGTGACCACGTTCGATCAGGTCGACGGGTCCCGTCTGCTGGCCGCGAGGGCGGCACTGACCAAACGAAACGACCATGCGGTTCCCATCGAAGCACTCGTGATCAAGGCCGTGCTGCCGGTCCTCGATCGCTTCCCGGAGTTCAACGCCTCACTGGAGGGTGACGATGTGATCCTCCACGGGCGCTACGACATCGGCTTGGCGGTCGACACGGACGAGGGCCTCATCGTGCCGGTCGTCAGGGGGGCGGACCGGATGGAGCTGATGGAGATGGCGGATGAGATCACCCGTCTCTCCGCAGCGGCGCGACAGCGCACCCTGATTCCGGATGAGGTGGTCGGAGCAACGTTCACCGTGTCGAACATCGGCGCAGTCGGCGGAGGGTTCGGTACGCCGATCATTCCCTACGGGACGACGGCGATCCTCTCCGTGGGGCGAGCAACCGATGCCCCGATCGTTCGCAACAACAGCGTCGCAATCGCGCCGATGATGCCTCTGTCACTCTCCTATGACCATCGGGTCATCGACGGCGGTCTGGGGCGCGCCTTCATGAGGATGCTCATGGAGAACCTCGAAGAGCCTGCCTTGTTTCTGACCTAGCGGCGGCCCAAGAGGGAGGCGACACGTGCAGCCAGACGGCCGGGCAGCACCTTGCTGATACCGACCGCCGCCTTGTTCACCGTTCCGGGAACGACCAGTCCTCGCCCAGCCATCATTCCCTCGTAGCCTGCCACGGCGACATCGTGGGCGCTCATCATCCCAACCTGCACCACATGCGACGACTCGACACCGGCTCTGCGCTGAAGCCCCATCTGGGCGCGTCCAGGGCACAGGGCGGTCACGGTCACTCCAGTTCCGTCGAGTTCATCGGAGAGCGCCTGGGAAAGCGACAGGACGTACGCCTTGGTCGCGTGGTACACCGCCATTCCCGGGCCGGGTTCGAATGCGGCCGCCGACGCGACGTTGAGGATCCTGCCATAGCCGCGCCGAACCATCGGAAGGGCGAGGCTGAAGGTGAGCTCGGTGAACGCTCGGGCATTCAGATCGACCATTCCGAGCTGCGCGGAGAGATCGAGATCGATGAACGAGCCCTCCATTCCGTACGCCGCGTTGTTGACCAGTACCTCCACCTCCACACCGCGCTCATCGAGCTCGGAGACCAGTTGCTGGACCTTGCCGGGCTCTGAGAGGTCCATCGAGATGGTCAATGTCTTGCAGGGCTGGTCGAGTTCGAGCTGCGCGGCTGCCATCTCGAGGTTGTGCGGGTCGCGACCCACCATCACGAGGCAGTAGCCGTTGGACGCGAGCTGTTCGGCCAGCTCCAGGCCGATTCCCTGTGAGGCGCCGGTGACGAGGGCGAACTTGGACACGACTGAAGTCTATTCGCAGGTAGCCTTGGACGATGCCTGCTCCCTCAGTGTGGCTCACGACGCTCGGCTGTGCCAAGAACCAGGTCGACTCCGACAAGATCGGCGGTGTGCTCGACGCGGCCGGCTTCGCTGCCGCCACTTCTCCCGAGGAGGCCGACCTCGTCCTCGTCAACACCTGCGCGTTCATCGAGGAGGCCCGTAGGGAGTCCGTGAACACGATCCTCGAACTCGACGGGGCCCGGCGACCCGATGCACGGCTCGTCGTCCTCGGGTGCATGGCACAGCGGTACGGGCGGGAGATCACCGACGCGATCCCCGAAGTGGATGCAGTTGTCGGCATCGACCACTACTCGGAACTCTCGGGGATCCTCGGCACCATGACCGACTGGCAGCAGGTGAGCCTCCAGCACTCAGCGATGGACATCCTCCACGAAGTCCGCCGGAGTACCCCGGCCACCCCCTACGCCTACCTGAAGGTCGCCGAAGGATGCGACAAGGCATGCACGTTCTGCGCCATCCCGTCGTTTCGCGGTGTGCAGCGATCGCGCCCTGTCGACCAGGTCGCCTCCGAGGCTGGACGGCTCGTCGCCGACGGTGTGCGCGAACTCGTGCTGGTCGCCCAAGACCTCGCAGCCTACGGTCGTGACATCGGCGATCGTGGGGGTATCACCAACCTCGTGCGCACGATCTCGGCGACACAAGGCCTGTGGCGAGTTCGTCTGCTGTACCTCTACCCGTCCGAGATCAGGCCCGAACTCATCGAGGAACTCGCCGGCAACCCGGCCGTGGCTTCGTACTTCGATCTGAGTTTGCAGCACGCCGAGCCGCGGCTTCTTCGGGCCATGGCCCGACCGGGCGGCACGGAACGTTTCCTGGAGTTGATCGAGCGGATCAGGGCGGCCGTCCCCGACGCGGCTCTCCGATCGAGTTTCATTGTCGGTTTCCCAGGTGAGACGGATCGGGATGTCGACACGCTCGAGGCGTTCCTCGAGACGGCGCGGCTCGATTGGGCAGGGTTCTTCCCATACTCCCCGGAGGAGGGAACTCCGGCCGCGCGCCTACCCGATCGGCCAGATCTCTCGGAAGCGAACGAACGGACCCGGTACCTGCAACAGGTCCAAGAGCGCATCACCTCCGAACGACAAGCCGACATGGTCGGGCGAACGGTCTCCGTGCTGGTCGACCAGGTGGAGGAAGGCGTTCCCGTCGGGCGGTCGTTCAGGGAGGCGCCGGATATCGATGGAATGATCACACTGGACGCCGGATCGCAGGGGGATGTCGTCGAGGCGGTGATCACCGGAGCTTACGGCCCCGATCTGGAAGGGGTGGTCCTCGAGTGATCGTCGAGGTGCTCGCTGTGGGTACCGAGCTGCTCATCGGGCAGATCGTGAACGGAAACGCCGCAACGATCGGGCGCAGGCTCGCGGAAGAGGGCCACGACGCCCACTACCAGGGAGTCGTCGGGGACAACATCGGGCGAATCGCCGAGGCGATCTCGGTTGCTCTGGGTCGTGCCGATGCCGTGATCATCACCGGTGGACTGGGTCCCACACAGGATGACCTGACCAGAGAGGGCATCTGTCTCGCGACGGGACGGCCGATGGAGTTCGTGCAGGACGCCGCCGACCACCTGCGCGACCGATTCGAGCGGCTTGGCCGATCGATGCCGGAGGCGAACCTCCGCCAGGCAGAGCGTCCCGAAGGAGCCGAGTTTCTCCCCAACCCGAAGGGAACCGCGCCCGGGCTGGCGCTGCGCGACGACCAGGGATGGGTCTTCGCCCTACCGGGCGTTCCAGAAGAGATGGAGGCGCTCCTCGAGAAGGAAGTCGTGCCAAGGCTGAGAACGGGCGGGGAAGGGATCGTCAAGAGCAGACTCATACGCACCTGGGGCTCATCCGAATCGACGGTCGCCGAGCTGCTGGATGACCTCTATGGTTCGGCCAACCCGTCGATCGCGTTTCTCGCATCCTCCGGCGAGATCAAGATTCGGATCACCGCGAAGGCACGGACGGAGGCAGACGCAGACGGGATGATCGAACCGATCGAGCGAAGCGTGCGCGAGCGCCTGGGGGCGCGGGTGTTCGGAATGGACCAGGACACGATCGAAGTGATCGTGCTGCGTCTTCTCGCAGAGCGCGGGTGGCGACTCGCCGCGGCGGAGTCCGCCACCGGCGGCATGATCGCAGCTCGAATCACCTCGGTTCCCGGATCCTCGAGGGTATTTCGCGGCGCCGTCGTCACCTATGCCACGGACCTCAAGACGACGGTGCTTGACGTACCCGCGGAGGTCGTCGAGCGAGACGGGGTCGTCAGCGAGGCGATGGCCCGCGCCATGGCCATGGGCGCTGCGGAGCGTCTCGGTGCCGAGGTAGCGGTCTCCGTGACGGGATCTGCCGGCCCCGATCCTCAAGAGCGCCCGATCGGGACGATGATCATCGGGGTCCACACCCCCGGTGGCACGCAGGCTCGGACGATGCGCTTCCCAGGCGACAGGGAGCGTGTCCGTACCTACACGACGACCGCTGCGTTGCAGCTCCTGCGCCTCGGGGTCTCGGGGGAGTGGTGGTAGGCAGGCTGTTCATCGCTGTGCCGCTGCCCGACGAGGCGCGGCACGCCCTCGCGGCGCTCCTCGACGGTCCGCTGCCGGGACGCGTGGTGCAGCCCCGCAACTGGCACCTGACGCTGCGGTTTCTCGGCGACACCGACGAGGTGACCTACGATCGGCTCCTCCACACACTCGACGGCTCGGATCTCGGCGCGCCGTTCAGGGTGACACTCGGGGCATTGGGCGCCTTTCCTCGTCCGGACAAGGCAACGGTCCTGTGGGTCGGTTTCTCTGCCGGGCTCGGAGGCTTTGCCCGACTCGCAGACGTGGTTGCCGGGGCGGCGGAGGCAGCGGGTTTTCCACCGGAGGATCGCCCGTTCAGGGCGCACCTGACCCTGTCGAGGATCCGCCCACATCAAGATGTCCGATCGGTCGTCGATCGGGCCCCGCTCGACGACGTGTCGTGGACGGTTGGGGAGGTCGACGTGTTCAGGAGCCATCTCGGCTCGGGTGGTCCGAGATACGAGCGCCTGGAGCGCATCATGCTTGGCGTCGAACACATGTTCGAGTAGGATCATACGTGTCACACCGGCGTTGTACGGTGTTGAACAGACGAAGGGAGCTGCAGGTGGAACGAGACAAGGCCCTGGAGATGGCGATGTCGCAGATCGAGCGACAGTTCGGCAAGGGCGCCATCATGAAACTGGGCGACGGCGTCCAGGAGAAGATGGCGTCGATCTCGACGGGCGCGCTCTCCCTCGACCTCGCCCTGGGTATCGGAGGTGTACCGAGGGGGAGGGTCGTCGAGATCTTCGGACCGGAGAGCAGTGGCAAGACCACGCTGTCGCTCCACATCATCGCGGAGGCGCAACGGAACGGGGGGATCGCCGCGTTCGTAGACGCAGAGCACGCCCTGGATCCCGTGTACGCCGGCGCGCTCGGTGTCGATGTCGATGAGCTCCTCATTTCTCAGCCCGACACCGGCGAGCAGGCCTTGGAGATCACCGACATGCTGATCCGATCGGGTGCGCTCGATGTTGTCGTGATCGACTCGGTCGCCGCGCTCGTGCCTCGAGCAGAGATCGAGGGTGAGATGGGGGACTCCCATGTCGGGTTGCAGGCCAGGTTGATGTCGCAGGCGCTTCGGAAACTGACGGGCAACATCCACCGCTCGCGGACGACGGCGATCTTCATCAATCAGCTTCGGGAGAAGATCGGCGTCATGTACGGGTCCCCGGAGACGACGCCCGGCGGTCGGGCACTCAAGTTCTATGCGTCGGTGCGTATCGACATTCGCCGAATCGAGACGATCAAGGACGGCCAGACGTCGATTGGCAACCGGGTGCGAGCCAAGATCGTCAAGAACAAGGTCGCACCCCCATTCCGTCAGGCCGAGTTCGACATCATGTTCGGGACGGGTATCTCCCGCATGGGGAGTCTCCTGGATGTCGCCGTCGACGAAGGAATCGTGCGAAAGAGCGGTGCCTGGTACAGCTACGACAACGACCAGCTCGGTCAAGGGCGTGAGAATTCCAAGCGGTTCCTGGACGACAACCCCGAGGTCGCCGTTCAGCTTCAGGCGAAGGTATTCGAAGCGGTGGGCCTGCTCGAACCCAGTGCGGCAGAAGAAGCACACGAAGATTGACTAGTGCGTCGAGAGCGTTTGTACGGTACGATGTGTGTCACGCACACACGAACCATTACTTGAAATCAACGATACTCACAAGCGAACCTTCAACTGATCAGCAGCCGCGACGACGGTAAGCCGTCCCTCGTGTGCCAGATGTGTGTGTGCCGGGCCGCCAAGGCTCGGCACCTGCGTTGTTGAAGGTTCCGGGAAAGCGACGGAGCCATGGAATACATCGTCGGGGCCGTGGGCCTGGCGGTAGGGGGTCTTCTGGGTTTCCTGTGGACGAAGTACCGCGCCGGAGTCGCGCGTGCCAGTGCCGAATCGACCGCCGAGGGGATGGTCGTGAAGGCACGACTGGAGGCGCAGGAGCTGCTCTCACGGGGGGAAGAGGAAGCAAGGGCCAAGGCGGAGGCGTACAGGGAGCGGGAAGAGGCAGCACTCGAACACCGCAAGATCGAGTTGAACTCGTCGGAGGAACGGCTGGGTCAGCGTGAGCAGACTCTCGAACAGCGTGCATCGAATCTCGCCCAACGAGAGCAGCTGCTGATCTCGAGAGAGAACGAAGCGCAGGAACAGAGGGTCGAGACAGAGAAGCTGAGAGAGCAGGCAAGAGCGGAACTCGAACGTCTCGCAGGGTTTGACGCCGAAGCGGCGAAGTCGAACCTTCTCCATCAAGTAGAGGATGAAGCTCGACGTGAAGCGATGGTCCTGGTGCGCGACATGGAGATCAGGGCACGGGAGGAGGCCGACCGCCGAGCGAGGCGAATTCTGGCGACGGCGATCCAACGGCTGGCCGCGGAGGTCGTGACAGAGTCCACGGTGTCGGTGGTGGAGTTGCCGACCGACGACATGAAGGGCCGCATCATCGGCCGGGAGGGAAGGAACATCCGTGCGTTCGAGGCGATCACGGGTGTCAATCTCATTGTCGATGACACGCCGGAGGCGGTGTCCGTGTCGTCGTTCGACCCTGTGCGAAGGGAGGTGGCGCGTCTCACCCTGGAGCGGCTGGTGCAAGACGGCCGCATCCACCCGGCGTCGATCGAGGAGATGTACGAGAAGTCTCGGGCCGAGGTCGAGGAATCCGTGAGAGATGCCGGTGAGTGGGCGCTCGTGGAGGTCGGGATCTCGCGGATGCACCCTGAGGTGGTGACCTTGCTCGGGCGCCTGAAGTACCGCACGTCCTACGGCCAGAACGTGCTGAAGCATCTGGTCGAGTGCGCCCACATCGCGGCAATGCTGGCGTCCGAGCTGGAGATCGATCCGGTGCCGGTGAAACGCGCCGCGCTGCTGCACGACCTCGGCAAGGCGGTGACCCACGAGGTCGACGGCTCCCACGCGCTGATCGGCGCAGAGATCGCCCGCCGCTTCGGTGAGGACCCTGCCGTGGTGCACGGAATCGAGGCTCACCACAACGAGGTTGAGCCCCGCACGGTCCTCGCCGTGATCGTGCAGGCCGCGGATGCGGTATCGGCGGCGCGGCCAGGCGCACGGCGAGAGGCACTGGAGTCCTACGTGCGAAGACTGGAGAAGCTCGAAGAGCTCGCATACGACTTCAGCGGCGTCGAGAAGGTGTTCGCGATGCAGGCAGGTCGCGAGGTTCGAGTAGTGGTCGACCCCGGAACGGTCGATGATCTGGCCGCCTCCGATCTTGCACGCAGGATCGCCAAACGGCTGGAAGAAGACCTCCAGTATCCCGGGCAGATTCAGGTGACGGTCATCAGAGAGCTGCGAGTCACCGACTACGCACGATGAGCGGCTCCCGTACCGGCAAGCGGTACCTGATCAAGACGTTCGGGTGCCAGATGAACGAACACGACAGCGAGCGCGTCGCCGGCATGTTCGAACTCGACGGTATGCGGCCGGCCGG
>Ga0315535_1001627_pt1 | contig 14825 bp, 7 predicted proteins | sample SalMarSW160220MG_2_FD_203092 | JGI IMG/M metagenome (GOLD analysis project Ga0315535, IMG submission 203092) | Salt marsh sediment microbial communities from the Plum Island Ecosystem LTER, Massachusetts, United States - Salt Marsh Sediment SW1602-20 ...
CCAGCATCCAGAAGGCCGGCCAGATCCCCTGGCCGTAAGGCAAGCGCATTCGGGCCTCGATTTTCCCATATTGGAATTCAAATTTATCCTTGGTGGTAATGCGGGCCGAGGTGTATTCCCTACCCCCGTAACTCTCTTTCCTGGCTGTAATTACAAGGGTTCCGTCTTCCACATAGGCATTGGAGGAATCAGCCTTGTAGTACTCAAGCTCATTGTTCCCCCACCCGCCGCCGCCGGTCTCAAAATTCCAGGTCTCGGTGTCCGGCAGGCCTGTGGAGTCAAACGCTTCGGCCCAGATCAATTCATAACACTGGGACCATAAGGGGAGTCCCCATATACCCAGCAACAGGGCCAGGAACAATTTGTAAAAGTCTTTCATGCCTGCAAAACTATCAATATTCGGATAAATTGCAGTGAATACGTATACTTTGGTGCTAAATCCTTTTGAATTTTGAAAGAATTTAATACATTTCGATCTTCAAAAGGTGAAGGGACTTTTTACCTGGGATTGATCAGAAAGAGAACTTTTTTAATGGGATGCAACAGATTGCACAATTTATTGGTCTAGCAGAAAGAAAAATATTTTACTTGTATTACTATGTTTAACTTAAACCTACTACTATGAAAATCAAAATTTTTACACTTTTTCTATGTACCCTGTTCGTGGCGGCAGTAACGGCCCAGGACCGGCCCACCTACTCTGTGCCAAGGGTGGACATCGGACCGATCATTGACGGCGAGATTGATGCGATGTGGGAAACGCTGGAACCCAACCTCATTGACAAGAATTTCAAGGAGGAATTGCCAACCATCGGAGACCCCGGTGAGAGCTACTGGAAAATGGTCTGGGTGGAGAATTTAGGCGTTTATGTCCTCGTGGTGGTCGCTGATGACTATTGGTATCCACCCTATGTGGATGGATCCACTGCTACCTACCTTTATGACAAACCGGAGGTTTATTTCGACTGCAACTACGAGCTTCAGGATGGCGGAGGAGCTTCAGGTGAGGGCCAGCCCGGCAACGGGCACCACCAGTGCGCACCACCTCCAACCGATGGAAAAAATGACGGAACCATGTTGGATGCAGGTGAAGATGGTGAGGCTGATTCGGATGATCTGGGTGTGAAATATGCATACATGCTCAATGATCCCGACTATATCGTTGAATACTTCTTTCCCATGGAGTATATGACAGATAAGGATGGTTTTATTGCCGACCCAAGTAGCGAGGTAGGATTTGATGTTACCATCTGTGACCGGGATGAGGAAGATGGCGATGATCCTCGTAAGCGCGCCGTATGGGCCAATACAGGAGTTGGTGGAGCTGCCGATGAGTCGTGGAACAGCATGGACGATTGCGGTATCCTGACCTTCGAAGGAGTCGGTGAAAAAATCTATGTGGAGTCCATTGCACTGACTGCATCGGATATCACCATGAACAACAAACCGATGAAGGTTTCCGCAGTGGTGCTTCCTGAAGAAGCCACCAACAGGAAACTGTCCTGGGCGGTTGAAGAAGTTTCCGGCAAGGCGACCATCGATAAAAACGGGGTTGTGACTCCCATCGCTGACGGTCTGGTAAAAATCACTGCTTCGGCCGTGGATGGTTCCTGGGAGGAAGCGACCGTTGATGTGAACATCAGCGGCCAGATCGTTTCCATGCATGAGCTCAACCTGTTCAGGAACGGTTACTTCAACGATGTGGATAAGGATGGTATCGCGCGCGAGTGGACCGGCGGCTTTGAAGTGATCGATGGTGCACTGTACATGCCAGCCGCAGACGGAATATTTGTTAATCCCTGGGATGGTAACAGAAGAGCTAGTGAGACCGGCTTCGGGTGCAACAGCGAAGATACCTATCTGTTCAGTTTCGTCATGTGGTCCGAAGTAGCCGACAGCTTCTATATAGATTTTGAGGACCCGGCCAACGATTACCTCAGGTATGGTAGCACTTCCAGTGAATGGTCCCCCGGTGGAACCTCAGAATGGTGGATTATCACGGAACAGGACCCCACCAAGTATGTCATTGATGACCTCATATTCGGTAACAAGGTAGAGAACACCAGTGAGAACTTCAACCTGATGGGCGGTGGTCATAACAACGGCGGCGTGTTTATCGACAGTCTGATATTGATCAATTCCAATGATCTGAGCATGCTTGCAGACCCCTACACAGAAGTGGAATCGGTTACCGTTTCCGGTGAAGGCGGAGCAACTGCCGTACCGGTGGGAGGTACCCTGCAAATGGCTGCCGAAGTGCTGCCTGCAGAGGCGGACTACAGTGATGTGGTTTACTGGAGCGTTGTACCCGGTACGGGTGATGCCACCATCGATGACGATGGTATTCTTACCGGTGATACCGTAGGTACGGTGACCGTGATAGCCAGCGCATCGGACGACAGCCAGGTGGTTGGGACGATGCAGGTATCGGTCAGCTGGCCTGAAGGTATCCAGCAGAATGCTGTGAATACCCTGAAGGTGTATCCGAACCCGGCTGTGAATGAGCTGAATGTGGTTCTCACCCGTGAGAATTCCACTGTTGCTATTTACAACAGTGTGGGTATGAAAATGGAGGAGGTTACCGTTACCGGGACCGAGCACAAATTCAATATCAGCAGTTATGCTTCGGGGATCTATTTCGTGAAGACCGAAGATTCCGTTGTGAAGTTTATTAAATAGAATCTCAATTCATTTAGAAGAAGGGGAGTGTCTCAACCGGGACACTCCTTTTTTTATTGTGAAAAGAAATTAATACATTTCGGACATCAACAAGCTGATGAGAAATTACCATTATCTAACTAAAAACCTAACTACTATGAAAATCAGGACTTTTACGCTCTTACTTATGGCTGCGTTTGCGGTTTCTGCCTATGCCCAGAAACCGGAAGGCGTTGCTCCGAAAGCGTCGGTTTCCCCGGTTCTTGATGGGGAGATCGATGCGGTATGGGACGAGGCCGAGCCGTATAACATTGACCAGGCCTTCGTTGGAGATGCACCGCGGGTTTTCTCACTGGGAAATCCGGGTGATACCTACTGGAAGGCGTTGTGGGCAGATGAGGGTATCTACATACTGCTTTCTGTGACAGATAATGTCTTCTTCACCAACTGGATGGACGATCCGGTGGGCGCAAACGCCTGGCAGTACGACAAAACCGAGATCTATTTTGATTGCAACAGCTACAACCTGAATGATGGCCTGGGGCCCACATCGGGTGCAGACGGAAATGTGGGGCACTATCAGTTTGCCCCTGATATAGTGGAAGGCGAGATGGATGGAGCCATCATCGACCAGACTGGATGGTCTACCGCCACCCTGGTGGATGATCCCAATTACAATGTGGAGTATTTAATTCCATGGGACAAGCTGATTGACGTGGATGGCCTGGCCATTGACAGAACCCTGCAGATCGGATTCGATGTGACCATCATTGACCGGGACCCCGGCGATGAGGACCGCAAGCGTGCAGTCTGGGCCAATGTGGGAAACATTGACCAGGCCTGGGCCAACATGGACGACTGCGGGCTCATTTCCTTCGAAGGGACTGAAGCTGCCACGTTGATTGAATCCCTCACTCTGACTGCCGGGGACATCACAGAGAACAACGGACAGGTAAAAATTCAGGCTGAAATTGTTCCTGAAAATGCCACCACCAAAAAGATTCTGTGGTCCATCAATGATGGAGGAACCGGCAGGGTCACCATCAGTGCAGAGGGTGTGGTTACTGGAATCCTTGACGGGACCGTGACCATCACAGGGTCAACCACCGACGGCTCATACATCGAGGAAACGGTGGATATTAACATCAGCAACCAGATCGTTACAGCGCCTGAACTGAACATGTTCAGAAACGGTTACTTTGATGACCTGAACGCAGATGGAACTCCGGCTGAATGGAATGATTGGGGCGAAACTTCTGTGGTTGAAGGTATTGTTATGATTGATCCAACTGAAGGTACAAATATCTGGGACTTCAGATTTCAGCAGGTTGGTGGCTGGGGTCTGAATACTGAAGATAGTTATACACTAAGCTTCGTGCTCTGGGCAGACGAACCGGACACCATGAACCTGGACTTTGAGGACGCCAGACCGGATCCAATCAATTACAACAGGTATGGTACCTCAAATAGCGAGTTATCCAACGGTGGTGTATCAGAATGGGAATTCCAAAGCCAAACAGAACCAACTAAATATGTATTTGATTTGCAGTTCCCGGAATGGGTGCCTGATGCCAATGAGCAATTCCAGTTTATGCTCGGACATCATGATCCGGTTGTTTACATCGACAGTGTTGAACTCTTCAATGATGCGGATCTGGAATTGATCACACCGGGCTATGTGCCTGTGACCTTGATTGAAGTTTCCGCTGAAGGCGAGGCAAGCTCGGTTGAGATGGGAGGTACATTACAAATGAGTGCGGTTGCAACTCCCGCAGAGGCAACGCTTACTGCTGTACGATGGAGCGTGTTACCCGGAACCGGTGATGCCACCATTGATGCTGCAGGACTGCTGACCGGTGATACCGCAGGTACAGTAACGGTGGTAGCTACGGCCATGGATGACAGCAAGGTAACGGGAACTTACAATGTTTCGGTTAGCTGGCCGGCAGGCGTTCCCCGACACGAGATGAATACCCTGAAGGTGTATCCGAACCCCGCATTAAATGAGCTGAATGTGGTTCTCACCCGTGAGAATTTAACTGTTGCGATCTACAACAGCGTGGGTATGAAAATGGAGGAGGTTACCGTTACCGGGACCGAGCACAGATTCAACATCAGCAGCTATGCTTCGGGGATCTATTTCGTGAAAACGGGCAATACAGTTGCCAAGTTCATTAAATAGTTTCTACGGAGATATAATTGGATTAAAAATAGGCTGTTTCGGCAGCCTATTTTTTTTTGTACCAGATGTTGTAAAAGGATAATGGACGGTTAAACCGGCACATTGAAAGCCGTCAATACATAAATCAGCTAAATTTAGATTCTGTCAAAATTTAGGTTAAATTCCTATAAATGAGCATTATGATAATAATTGCCAGAAATAAATTGTCAACAACAAAGAATCTGTTGCAAATAATTGAAAACTAATGTGAAGAAATTGCTATTTTAGTAGGGTATAATGAATCATTAATATTTAACTACTATGAAAAGAACCTTACTAAAAGTGCCAATTCTAGCCTTGGCAATAGGCTTAATTGGTTCAATTACTTTTGGACAGATTGCTGCGCCTCCGATTATTGACGGGGACGGAAGTGATGCTGCCTGGGCCGGAGTAACGGCCATGGACCTTCTAAGGCCAAACCTGGTTACAGGCATTACAGATGCTGCAGACTTCAGTGCCACCATCAAAGCCGTCTGGGATGCAGACGGGATCTACTGTCTTCTGCAGGTGCTGGATGATACCCTGGTCACTACGCTGAACAACCCGTGGGAAAGGGATCATTACAGCCTCTATTTCGACATGTCCAACATCAAGCAGAATGCCGATCTGTTGGACGATGAGGCCGCGCCCATGGATTCGGTGCAGTTCATGCTCGAAAAGATCTGGAGTGTAGCCGGAGGTCTTCCGCTTGGCTTAAATGCAGCCTTTACCGATACATTGATGCCGGGTGTTGATTTTGTTGAGGTGGTTGACTCTGGAACCAGCTATACGCTGGAGATCGCAGTTCCTTTTGCTGCCATCGGGGTTACATTAACTCCTGATATGGTGATTGGATTTGACGCCAAAGTGGGTGACAATGATGGCGACGGAAATCTGGACGGTAAGCTTTCACTCTACCAGACTGCTGACGAAAGCTGGCACAATGCAAGTTACATTGGAACAGCTAAGCTGGAAGCCGACGGTTCATTGTCAAAGGTTATGACCGCCCCGGTTATCGACGGTGTTGCTGATTACACTTGGCATTCAGCTGCTAGTTATACCCTTGGGGTTGAGAACCTGGCAACAGGCATTGACGATGCTGCCGATTTCAGTGGTACTTTCAAGGTGATGCATGACCTTGATAACATCTATGTTTACCTTGAGGTGAAGGATGATACCCTGGTTACTACCCTGAACAACCCGTGGGAAAGGGATCATTACAGCATCTATTTCGATATTTCCAACCTGAAACAGGCTGGTGAGCTGGTGGATGATCTGGCCGAGCCCATGGATTCGGTTCAATTCATGCTTGAAAAAATCTGGAGTGTCGAAGGCGGCCTCCCGCTCAATCTGCAAATCAATGAAGATACATTGATGCCGGGAGTTGACTTCGTAGAGATCATTGATACCGGAAGCATGTACAGGTTAGAGGTAGCAGTTCCTTTCTCTTCAATCGGTGTTACATTAACTGAGGACATGGTGATTGGATTTGATGCAAAAATCGGTGACAATGACGGCGACGGTAACCTTGATGGCAAACTGTCATGGCACCAGAGTGCCGATGAGGGCTGGCACAATGCCGGTTATCTGGGTAACCTGAAATTACTGCCTGTATTTGTGGATTTGGGTTCTACCGAAGCAGCCCCGCAACAAATGGTCATTGATGGTGAGATTGAGGGCAACTGGGAACAGGCCATTGCCATGCCGTTGTTAAGGGAAAACCTTGCTACAGGAATAACAAATGCTGCTGATTTCAGTGGTACTGTCAAAGCGCTGTGGGATGCTGACAATGTCTATATCCTGCTGCAGGTGAAGGATGATACCCTGGTCACTACACTGAACAATCCCTGGGAAAGGGATCATTACAGTGTCTATTTCGACATTTCCAACCTGAAGCAAGATGCTGACCTGGTGGATGATGTGGCCTTACCGATGGATTCGGTTCAGTTCATGCTTGAAAAAATCTGGAGTGTGGCCGGTGGTCTGCCTCTCAATCTGAAAATCAATGAAGATACATTGATGCCGGGTGTTGATTTTGTTGAGGTAATTGACTCCGGTACCAGTTACCTTCTGGAGTTGGCAGTTCCCTTCTCTTCAATCGGTGTTAACCTGAAAGCTGGAATGGAAATCGGTTTTGATACAAAAATCGGTGACAATGACGGCGATGGTAACCTTGATGGCAAGCTATCCTGGAACCAGATTGCGGACGAAAGCTGGCACAATGCGAGCTATATGGGTACAGTAACCCTGCAAGCCAATGGTACATTTATGGGTACGCCCATCACTCCGCCGGAGGACGTTACCTTCAATGTGGACATGACGGGTATGATCAGCAACAACATTTTCGATCCGGCAGTGGATAAGGTTGACCTGGCAGGTTCCATGAACAATTGGGGAGATCCTGTCCAGAATGCAGCGGATGCCGATGCAGATGGAATTTACACCATTGTGGTTGCCGCCCAGGAAGTTGACGCAGTACTTGAGTATAAGTTCAGGGTCAACGGACAGTGGGATGGAACGGAAGAGTTTCCGAATGGTGGATCCAACAGGACCTACACCGTTGTAGAAGGCGACAATGTTGTTGATTTAGTTTATAACGATGGCGATTATTCTCCCTGGGTAGGAATTGAGATGAATGAAGTGTTCAGCTTGTATGTTTATCCAAACCCGGCAACGGATATGGTAAATATCAGAAGCTCAGCTCAAATTCACGCTGTGACCATCACGAACATTGTGGGCCAGACAGTCTTGAATGTTCCTGTTAATTCATTTAACAGCGAGATTGGGATTGGAACCCTTGATGCCGGAATGTACGTTATTTCCGTACAATTCGATTCCAAGGAGGTTTACAACCGTGTTCTTATAAAGAAGTAAGAATAATTTTTAATTGATCTTAGAAACCGTCTCATAGTTATTATGAGGCGGTTTCTTTTTTTCATAGTTTTCCAATTTCCGGGCTTCACCGGCATTCTTAAGCCAGTCGATTCATTTTTAAGGGTAGTTCTCTGCAGCGTGGCACAGTCAGGGCAGGTTTGATAGGGTATAGCCTTAGATATACTGGTTCAGTGGTCTGATTTGTCAGTGATATCAAGCTATGAAATTCCCAACTGTAACAAAGGGGCTATATGTTAAGGCTACCAGGGAAGGGTGCCCATAATTATTTGAAAAAGAATTTCAGCGATGACCAGGTAGTTTTAAAGTAAAAGTGGCTGTGAGTATTATATGGCCTTCCCTTTTTTTACCAGGCACCTGTTTTTGTCATCGGGACACCCTGGACGGATTTCACAGGATGTTGTCCGGGTCATCCCTGACATATATCTCAGGAATAGATATAAAATATTTGCGCCGTGCAAGTCCGTGAGGTGGGGACTTATTAGGTGAACCATAAATAATAACGAAACACCTCTTAGTCACCCTGCAGGTAACCAATCCTGTCCGGCAAGGGCTAACCACCCACCGGAAGCAAGTCTTGCGTAGTCAGCAGAGATGCTGGCACGAAGCGTAGACAGCGACTGATGAAGGTATGTATTGAGCCTCGAAAGTATCGAAATACCGGAGCCTCGGATCTATATTTATCCTGGGGCAACACTGAAGTATCGTTAAGGGTAAGATACGGGAGTCTGATCGGGGTCGGAGAACATATCAGAGTCAGAATAGGGAGGCACGGGAACACGGGAGAGCCTACCGTCTCCACACGCAGAGAAGCGGAGCAGGGTCCACCGCTAGACTAAAGGACCGGGTTACCCAGGAAACATGCTGCTCCTGGAGTAACGAGAAGAAAAGCAGCAGGCGATAGTGGTATCATTACCGAGGGAAACCGAAGGGAAAGAGAAGGACGAAGGCAGTCTTAGCAACCTCATAGTACCGTTTGAAAGCCGGGAAATCGGGAACCGCCGAAAGCCGGTGATTAGGGAAGGGAGATGCCGGAAGTCAGAATTGTAATTTAGAAACATCAAATGAGCCAGAATCATGAGAAGATGTCAACAGTAGAGTTGCAAATAGCCGAACGAGCTAGGAAGTACAAAGGAGAGGCCTTGCATAACCTTCATCATTACATAGATGAGGCACTCTTGCAGGAGAGCTATGAAAAGCTCAACAAGAAAAGTGCCGCAGGAGTTGATGGGAAGACATGGCAGCAATATGGATTAGAATTTCCTGAGAGGCGAGAAAGCCTGTTAGGGGAGTTTAAATCTGGTCGATATAGAGCCCCGGCGATCCGTCGGGTATATATACCGAAAGATAAGCATAGCCAACGCCCATTAGGACTTGTAACTATCGAAGATAAGGTACTACAGGCAAGTGTTCGAAAGGTCATTGAACCCATCTATGAAGAGGACTTTAAGCCTTTTTCATATGGTTTTCGACCAAGTCGATCAGCACACCAGGCCATTGATTACATGTTTAAAGAGGTAAGTTTTGGAAAGAAGCACTATATAATAGACGCCGATATACAGAACTACTTTGGAAGTATTAATCATGGTATGCTCCGGGACTTTTTAGACAAACGGGTTAAGGATGGAGTAATAAGAAAGATGATAGATAAATGGCTCAAGGCAGGAGTCATGGAATCAGGAAATATAAGTTATCCTGAACATGGCACCCCACAGGGATCGGTGATCTCGCCGCTATTGAGTAACATCTATCTACATTATGTGCTGGACGAGTGGTTTTCGGAACAAATCCAGCCAATGTTAAGGGGTAAGAGTTTTATAGTTAGGTATGCAGACGATTGTGTACTGGGATTTACAGACAAGTCGGATGCAGAAAGGGTAATGGCAGTCCTGCTGAAACGGTTCGCCAAATATGGACTGACGATACACCCGGAGAAGACGAAGCTGATAGACCTGAACAACAAACGGGATGGGATTGGCAGGAGCTTTGATTTTCTTGGCTTTACGCATTTTTTGAGTAAAAGCCAGAAGGGTCTCAAGGTTCTGAAGCGTAAGACCAGCACCAAACGGCTGACCAGGGCTATAATGAATGTAAGTAATTACATACAGAAGAATCGTCATATGAAACTCAGAGACCTGATAGCTGCACTCAACGCCAAGCTACGGGGACACTATAGCTACTATGGTGTCACTTTCAATAGCAGGAGTCTGAATGGCTTCTTTATGGCTGTGAGGTACAGGTTATTCAAATGGTTGAATCGCAGAGGGGGGAAGATTAAACTTAACTGGGACAAGTTCTCAGCTTACGTTGATAAATATACCCCGTTAGTGAAACCCTTTATCAAACATTCATATGTATCCTTAGTGCGAACCTGACTTCTGAGGAACCGGATGCGGGAAAGCCGCTCGTCCGGATCTGTGGGGGAGCGGGGAGGTAACGACCCGCTCTACCCGGACCCTTTCCCATGAGTAGTTCATTGAGCTGGTAGATGATGAAGCAGTTTTCAAGCAGAAATAGGTTTGGTTTCACATTTCAGGATGTGGCGAAGGAATTTCCGGAGAATAAACCTGTATCTGGCCAGGATACTTGCAGGCATGAAGCAATGCGGTTTTTCGGTTTCAGCAGCATCTGGATAAACCAGCTTGAGAAAGCGATGGTAAGTGACTTGGAGAAGACTATCGTGGATACTACAAAAAAGAGATTCCATTTCCTTTCCGATTTATTGGGTTTAGAATGGACAACCAAAAATGAAAGAATGATGGAAGAGTTGGGACCCGTCATCTCCTTATTGGATCCGGCGGCACCGGATCAAGGAAGGATTTCAGCGACGACCTGGTAGCCTTATAGTAAAGTGGCTTTACCTGTACTCCTACTTTTTTGTGCCTGTCAGATTACTGCTGATTGGAAAGACTTATTTTTGGAAATTGATACTCTGGTTACCGGTAAGATGCGATAATCCCAGGTCGGTGGCCAGCCATATGGATCCGTCGGTATCAACGGCCATGAATTTGATGTGGTTGCTGAGCAGGCCATGCGTTTCAACCGTAAAACCGGTCCAGGTTAATTCATCAAACCTGCTTACTCCGCCATAGGTCCCAAACCACCAGATCTTCGCTTTGTCCCTGACAATGGCCAGAACGGTATCATTGATCAATCCGTCAAAAGTGGAATAGACTTCCCAATCCCATTTGGTGTACTCGCTGAAATGGAGGGCTGCACCTTGGTCGGTGCCATAGGCCTGGACCGTATCATCGATATATATTGTCAGAATGTTGTTGGACGCCAGCCACGACCAGTCCGTGTCGATGTGTGTGGCTCCGCTGATGCCGTCCACATCCATTTTGAAACGTTCGATCCCGCCACCAAGGGTGGTCACATAGGTGTAACCGTTGGTGGCTGTCCCCATGTCTGTAATCTCAAAATCCAGGAAGAAGTCATCCAGGCCTGTGGTGTGGGTCCATTCACTCAGTACCAGGATATCAAGTCCTTCGCGGGTGGCAAAATAACCCGTCAGGTTGTGATCGAAATAGAGGTGAGTGACCAGGTTGTTGCTCAATCCGCTGTTCTCTTTTGTTACAAGGTATTGGGCCGTCCAGTTGTAGGCCCCGGCGTCGGTGGCAAGCCACAAGTCTTCCTGTGGCTGTGCAGGGGCAAAGGCCAGGTCATTCAGAACTGTTTTGCATTCAGTGTCCTGAACCTGTTCGTATTTTCCCTTCCCTTCATTGAGGATAAACAGGCCATTGTCCGTGGCCAGAAATTTTTCTCCCTGCTCGCTGATCACAAAGCCGGTTACAATGTCGAATGAAATATTGGGTTCAGGTTCCCCCCGGTCACAGCCTGTAAAATAAGCAAGGACAGAGAACATAAGGATTCCCTGTTTCAAAAATCGCACGTAAAGTTGCATTATCTTTTAAGAATTACTTTCCCGGTGTACCTGTTGACATGCTCCGGATCACTTACTGAATAGAGATAGATCCCGTCGGGAAGGGGATTGTTCCCTGCATCCGTTCCATTCCAGGTAATCACATCTGTAAGCTCAAAGCTGAAGGTGGATACCAGCTCCCCTTTGATGGTGTAGATCTCCAGCGCTGCTTTTTCCGAAACCTGTTCCGGTCTGCTGAAACGGGTGTGAGTGGAGAATGGATTGGGTGAAGCCATATGATTCTCAACAGAGGGCATATTTCCAAGAGCTGTTGGTTCTGTTTCGCTGTCCACATAGATCAGTTCAATGCCATCACCGCTCTCCAGGTTTCGTGAGTACTTCCTGTCGGTGGCATTGTTCCAGTGCTCAAAAACGCCCAGGCTGCCAATGGGAGTGCCGTCTCCCTCAGGGTCATACTGAATGCCGTCGGGCCAGTAGTCACTGCTGGCATATTGCAAAAGGCAGTCGGCGATCTCCTCTTTGAAGGTGATGGGATAATCTCTTTTTGCCCCGTCAGCGATGTTTTCCTGGAACAGGATATCGAAGCCCACCGATTCCAGCGCCACGGGATCCTGTCCCACAAGAAGGGTATTGGGGTAGTCGTTGTTAAAGGGGTCTGACTTAAATTTTGTGATCCAGCCCTCCCAGCTATCCCCTGCCCAGAGGCCGTCGATGATGTATATCAATCCCTTACCGCCGGTTTGCTCATGTCCCATGTAATCGACCGTATGCCGGTATTTTCGTGAACCACGCGTGTTAGCCGGAAGGCTGTAGTGCATGTTAATGGCATACTGACCTTTGGGATCATCGCCTTTCTCAAGAAAAGAACCCTGGTGGTTCTTGGCGATGAGTGTGATTCCCCCTTCATTATGCGTTTTCAGGCAGGGGATGTTGATCACATAGGTGGCATCCAGGTACTGCTGGGGCAGGGTTGATTCATACTGTTTGTCACTGAATTTCAGCACAGCTTCTTCAGAGGGAACGGTCTGTGAAACATAGCCGTCTCCGCTGCCATCCACATAATTAACATCGCTGAATTTGTTCCTGACCAACTCCTGGTATTCAGGCCTGAATTCACGGTAGGGGTCACCCATGGTGATGTCGGTCTGGTCCACACCCACCACATTGACCAGCTGATGCAATATGGCATTGAGCAGCTGCGGGGTTGCATCCATCCTGGAAGGCCTCTCCGATTGGCGGGCACTCTGGTTGGTCAGGTTGATCTTAAATGCAATTTTCTCCCCCGGCGTATATCCCACTTCTCCCCGGCCATGGGTAGCGTTGAAATGTTTAAAGATAGCATCCCATGCATCGGAGATGCTGTCTGTGCCTGCATATTTGATCAGGGAGAGTTCCAGCATGGCCATGACCACGCTCTCATCGGTATTGTCGTCGTTGTACCAGTAATTGTCGGACCCGTTCACGGGAACATAGTACTCGTTGGTCGCCCTGCGGTCCTGTACCCAGACTACCCGGCCGGGATGCAGCCCCTGCGCAACGCCCACAGGATTGTTGGATGCAACAGGGAAGGTGTTGTCCACCGGATTGAGCATACCGGCAATGGTTTCCTTCTGGTCATGCAGGTAAATGAATGCAAATGCTGCCAAGGATAGAAACAGAAACAGGGAACCTGCCAGGTACCTGGACCGTCGTATGGACTGCCTGAATTTCCTGAATGAAAAGACGGAAGTGCTGACCGCCAGCAGGTAAACAATGAAGGTCGACATGATGGGGGCTGCTGCCCGCATACAGGGGTATGTGGCCCTGCTTGGTTTGGGGATCACCCTGATGAAGAACCATAGGGTGGCAGACAGGCCCAGAACAAAGAGGTATGTTCTGGATGATCTGAACCGCCCCAGGTTGAATTTTCTTATCACGAAGCTGTTTATTTTATGGGCAAATACCAGTTTTGGTCATTCATCAGTTTTGCATGAATGGCATCAAATTGAGGTGTCCCTTCAAACTTTGCGGCCACTTTGTCGGCGAGGAATTCGGGTTCACCCCTGCGTTTGGCCACACGAACCAGGTCAAACCACCGTTTCCCTTCAAAGGCCAGTTCATAAGCCCGCTCCTGGATGATCAGGTCTTCGATAAGGCGGGTCCTTTCCTCTCCAACAACTTCGTCAGATACTTCCCATGGTGCCAGGTATACCCGTCCCCTGATGCCGATGTTCCTGGACCATTTGGCAAATTCAGGGGGTTTGGGAGACTCTTTATTGACCCCCTGGTTCAGAAGCATCAAAGCATATTCCTGGGACTTGTCATCCCCCATGCGGTTGTATGCTTCGGCCAGCAGAAGGTGAAGGTCTCCGGCCCGCTGGAGAATAATATCTGAACTGAATGGATCTGCCTGGTCTATTTCATATTTGGTGATGTAGTTTTCAGTCACGAAGTTGGACTCGGATGTTTTGGATACCGTATCCACGCCAAAGGTAACCCCCAGTCCCCTGTACAGGTCTCCCGGAGCGCCGGCAGCCGGGATCTGGGCCATGAAAGAGTCAACGAGAATCTGGGTGGGTTTCACAACGTAGTCATATCCGTAGCCCAGCCATCTTGCCAGCGGATTGTACTGATCTTCAACCGAAGAAAAGGGGATCACCGAGAAGTGCTCCAATTCTTGTGATTCAGCATTCATGAACATGGTTGCCCATCCCGCATCTTTATAGGAATTGTCAACCTTGTAGAGGGGCCCCAGGTTGCCGTAGCTTTCGCAGGCCATCTTCAGATATATGACAGCATTGGCATAGTCACCCACCTCAAGATACATCTCACCCAAAAGGCCTTTTGAATTTACATAATGGTCTATCTTGATTTCTACCCTTTCGATACCCACAGTCGGATCATAAATGTAGGGAAGGATCTGGTTGATCAGGGTATCTATAATGACATCTTTGGTGAGTACATTCTGCTGAAGATTCTCCGGCAATTCAGTCAGATTGTCCTCAATGTAGGTTACCCCACCGTACAGGCGTGCAATGGTAAAATAGGTCCAGGCACGCATGGCCAGAAGTTCGCCCCTGGCATAATAAGTTGTGTAATCATCCAGCTCTCTTTCATTAGCTGCAAGCTCATCCAGGTGGGCCAGGACCTCATTCAGGTTGATAATGACCTTGTAAAAGTCAGCCGGGGATAAATATGGGTTGTAAGCAGAGT
>Ga0315535_1001628_pt1 | contig 14823 bp, 8 predicted proteins | sample SalMarSW160220MG_2_FD_203092 | JGI IMG/M metagenome (GOLD analysis project Ga0315535, IMG submission 203092) | Salt marsh sediment microbial communities from the Plum Island Ecosystem LTER, Massachusetts, United States - Salt Marsh Sediment SW1602-20 ...
CACATGCGTTGGCCCGACCTTCTTGGCCTTTGGCGCGCACAACTGGAGCCGTCCGCTCAACTTGGGATTGACCACCAAGAACAAATCCTTGGCGTCCAGGGTGAAGACGAGGAACTTGCCCCGACGAACAACCGACCCCAATCGGCGGCCAGTCAGGCTGCTTTCGAAGCCCTGATGGGTGAGGTCGCGGATCACCAGCGGGCCGCCTCTGGGCGACACCGTCACCTTTTGAATCGGGCGGTCCAGAGTCTTCCGCTGAAGAACTTCACATACGACTTCTAGTTCGGGGAGTTCCGGCATCGGCCGCCTCTATACCCGGCCGGAGCGACCGGCTATAATCTGCTTGCGATGAGACACAATCGTAGCATGCTTCTCGGTGGGTGGGCTTTGGCGGCAGCATTGGCCGTGGTCTTTTCAGCTCAAGCTTGGGGCGCCGAACCGCCGGCACCGCTAAGCCAAGCGCCGACCGCCTTTCCCACGCCAACCCCGAATGCGAACGGCAACGTCATCTACGTGGTCCAGGAGGGGGATACAGCCTGGCGCATTGCCGCTGTGGCGGGGATCAGCCTGGAAGAACTGTATGCTCTCAACGGGTTGAAATCGACAGATTTCTTGACGCCGGGGATGCAGCTGACGCTTGCCCAAATCAGCCCAACTCAGCCGCCGGCTGCCGCCGAAACGTCGGCCCCTCCGACACTGACACCCACGCCGGTGGGCGGGACAGCCGATATCTGTGTGCTCCTGTTTGTGGATCAGAATGGCAACGCCAGCCTGGATGAAGGTGAACCGGCGTTGGCTGGCGGACAGATCAGCGTCGCCGATTCGGCTGGCACGGTTGTTGGCGATCAAGCCACCACCGACGATCCCCAAGGACACTGCTTTGTCGGGCTGGAAATGGGAGATTACAACGTAAGCGCCGCGGTTCCGTCGGGATACAACCCGACCACGTCGATGAACACACCGGTCCGCATCGCGCCCGGGGACGTCTCATATGTTGAGTTCGGCGCCCAGCCCAGCGCGGCGCTCGGAGGCGACAGTTCGGGCGACTCGCAGCGCTCGCTGCTGTTGGGAATCTTGGGGATCAGCTTTCTGGTGGCGGCAGGTGCCCTCGGCTACATCGCTTCCCGCTACAATCGACGCAACCCGATGTCGCTTCGCTAGGGGTCTCTGAGGGAACAAACCCTCCCCGGCAGCTCAGTCAATCAACAATTCTCGCAGCGCCCCCAAGAGCAGGGTGACGTACTCATGCCGGCTTGATTCGCCCATCAGGCCGATGCGCCAGATCTTGCCCGCCAACGGGCCGAAACCGCCTGCGATTTCGACGTTGAATTCATCCCGCAGCCGAGCGCGCAGCTTGGCCTCGTCGAAGCCTTCGGGAACGCGGCATGTTGTCAGGCTGGGAATACGCAGGGACTCATCTTCAACCCAAAGTGTGAGACCAAGGGCTTCCAGGCCATCCCACAGCCGCTTGGCGTTGGCCATGTGCCTGGCGAGTCGAGCCTCGAGGCCCTCTTCCTGGACCATACGCAGGGCTTCCCGCAGCGCGTACATCGTGCTGGTCGGTGCGGTGTGGTGGTAAGCAGGGGAGCTGCCCCAGTAGCGATCCAGCAGGTTGAGATCCAGGTAGAAGACCGACGGCGGGGTCGATCGGTCGCCGATGGCCTTGACGGCCCTGGCACTGAGCGTGATTGGGGACAGACCGGGCACGCCGGACAGACATTTCTGCCCGGCGCTGTAGGCTACGTCGACATCCCAGGCATCCACCTCCAGGGCGACACCGCCCAGCGAGGTGACACAATCGAGCACAAGCAGCGCGCCGGCTTGATGGCAGGCACGGGCGATGGCAGAAATGCCAGGTTGGAGTGCGCCGGTGGACGTCTCAGCGTGAACCAGGGTCACAAGCTTGTACTCGCCCTCGGAAACAGCGGATTCAATCGCCTTCGGCTCGAAGACATCACCCCAATCGCGTGCTAGGCGGGTCACATCGGCGCCGTGACGCTCTCCCATTTCAGCCAAACGCTCGCCGAAGTATCCCTGAACACAAGCCAGGACTTTGTCACCTGGCTCGACCAGGTTGGAAATGGCGGCTTCCATGGCCGAAGTTCCCGTGCCTGGGACCGCCAGGGTGAGGTCGTTTTCGGTCTGGAAGGTTTGCTGGAGAAGATCTTTGACGTCCGCCATGATCGCCAAGAAATCGGGATCCATGTAGCCGATGACCGGGGTCGCCATGCTTCGCAAGACGCGCGGATGCACCATGCTGGGGCCGGGCCCGAGCAAGATTCGCTGCGAGGGGTTGAGATCGTGGAAGGTCTTGGACATGGTTGAACTCCATTAGATGCACGAACGGTCTACGAAGGTCAGCTGAGCGTGGCGCCCAGACTTGGCGCCATCCAATGGCTGGCGTTCGGGCATTATACATCTGACAGAAAAGCCCCGGTGTGGGGGCGAGGGAGCAGGATGCGGTGGAATCGGTTTCACCTTACAATCACCTAACAACCGTGCAAGGATGTGTAACGCGATTGTAGAGTTATGTTGACCGTTGGCGGTTGTTCGCAAGTCGTTTCCGCTTGCTTGGGAAGATGTTCTGAATAGGCTGTCACCCGACAAACATGGGCGAGGAAACAAGGTGGAGCAAACTCAGCCAGATTTTCAGCGCATCGCGCAGCATTCAGCAGACATCTACTTCAGACTGCACTTCAGGGAGGGCCTGGCCTACGTGAGCCCAGGCTTTGAGGCGGCGCTCGGCTATGCCGCCGAGGAGTGTCTGCATCAGGCGCAGGTCTTCAGCCAACTGATTGATGGGTCCAGCCAGGACGAATTTGAGTCTGCAATGTCGATGCTGCGCTCGCATGCGCAACCCAGCATCACCTCGGTTGTCAAGCTGAGGTGCAAAGACGGCGGGCTGATTTGGGCGGAGCTGTTTGGGATTGCCGTCGAGAACGACGTGGGAGACGTGGTGGGCATCGACGGCGTAGCACGCGATGTTTCCGAACACCTGCAAGTCACCGAACTCCTCAGCCGCCATACCCACGAACAGCAGGTCCTGCTTAACGTTCAGCGTGATCTGTGGTCGAAGCTCGATCTCAAACAGACTTGTGATCTGATTGTGAACGAGAGCCAGCGATTCTTGAAGGCAGATTCCTGCATCCTGCTGCTGACCGAGACGGATGGGATCACCTTGCGAGCCCTGTCGGCCATGGGTGATGTCACCACGAAGCAGCTGCCGCAGATCGTGCGCATTGGAGAGGGTCTTTTGGGCCGGGTGGTCCAGTTGGGGGCGCCCCAGCGATTGGAAGGCCGCAGCGTCAGCGGCGGGCAGCTGCGCGATGAGGCCGGCAAGACCGTTTTGGTCGCCCCGCTTCAGCTTGAGGGCCAGGTCACTGGAGCGCTGATCGCACAAGGTAATGCGGTGGCCCTCGGCCAGGCGGATCTCAAGTTTCTTGAGTCGATCTCGCAGGCTGCTGCGAAGGCCATTGACAACAGCCGGTCGTTTCAGGAAGTCCGCCGCCAGGCATCGATCGACGGCCTGACCGGGGCTTTCAATCGTCGATTCTTCGAATCTAACCTCGTCAATGAACTCGGCCGCGCCGACCGACTAGGCTACGCAGTCGGGCTGCTGTTCGTCGACGTTGATGACTTAAAGGTGATCAACGACAATCATGGTCACCTGGTTGGAGACGATGTGCTGCGTTCTTTGGTCAAGCTCCTGAAGCGCAAGCTGCGCGAGACCGATTGGGTCGCCCGGTACGGAGGAGATGAATTTGCCGTGGTCCTTCCGGGCTGCTCGGCCGACCAGCTCGAATTGCTGGCAGGCAGGCTCAAGAAGAGTCTGGCGACCCTGAAGGTTGATTTGCCCAACGGGGATCGATTGCCGGTCAGCTTCAGCATTGGTGGCTCGGTCTACCCAGAGAGCGTGTCAGTCACTGAAAACCTGGTGGCGGCCGCTGACAACGCTGAACGAGCTGCCAAGCTGGCGGGCGGCAATCGCATCGTCATCCACAGGTCACACCTTGACCGTCGGCAGCGAAGCTCAGGAGATTCGGCCTGAGGTAGACTGACCTCAGAAGCGAGCTGACCCCGTACGTACACCGACGGCTCGAGGTGGCATGTCTCCCGTCAAGCCAGATTCGAAGTACTACCCCCTATACGAGTTCTTGCGGCGCCAAGCGCAGGATAGCCTGACACTGTCTTTTGAGGCCATCGATCAGATGATCGCTGGCCGATTGCCCGCGTCCGCACACAAGAGCCGGGCTTTTTGGAGCAACCGCTCGCAGGGCGCGCTTCAGGCGTCGTCATGGATGGATGCCGGATTCCACGTCCGAAGCGTGGACCTCCTGCGGGGGGTCGTGATCTTCGCTCGACCGATGACGAGCTATCGAGTGGAACGGGAGGGCGGGGATATCTTGTGGAACGGAGACATGGTTCGTGCACTGAGGGACCATATGAACCTGAACCAGATGGAGTTGGCGCGAATCCTCGGGGTACGACAACAAACAGTCAGCGAGTGGGAAACCGGGGTCTATCGACCTACCCGAGGGCGCTCCAAGCATCTGACGATGGTCGCCGAGAAAGCCGAGTTCCCATTCCAAGCTGATCGAACGGAATAGCCATCACTGTTCCATCTTGACAACCAACACGGAACCGTGTAAAATGTCAGTACCCGATCACGGTTCGGGCCTGGGCACGAGCGCTTGGGAAATGTCGGAGGGGACGTGAACCATCACGGCGACATTCCTCGAGCGCTCTGCCTTTCGAGCGAGTTGAGGTAGGTGGCACACCGGCGTGTGTGTTCCCGAGAGCACGTCGATTATCTGAAAGGACACACTCGCCCGTTTGCCGAGAACGGTCGGGGCTCCAGCGCCGCAACGGTTCGGGCGAGACGGGATGCCGATCGCAGACCGGCCCGGGGTCACCGCCTTCCGCCTGCGTTGACAGGTCGATGGTCAATCTGGGCGCATGGCTGGATGTGGAGAATGTCTCGGGGGAGGTGACTCAGCGGAAAGGCTTCGCTGCCGGAGGGCAGCTGCGCATGTTGTTGGCGCGGCACCCCGACCGGGGCGACCCGTCGGGGAGAGCGGTGACGTCAGGCCGCGACATGTTGGGCGATCAGCGCCTTCAGGCGGTCGGCGCCCTCCTCGAGCTCCTTCTTGATGTAGAGCTTGAAAAAGAGCCTGCCGAACCAGCGAGGCCTAAGCAGTACCCGGGCTCGAGTAATGACACGCGTCTTCTCCCCAATGGGCTCAAAGTACACGGTCTCAACAACCGCCTTGCCCAGGCGGCCGGCGGCTTCGATCTCCTGCGTGAAGTATTCGAAGGGGCGCCAATCGACTATGGTCAGGATGTAGGCGAGTTCCTTGCCGTGGATGCAGTGGTTCTTGGCGCCCGGCCCCATACGTCCATTTGTCAGCGGCAGCGGGCGGAACGACATTTCGGTCCCCATGGCTCGCTTGACGGGATCGTTCATCCATTCCCAAACTACAGGCGGGGGGGCGTCTACCTCTTGTTCCATACTGAAGTCCGATTGATCGGCTTCCACCACCACCTTGCGCGCGGCGACAATTTCCTGATAGCGGGCATTCAGGTCAAGGCAGTAGGTGACGACCTCGCCAAACTCCTGGGCATCATCAACATCGCGCTGGAACATAGCCGGTGGTAAGTTCAGCTTCTCGAATGCCGGTTCTGTGAACAATATGTAGGCTCGCCAGCCCGTCGTCATGGTCACGTGGTTCTTGAGAAGACGATGGGCCAGGTTGACGTCACTCCCGAGGGGCTTGGATCTGTTGGCCACAGTCTGGAGAGCATAGTCACCGTAGTGGCAAATGATCTTCAGGTCGAGCATCGGGAGCGACCGGCAAGCATTGCAGTCGCACGTGGTCCGCCGACGGACGCCGGTCACCTGGTCTCGAAAGGCCACATAGGTCGCCTCGAACAGCTCGACCAAGGTCTCGCCGCGGTCCACGCGTTCCGCTGGCAGATGTCCGTAGACGGCATCACCTTCGACCTCAACCAGAATCATAAGCGGTGTCAGGTGGGCGATGATCCGCTCGGTCAGTTCTCCGAGGATGGCGTTGGCGTGATCCAGCTCAGCTTCTGATAGATAGGCCGTGAACCCAGTGATGTCTGCCAAAACGAGATAGCCCTGGTGCAGATCGGAAGCCATGATTATTGTCCTCAACGCAGATGGAGGTTGGTGATTCCGGTTCGCAGCCATGGATGGGTTTTGAACATGGGCGGGAGGGGGATGCGATGGCCGATGCAGAACGAGTATAGGCCCGCAGACTCGGCAGGGTCAAGTGAGCCCGCCTGCAACTCACATGAAATGCTCATTCTGCATGGCGCGAATCGGCCGGGTGTCAGGCCGTGTGTGCCAGCATTCTTCGTAGGACCGTGTGCAGGATGCCGCCGTTGCGGTAGTACTCGACCTCGATTGGCGTATCGATGCGCACGACAACTTCGAATTCCTGGGTCTTTCCGTCAGGAGCTGTCGCTCGGACTTGGAGGTGTTGGCCGGGCTTGAGACCGTCGGACAGGCCGGTGATGTCCAGCGTTTCCTCGCCGCTCAGTCCGAGACTTTCGGCGCTCTGCCCCGGCAGAAAGACGAGTGGCAGGACGCCCATCCCTATCAGGTTCGAGCGATGGATCCGCTCATAGGATTCGGCGATCACGGCTCGAACTCCCAGCAGGAGCGTTCCCTTGGCGGCCCAATCGCGCGATGAGCCGGTGCCGTATTCCTTGCCGGCCAGCGCCACCAATGGCACGCCTTGGTCAATGTATTTCATGGCCGCGTCGTAGATGCTCATGGTTTCCCCGTCGGGAAAGTGACGCGTATAGCCGCCTTCGACATCGGGGACGAGTTTGTTGCGAAGCCGGATGTTTCCAAAGGTGCCACGCGTCATCACCTGGTCGTTGCCGCGGCGGGACCCAAACGAATTGAAATCGCGCGGTTTGACGCCGTGTTCGATCAGGTAGCGCCCCGCCGGGCTGTCCACCGGAATGGCGCCAGCCGGGGAGATATGGTCGGTGGTGACAGAGTCGCCAAGCAGCGCCAGAACGCGTGCGCCGCGGATATCCGTCAGCTTCGGCGGTTCCGGCGAAAGGTCTTCGAAGAAAGGCGGCTCTTGAATGTAACTGGAGTCGTCGGACCACGCGTACAAATCGCCGCCTTCGACCGGGATGGCGGACCAGGTCGGATTGCCGGTGAACACGCTGCCGTATTCGTGGCGGAACATCTCCGGCTTGACGGAACTCTCGATGACAGCGCGGATATCTTCCTGGCTTGGCCACAGATCACGCAAGTAGACGGGATCGCCGTTGGCATCGCTGCCCAACGGGTCGCTGGTCATGTCGATGTCGGTGGTACCGGCCAGGGCATAGGCCACAACCAAAGGCGGGGAGGCCAGATAGTTGGCCTTCACATGTGGGTTGATGCGGCCTTCGAAATTCCGGTTGCCGGAGAGCACGGCAGCAGCGACCAGGTCGCCTTCACCGATGGCTCGCACGACATCCGCTGGCAAGGGACCGCTGTTCCCGATACACGTCGTGCAGCCGTAGCCCACGACATTGAATCCCAACGCTGAAAGCGGTTCGATCAAGCCTCCGGCTTCCAGATAGTCGCTGACCACGCGCGATCCGGGCGCCATGCTGGTCTTGACGTAGGGTTTGACCTGCATGCCCTTCTCGACGGCGCGCTGCGCCAACAACCCCGCCGCCACCATCACCGAGGGATTGGATGTGTTGGTGCAGGAGGTGATGGCGGCGATGACCACCGCGCCGTGTCCGATCTCGGCTGTGGCGCCGTTGGTGCCGATGGAAAGGCTGACATCAATGGCGTTGTCGTCTTTCCCAAAGCCGCCCTCCTCAGTCGGGGCCGTGAGCGCGGAACGGAAGGATCGCTTCATGTCGGACAGAGGGATACGGTCCTGGGGGCGTTTGGGGCCGGCAAGGCTCGACTCCACCTGCCCCAGATCAAGCTCGAGCACATCTGTGTACTCAGGCTCGGGCTCATCGGCGGTTCTGAAGAGGTGCTGGGCTTTCGTGTAGGCTTCCACCAGATCGATCAGGTCGTCATCACGCCCGGTGAGTCGCAGATAGCGCAAAGTCTCATCGTCCACCGGGAAGAAGCCGACCGTGGCGCCGTACTCCGGGGCCATGTTGGCGATTGTTGCCCGATCAGGTAACGACATTTGAGCCAGGCCGGGACCGAAGAACTCGACGAATTTCCCGACTACCCCGTGTTTGCGGAGCATCTGGGTGACCACCAGAACAAGGTCGGTGGCGGTGGCCCCTTCCGGCAGGCTGCCATCGAGGCGAAAGCCCACAACCTCAGGTGCGAGGATGACAATGGGCTGGCCCAAGATGGCGGCCTCGGCCTCGATCCCTCCCACGCCCCAACCCAACACACCCAATGCGTTGATCATGGTGGTGTGCGAGTCGGTGCCCACAAGCGTGTCGGGGAAAGCAAACGTCTCGCCGTCATGCTCATCGGTCCGGACCACGTGGGCCAAATACTCAAGATTGACCTGGTGCACAATACCTGTGGCCGGCGGGACAACACGGAAATTGTCAAACGCGTCCTTGCCCCATCGCAGAAACGTGTAGCGTTCACGATTGCGATCGAATTCCATTTCTGCATTGCGATTGAGCGCTTCAGCTGTGGCGAAGAAGTCGACTTGCACTGAGTGATCGATCACCAGGTCGACAGGGACCTGGGGGCTGATCTGCTTCGGGTCGCCACCGGCGCGCGCCAAGGCAGATCGCATGGCGGCCAAATCTACGACGGCCGGCACTCCTGTGAAATCCTGCATGATGACTCGGGAGGGCAGATACGGAACGTCCGGTCGTGTCTCCGACTCAGGCTGCCAAGCAGCCAAGGCGCGGACGTCATCTTCCTTGATCTCGCGGCCGTTGACCTGCCGAAGGACGGATTCGAGGAGCACCCTGATCGAATACGGCAGCCTGTCGATCCGAGTCAGGCCGAGTTCTTCCAGGCTGTCTAGTCGATAGATTGTGTAGGACCTGCCATGCGCGTGAAGCGTCTCGCGAGCGTCGAAAGGGTCTGACGTCATCACCAACTCCAATTAGGTCGTCGTGGCAATCCGGGGAGATCCGCCCGGCGCCAGGGTCGATCGGTTTTCCGCCGGATGGGAATGAGTATAATCCAAAAGCCTTACTCCTTGGTCGAACGACATCACTAGAAGCGAGCGAATCCGAACTTGACCGATCTCCTGTTAATCGTGCTCACACTATGGGGACTGTCAGGGAGCCTTCTCTATCTGTATCAGCGCCGCCTTACGCGCCAGGGACAGGCCGAACGACGGACTGGTGAGCAGGATACCCTGTACGAGTTGGGCGTGGGCCTGATCTCGGAGCATGGTGTCCAGGCGCTGTTTCAGAAGCTTGTCGATCGATCCGTCATGCTGCTTGAAGCCGAAGGCGGTGCCGCATTCCAGTGCGACGCTGAACGACGGTGGGCCGAATGTGTGGCGTTCACCAAGAATGGCGAAATCTATTGTCAGGCCCGAGTGGACTTCGGCCATGGCCTGGTGGGGCGAGCGGCTGAAGATGGCGCAACATACAGTGAAATAGGAAGGGTAGAGGTGGCTGATGCCCCGCCTGGCGAGACGGCACTCTTGGTGGTGCCCCTGAAGTGGCAGAACGAAGTCAAAGGGGTCGTTCTGGTCATGCGCCGCGCCAACCAACCCTTCACTGAGGATGAGGAAAACCTCCTTGGCTTGTTGGCGACCCAGGCTTCTGTTGCTTTGGAAAATGCGCGTCTCATCGAGGTTGAACGGAAGCGAAGTGAAGAGTTAGAAGCCCTGCGCGAAGCCAGCCTGAGGATGACTTCGAACCTTCAGCTGAATGCCGTACTCGAAGCCATCCTGGAACATGCGCTGAAGTTGATATCGGCCTGGGATGCACACATCTTCCTGTACGATGGTGAGCACCTCCAATTCGCAGCCGCGCTGTGGGCTGGAGATGTCCAAAGATCCCCATTTTCTGAACCTCGCCCCGAGGGACTGACCTACACGATCGCTCGGACAGGGAAGCGACTGGTCGTTGAAGATGCGCGCCAGGCGCCGATCTTCAAAGATGCCGCCTGGGATGGCGCGATTGTCGGAATTCCGCTGCGCTCGAAGAACCGTGTCTTGGGTGTCATGAATGTGGCCTACGAGGCACCGCACCGTTTCTCGAGTGAAGAGCTCCGCATACTCGATCTGCTGGCGGATCAGGCGGCGGTTGTGCTTGAAAACGCCAGATTGTTTGAGCGGACGGCCGCCGACCGTCGCCGGCTCCGACTGCTGTACGACATCACGCGTGAGTTGGCCGTTTCCACCGATCCCGACCAGATCTTGCGCCGGGCTTTGGACCTCACAAAGGAAAACTTGGGGGGGCTCCTGGGAAGTATTGTGCTCGTCGGGCCGGACTCCAAGCACCTGCGTGTGGGGAATCTGGCTGGCTACGAGGGACATGATTTGGATGGGCTGGACGCCAAGCTCGATATGCGGGTCGGCAAGGGATTCGTGGGATGGATCGCCAGCGAGCGCCGGCCGGCGCTCGCGACGGATGTTCTAGAGGACCCGAGATGGTCGCCAGTTCCGGGTGTGGATGACGAGGTCCGCAGCGCGTTGGGCGCGCCGATTCTGGTGGATGGCGAGCTGCTCGGGGTGCTTGTGATCTTCCATCGTGAGCCGGGCGTGTTCGAAGATGAGCACCTTGATCTGATGGTGGCCATCTGCCGCCAGGTGGGTCTGGCGTGGACCAATGCCCAGCGATTTCGACAGATCGAACGCCGGCTGGCTGAACAAACCGTAATTCAACACGCAGCGCAGGTGATCAACCGCAGAATGGAAATGGGACCGCTCTTGGAGGAGATCGTAGAGCAGGTCAGCACGACGTTGGGATACGACTACGTCGGCGTTTCCTTGGTGGAAGACGATTCCTTGGTTCTCATGGCCAGCCGCGGCCACGATGCTAGCGCCTTCCGCCTCGAGTTCAGCCAGGGGATCACCGGCCGGGTTGCCAGAACCAACCTGCCAGCGCTGGTGGGGGACGTGGACCGGGACCCTGATTTTGTGCGCTACTTTCCGGGCACCCGCTCCGAACTGGCGGTGCCGATACGCAAAGGTGATGTCGCTATTGGGGTGCTCAATGTTGAGTCGCCTGAACTGGACGGTCTCACCCAGGACGACCTGCGCCTGCTGTCCCTTCTGGCAGATCAAATGGCGGTTGCGATTGAGAACGCGGCGCTGTACGAGCGCCTGCGAAGACATTCGGCCGAACTCGAATCTACGGTCGCATCCAGAACATCTGAGTTGGCCAGCGCCCTCGACCGTGCCACGGAAGCCGACCGGCTTAAGACTCAGTTCGTGTCGGATGTATCCCACGAGTTGAGAACCCCCTTGAGCAACATTCGGCTGTACATCGAGCTGCTCGGCCAGGCATCACTGGATCGGCAGCCGTCGTACATCGAAACCCTCAATCGGGAGACGGAGCGGTTGGTTACTTTGATTGAGGATCTGTTGTCGATTTCACGGCTGGATGCCGGTACGTCGCCGCCGGAGCTCGTTCGAATGGATCTGAACGAGATGTCGCGTGCCTTGGTAGCGGATCGGAGCAAGCTCTTCTCGGAGCGCGGCCTATCTCTTCAACTGCGGTTGGAGGCACCATCAGCCGAGGTAATGGCGGACGAAAACCTCATTGCCCAGGTCATTGGCAATTTGCTGACCAACGCCATGCACTATACGCCTTCGGGCGGGACAGTGACGCTACGAACTGAGTGTTCGGAGAGCGGCAATTGGGTCACATTGAGCGTATCGGATACTGGGGTGGGAATCCTGCCCGAAGAGAAGGCCCATTTGTTTGATCGATTCTTCCGCGGCTCCGCGAGCCGAGAAATGAAGAATCCAGGGACCGGGCTCGGCCTGGCGATCTCGCATGAGATTGTGGACCGTCACCAGGGACGAATCGACGTGGAGAGCACCCTCGGCGAGGGAAGCACGTTCAAAGTCCGGCTCCCCGCGGCCGACCGGATCCAGGCCGCACCCCCGGCGACCCCCGGCCGAGGTCTGTCTTAGATTCCCAGCGCCTTGTGGATGGGGTCCAAGTCCACCTTGTCTTGGACCAGCTGGACGAAGGTGTCAAGTTTTTCGGTTTGCCCCAAGCGCGTCTTGCCAAATGTCCGCTCGATGCTCTCCACGGTCTCGATTGTGTTTTCTTTCACAAGCAGGACCGGGACCTCGAGCGATTCAGCCTGCTGAAGAACCATGGGGCTGGGCCGGAGGTTGCCGGTGAGGATCAAGCCGACGGTTGATGTTTCCAGGGCGGCCAGCTGAATATCCGTGCGGTCGCCGCCAGTGATCACGACCTTGTGCTGTTGGCGCCGGAAGCGGGCTAGGGCCGCCTCGGCGTTCATGGCGCCCACAGTGAATGTGTCGGCCAACGCATCCAACCCAGACGTCTGCGTCAGGACATCGGCTTCAAGCAGGTCAACAAGCTCCTGCAGGCTGAGGGCAGCTAAGCGAGGCATCGCCGGAAGGCTGCCCAGCACGGGAATCCCCTTTTGTCGGATGAATGGAATAGCGTAGTCATCAACAAAAGTGCGTGCGGCCTCGGGAATGTGGTTGAGAATGACGCCCATCAGAAGATCGCCCAGCCGGAATTGTGCTGTGAGCGCATCATCAACAACCTGCATTTCGCCGCGGTACTTGACGAGGACGAGCGCCGGCGAGGCGAAGTGTTGGGCGACGCTCGGATTGGAAAGTCCCAGGGCATAACCTTCCCTCAGGCTGGCGCCTCCCTCGATCAAGAGCACATCCGCGTTTTCCATCTGCCGCTTGGCGGCCGAATCGACGGAGGCGATCAGGTCACCCTGGTTTCCATCCTTGAGATAACGGCGAAGGGCATCATCGGTGACGACCACCGGAGCCAGGCTGCTGGGCTTGGCCTCCAAACCCAGGGTTGTCCGAACAAAGGTGGCGTCTTCATCGCCCAGCGTGCCGTCCGGCAGGCGCCAGGGCTGTGTGCTCAAGGGCTTCAGGTAGCCCAACTTCAAGCCCTTGGACTGGAGATGCTTCCCCAACGCCAAACAGAAAGCGGTCTTCCCTGAAAATGATTCAACCGATGTGACGTAGAGCGCTTTCATCATTCGCCTCCTGGCGGGGAAGACCCAACCGATCCACTGTTTTGATCGGACCTCAAGACAAGCCGCATATCAATGGCGATCCCCCCGTGGCCTTGTTCATAGACGACGAAAGGATTGATGTCCAACTCGGTGATTTCGGGAAAATCGGATACCAACTGCGCCACCCGGAGGAGCGCCTCGACGATGGCCCCTTTGTCGGCCTCGGGTTGACCCCTCACCCCGTCCAGCAAAGCATGGGCCCGAATTTCGCCAAGCATTTCGGTGGCCTCGTCCCTGGAAAACGGTGCCACACGGAAGGCCACATCCCGCAGCGTCTCAACGTATATGCCACCCAATCCGAAAGTGACCAGGGGACCAAACTGCGGATCTCTGTTCATGCCGATCAGGATCTCGAGGCCCTCGGGAACCATCTTCTGCACCTGGCATCCCCAGAGCTGTGCCTCAGGAAAGTAGCGCTGGGCGCGGTACATGATCAAATCGAACGCATCCCGGACGTCGGCGGGGGAGTCGAGGCCCACCTTAACGCCGCCGGCATCTGTTTTGTGCAGGATGTCGGGCGAGGCGATCTTGAGCACGACCGGATACCCCATCTCGCCTGCCATATCGACGGCTTCATCGGCGGAGTGGGCCAGACGCGAATCGGGCACCTGCAGGCCGTACGCGATGAGGATCTCGCGCGCCTCAGCGTCGCCGATCGTCACTCTGTCGTCGGCGCGCACCTGTTGGATAACCTTGGCGGCGGATGCCTTGTCGACGTCGAATGACTCGAACTGTGGGTCGGGCCGGGAGCGCAGCTCAGCGTACTCGTGCATGGCCGCCAACACGGCGGCGGCCCGTTCGGGAAAAGGGAAGTTGGGCAAGTTGGCCCGAGCCAGAACGCGAACGCCCTCTTCGATGCGGGCCTCTCCCATGAAGCAGGTCAGAATAGGCACCGATGCAGTGCGGCTCACATCGACAATGACCTGGGCCGTGTCCGCGATTTCGGTCATCGCCTGGGGTGTGAGGATTACGAGCACGGCATCGACATCCTCGGAGCCGGCGACCTGCTCCAACGCGAACTTGTAGCGGTCAGCGCGGGCATCTCCAAGGACATCTACCGGGTTGGCAGCACTGGCGGCATCGGGCAAGTTCGTTTCCAGGCTGTGAATCACCTCTGGCTGGAAGCGGGCGAGCGCGAGGCCGGCGCGCTCGATGGCGTCCGTGGCGAGAATACCGGGACCGCCGGCATTGGTCACGATCGCCACCCGGCTGCCCTGAAGGTGGGGAAGATATCCAAAGGCGCGCGCCATGTCGAAGAGATGTTCCATTGAATCGGCGCGCAGGACACCGGCCTGGCGAAAGGCGGATTGATAGGCTTGCTCCGATCCGGCAAGGGAGCCGGTGTGTGAACTGACAGCGCGCGATCCCGCCTGGGTGACGCCGGACTTGACCGCCACCACCGGCTTCTTTCGTGTGACATCTCGGGCGACTCGGATGAATGCCTGGCCGTCGGGCAACCCCTCCGTATAGATCAAGATCACGCGCGATTGGTCGTCGTCCCCCCAGGCTCTGAGCAGATCGATTTCGCTGACGTCGGCCTTGTTGCCCAGTGAAACGAACTTGCTCATACCCAGTCGGCCGGCCTGCGCCCAATCCAGAATGGCCGTGCCCAGCGCGCCCGATTGGGACATGAAGGCCATTGG
>Ga0315535_1001629_pt1 | contig 14822 bp, 10 predicted proteins | sample SalMarSW160220MG_2_FD_203092 | JGI IMG/M metagenome (GOLD analysis project Ga0315535, IMG submission 203092) | Salt marsh sediment microbial communities from the Plum Island Ecosystem LTER, Massachusetts, United States - Salt Marsh Sediment SW1602-20 ...
TATCGGCGAGCGATGCCTCTCGCTCTTCGTCGCCGTGGGTGGAGAGCTCGAGCCGACTCCACTCTGCATCCGGCCAAATCGCCCGCAGCCGAGCCAGGACCAGTTCGGTTTGCCACAGAGCGAGCTTCGAGCTACGCGTGCCCGCGACAAACTTCATGGGTCGTTCGCCGATTCGCGACCTGTCGAACCTTCGCTTTGGAGCCCGAACAACTCGGTGAGAATCGCTGCATACTCGATTGCCCGGTCGTTCGTCGTCTCGCTCCGGAGCCGGACCGACGGCGAATGAAGTAGCTTGTTCGTGAGCATGCGAGTCATTCGGTCCACCACCTCGAGTTGATCGGGTGTGAACCCCGCAAGATGTGTTCTAGCGTTGCGGATCACCTCGCTGCGAATCGACTCTGCCTGGTTCCACAGCCCGGAGAGAACCGGGCGAACGGCACGGTCGCCGAGATCGGCCCGAACCGTTCCTAGCTCCTCTCCGATGATCTTCTCGACCGCCGGTATGGCCATTCTCCGCTCCTGCTCGCCCTTGAGCGCAACCTCCTTGAGCCCGTCGAGATCAAAAAGGTGAACCCCACCGACCTTGCCGGCAGAGGGCTCGATGTCTCTCGGGACGGCGAGGTCAATGAGAACGAGCGGCCGATTCGGCCGCGTCATCATAACCGACTCGATCTCACCTGCTGTCAGTATTGGGCTGCGGGATGCCGTCGAGGTAATCATGATGTCGGCTTCTCCCAGAAGGGAGCGTATTTCGCTCATCGGTTTGACGATGGCGCCCCAACGCTCGGCAATCTCTCGAGCGCGCTCGATCCCGCGATTGACGATCTCGACCTCGCCGACTCCCCGATGGTGGAGAGCCTTGACTGTGAGGCGTCCCATCTCACCCATGCCCGCCACGAGCACGCGACGCTCGGTGAGATCACCGACGAGACGCTCAGCCAGTGCAACGGCGACACTGCTCACGTCGCGGGCGTTTCGTCCGATCGGAGTCTCGAGCCGACAGCGCCGCCCGCAGCGAATCGCCCCTGTAAAAACAGTTCCGAGGCCGCTCCCTACAGTCCCGGAGCGGTTGGCAATCGAAAGGGCCTCCTCGACCTGACCGAGAATTTGATGCTCTCCGATAACAAGTGACTCCGCCCCCGACGCGACTCGAAAGAGGTGCTCGACGGCTGCTCGTCCGGAGAGATGCTCGAGTCGTGAATCGAGCTCCGCTGAATCCACACCGGCGAAATCCGCTACCAGGTTCTGAATCAGCGTGCGGCTGTCGGCAGGTCCGCCCTCGATCGCCGAACCTGCGCCTCGTCCTGCGTGGCGTCTCTTCCTGAAGTCCTCCGGCTCTTCCTGCCCGAGTCCCTGATAGAGCTCCGCGACCGATCCCTCCGTCCAGTAGATCTCAAGACGGTTACAGGTTCCGAGCACGACAACCTCAGCATCCGGATGGAGATCGCGCAGACGCGAGAAAAGAAGACGGATAAGCTCGTCGTGATCCTGCTGATCTACCGATAGCCGTTCGAGCAATCGAACGGATGCCGTCTTGTGACTGACACCCAAATAGAAAAGCGGAGAGACAGAACATGGCATCAATGAGGTCCTATATTTTTCTTGGAATCAAGCTAATATCCGCTTGCCTGAAAGTCAATGAGGCTAGCCGCGGTCCAATCGCGCGGCCGTGCGTCGTTCGTTTGCCGTCAGAAGCGTTCTGAGGGCGTCTCTGAACAGATGGTGGGTACCGCCTGCCATGTCTCCGTCGAAGCTCGCCGGGTGAGGCGCGACCCGCAGGTGGTCGCGCACGAACGGTGGTAGCTCCTCGTGTATCTGCTCGACGACGCGGTCGTATGCGTTCGCGCTTTCCGTGAACGGTCCGTACATGAGAATTCGATCGGGATAGAGGGTCATAAAGAGATTCGCGAGGCAGTTTGCCACCTGCCTTCGCGCCTGCACCACGAGCTCGTCCGAATCGAGGCCGCGTGAGCAGAAAAACGACGCGAAATCCACCTCGTCCTCCGGTATCTGCCCGTACCTCGAGGCAAGCTTCGGCGCCAGAGCCCACAAGGCCGCCACGGTCTCGAGACACCCGACTCCACCACACAGACATTGCTGCGGCGAACCGTGAGCGGTCTTCCAGTGGCCCACCTCGGCGAAGCTCCCAAACGTAGACTGCATGACCTCCCCGTCCACCGCGAAAGCCGCTCCGATGCCGTATCCCCAATGAAACAGCAGCGTTCCGCCCCGAGAATAGTCAGGATTCGTGAGGAGAAGATATTCGAGCCTTGAATTGACAAGCCGATTCACGACAATCGGGAGACCGACCCGCTCCTCGATCACCCCTATATCCATATCGGTGATGTTGCGCCAGCGGGCCGTGTAGTGCCATTTCCGTGCCGAGAGATCGATGCTTCCGGTGACGGAAATTCCGACCCCGAGGAGGTCCGACTCGGCGGGCTTCTTCGTACGGAGCTCGCTGACAATACCGACGACGGCATCGGCAAAGGCCTCGTTCCCCGCGTTTGGCGGAAGCTCGACCTCGGCGCGGGCTACCATACCCCCATCGAGACCGATGAGAGCCCCTTTGATCTCACGTGATACGACGTAGACGCTCAAGGCGACAAGCCGGCGGAAGCTCGGGTGGAGAATAATCTCCGGCCGGCCCTGTTTGCCGCGTTCCTTGATATCCCCTTCGACCACCAATCGGTCCCGGATGAGCTCGTGGACTACGTTGGATACTGTTGTGGGACGACTGCCCAAGACCGCCGCGATCTGTTTCCTGGTTGCGCTCCGCTCGAGACAGATCCTGTGGTATATCGTGGCCTTTTCGAGATCCTTGAGCCGATATCGAGTGCCTTCGTGCACCCTGTCGAATGGGAATACCATCCTACAAGAGTGAGGAGGACTCGGCGTCGAGATAGACGAAGACGTTTGGGTGCCTCCTGAGAATAGACGCCGGATGCGCTGCAGTTATCTCCGACCCCTCGGACAGACAATCGTGAACCGCCTGAGCCTTTCGCCGATCGGGAACGGTGCAGACGATAGCCTCGGTCTTCATGATCTGCTTAATCGACATTGACATCGCCCGCTCGGGGACCTCTTCCACTCCCTTGAACCATCCCTCCCCGACCTGCTGTCGGCGACAGGCGAGGTCGAGGTCGATGACCAGGTAGGGTTCCTCGGTATCGAAATCCGCAGGCGGATCATTGAAGGCAAGATGGCCGTTTTCTCCGATGCCGACGAATGCGACGTCGACAGGCTGCTCGCTGATCAGCTCGCCGAGCCTTCGGGTTTCTTCGTGGGGATCACGGGCGTCTCCGGCCACATAGTGAACCCTTCCCGGATGCACCCGCTCCACGAGGCGCTCCCTGAGGTACCTGCGGAAGCTCGCCGGGTGGTCCTCACTCAGACCGACGTATTCGTCGAGATGGAACATCTCGGTTCGCGGCCAATCTATCCCCGGGATCGAGCAGAGGTGGGCTATCATCTCGAACTGCGATGCACCGGTTGCAGCAATGAATCGAACCCTGTTCTTCTTCGCCAGAGCGGCCTTGAGCAGCTCCGCCGCCTTCTCGGCCGCCAGACGGCCCGTTTCCAGCTTTGTCGGTGAGATTTGAATGCTGATCAAATGAAGCCTCCGATACCTGCCGCCGCAACGGCAATATCGCAGGAGTTTATCAACATTCTATGATAGTTAATAGGGGCCTGCTATTGCTTGGGAGCAACCGACGAGAAGATATCTCTGCCCGCCGCGCGCAGCTCATCAAGACCGGCTTCGAGACGCTTCAGGAGCCCCGGCAGGCTCCGAGGTTTTCCGTCCCGACCTGCCGCTTCGATCTCGGCTCCGATGTCCCCCACCTTCTTGATCTCGAGGTTCCACCCGCCCCCTTTTATGGAGTGACCTATCTGACGAGCCGATTCCATGTCACCGGAGTCGGCGGCGCTTCGTAGGGCGTCCACCTGGGTTGCCACCTTGTCCAGGTAGGCGCGGAACACCTTTTCCACGACCTGTCGGTTCCCCATGAACGTGCTCACCGCCTCTTCATAGTCGAAGACGCCACGGAGATCACCATGCGACTCCTCCACTTCGGGAGCGCCGCCGGACGCGGAGGAATCGATCGTCGAGACCGCGCGGTGTCCTTCCTCTCCGCGCTCTTCACGCGGCGTAAGCCATTTGTCGAGGACCGGTAGCAGGTCTCGTTTCTTGAAAGGCTTGGCGAGGATATCCGACATGCCGGAGGCGATGCACCGCTCGCGCTCACCGCGAACTGCGCTGGCCGTTACGGCGATGATCGGAATATCGATCCCCAGCTCGCGCATCTTCTCCGTCGCTTCGTAGCCGTTCATCTCGGGCATCTGAACGTCCATGAAGATGATGTCGTAGGTCGCTTTCCCGGTCGCGTCGACCGCAAGTCGACCGTTCGCAGCGATGTCGACCTCCAAACCGATGTTTTCCAGTATGGTCTTGAACAGCTGCTGGTTGACCTCGTGATCTTCAGCGACCAGAACATGCCCCGCTCTCTTGCGTTCATCGTCGGCCGTGGCTCCGGCCTGAGCCCCTGCCCGCGACGTCGAAGTCTCTTCTTCCGCCGGTTCGAGCTCTTCTACCGGTTCCAGCTCTCTCTGATCGGAGAGGGAGAAATCGATTGCCTCGAAGAGATGCAGCTTCTTCACGGGTTTCGTCAGATAGCCGTCGAACCAACCGAGGAGCTTCATCTTCGCCTCTTCGCCGCTCTTGCCTGCCGGATTCAACAGAAACAACCGCACGTCATTGATGCTCTTGTCGGCGTTGACCTCACTCGCAAGCTGCCAGCCGTCCATCCCCGGCATGAGAAGGTCGGTGAAGCACAGCTCGTAGGGCCTGTTGGACTGGACCCCGGCCCGAAGCAGCGTAAGCGCCTCTTTTCCACTGGAGGCGGTATCGACCTGGCATTTCCATCCCTTGAGATACTCTGCGATCGTTCCGCGCGCTGATTCGTTGTCGTCGACGACGAGCGCTCGCATTCCGGCGAGCTTCTTGACGGTCCCGACTCCCGGAGCGACCGTCCCGTCGAGATTCTGATCTGAGAGATTCCAGGCCGGTTGTTTGCTTCGGGAATCGTTGGTCAGCTCGACAGTGAACCAGAAGGTCGATCCCTCCCCTTCGGTGCTCTCTACACCGATTTCGCCGTTCATCATCTCGGCGAGGGTTTTCGAGATCGACAGCCCGAGACCGGACCCGCCGTACTTGCGAGTAGTGGAGGAATCGACCTGAGAAAAGACCCGAAACAGACGGGCCTTTTTTTCCGGCGCGATGCCGATGCCGGTATCACGAACGGATACCTTCAGACGGATCAAATCGGCTGACTCGTCGACACGCATGATCCGTACGGCGATCTCGCCGGACTCGGTGAACTTGACCGCATTGTTGAAGAGGTTAACGATGATCTGCCGGAGACGCACCGGGTCTCCGTGGAGGTAAACCGGCACGCTCGTATCGATGCGCAGGATAACCTCGAGCCCCTTCCGGTGAGCCTCCAATGCAACCAGATCGATCGCATCCTCCGCCATTTTGTAGAGGTTGAACTCTATCTTCTCGAGCGAAAGCTTGCCGGCCTCGATCTTGGAGAAATCGAGGATGTCGGTGATCAGACTCAGGAGCACATCGGCCGAGAATTGCACCTGTTCGGCGTATTCCTGCTGCTCCGGGTCGAGCTTCGTTTCCAGGAGGAGCTCGGTCATTCCGATGATTGTGTGGATCGGCGTTCGTATCTCATGACTCATGTTGGCGAGAAAGTCGGACTTCGTCTGAGCCGCGCGCTCGGCATTCTCCTGCGCGCGCTGAGATTCCAGTTGCGCCTTCTCCGCAGCGGACTGAGCCCGCCGGGCGAGCGTGCGTTCATGTTCGGCTGCCGCCTGCGCTCGTTCGGCCTCGGATTTGGCGCTCTCGGCCTGCTCTTTTGCGGCGAGAAGGTTCGCCGCCGTCGTCTTCTGCAGTGAGACGTCCTCTACGAATACGACGATGAATCTGCCCCCGTGCCCCGAAGGCCCGGCAAGTGAAATGTTGATTCTACACCACGCCTCCGAGCGGCCGTTTGGTGCGTAGGGCACTTCACAGGTCTCGTGACGGGACTGTCCGCCCGTCAACCGCCGGAGGCTCGCGTCATAGGCCGCCTGCCCCTCGGGCGAAATGAGCTCGGTAAACGTCTTCCCCCGCATTTTCGCCTCTTCGAAGCCGAAAAGGCGCGAGAATGCACCGTTTGCCGTGACCAGCTTGCCGCCCTTCCCGATGATGCCCATCCCCACCGGGGAATCGGAGAAGATCGATCGGTAGACGTCGACACGGTCACTCATGGTCAGAAATCGGCCTTGAGGATCTCCGCCGCCTTCATCAACAGCCGTTCCGGCTTGAGCGGCTTGATCATGTAACTGTTGACACCGAAGTTGACAGCCTTCACGACGGTTTCCTTTTTCGTGAGGGCCGAGAACACGATGATCGGAAGAGATATCGAGTGTTTCTTGAGATGGGCGAGGACTGCGAAACCGTCCATTTCCGGCATGACAAGGTCGAGGAAGACGAGATCGAACGCTTCGCCGTCGAGCGCGTCGACGAACTCCTTGCCGTTCGCGTAGCTCGTAATAGCCCAGCCGGTCTCCGAGAACACTGTTTTGACGAGCTCCTGAATGACCTCGTCGTCGTCAACTACCGCTATATGACAGTGACCTCGCATCTTCTCGAGCTCGGGAGGAATCCGCAGCTCTCGCTCACCGCTGAACCGCATCTCGATGGCCTCTCCACTGCCGGCGGAGGGCCGAGCCTTCCGCAGCAGCTTCTCCCCCGCAACCGCATCGTGCGCTATGGCGTCCCCGCGCATACCGATCAGCTCGTCCATCGCCGATTCGAGATTGTTCGTCGTCGCTACTCCCGCGAAATCTTTCTGTTTTGGGAGAAACTCCTTCACGAACGGATCGTTCGTGAGAACCTTCACGTGGCGAGGAAACGCCTTCGTGTACTCGAGTACCGTCGAGATGAGGTTCCTCAGCTTCGGCGCATCGGCAGCGGTCAACTCGATGTTCGACAGCATAATGAGCACCCGCGGAGTCATGACGTGGTAGAGCTCGAGCAGCTCCGTGAGCTTATACTGGAGCAGCTCGATCTTGTCGACATTGAGACCGAGGGCTATCTCCACGAAAAGTATCTCCTCGTTGTAGTGCGCCTCGATGATGCACGGGGTCGAGTCCATTTCGATGGTAACCCCCAAGAGCTCTGACACGGTCCTGAGAAGGGCGTCTATCTTGAGTGGCTTCGTGAAGAACTTTTTGACGTTGTAGGGAGCGATCTCTACGATTTGTTCCTTGTCGATTTTTGAAGAAACCATGATGACCGGTGTATTGGCGGTATTTGGATTCTCCTTCTTCTCCTGCAACACCTCGCGACTGTTCTTCCGCGTTAGATAATAATCGGTGATAATCAGATCAGGCAGCTCCCTGCGCATCTTGATGGAGCCATCGAGTCCGTTACTGCCCTGCGATACCTCGAAGCCTTTGGCGGCCAGCTTATTCGAGAGGTACTCCCGGAACAGCGAGGATTCGTCGATCACCAGTATCTTTTTCATTGCCTCCTCCCACCTATCCGGTCGATATATCCGGCTCGGAGCAGCTCAATCCGGACCACCAGTTAGTACTTGTAGCCAAACCTGCGCAACAGCTCCCGTCTTGCATTCTTGTCCGCCTCGCCCTCTACCCCTTTCGGGCTGAACCCGTCGATAACTCCTAGAACCCCATTTCCTTGTTCGGTCATTCCGACGATAACTTGAAGTGGATTAGCCGTAGCGGCAAAGACTCGCGCTACCTCCTGACAGTCCTTTATCTGATTGAGCACATTGATCGGAAAGGCATCCTTGATGACGAGGTAGAAGGTATGCCCGGCGCCGACCGCCTTGGCACAAGCAACCGCGTCGGATATGAGAGATTCGTCATTGCCTTCGGTTCGAACCAGACATGGTTCCGAAGCTTCGTTGAATGCCAGCCCGAACTTCGCACCTGGAACCGACGACCCCATGATTTCGGCGATATCCTCGACCGTCTTGATGAAGTGGCTCTGGCCGACAATGATATTGCTTCCGTTCTGCCACTCAAGCTGAACCACTCTGAGTTTTACCTCCATGCTACGCGGCCGCTCCTTCTCGCTCATTGCTTAGATTATACTCCCTTCTAAAGGAATATCGTCAAATCGAGCTCACATACCGAGCACGGCATTTGAATCCCCCAGTTCTCGAGAACTTGGGGATGAACTTCCCCCACGACGCCAACTCGCTCATTAGCTACGAAGACCTCTGCGCAGCGCCCGGTGATGAACCGTGGATCCTCGCTCTCCCTCATCATGTGCTCGATCGAAAGGTAGTAGAACAGGACGGCGACGTGTGAGCGCACTGAATTGAAGTCCGCGCTTCGGTCCGAATGGAGGAATCCAAGATAGTCCCGAGTGACCGTCCCATTCGTATCCCCCGGATCCAGTCGGGAGACCTTGCCGACTTCGAATATCGAGTGCGGATAGGCAGCATTGGCGGAAACCGCTTCTGCGCCGAGGAGCTCGGGTATGATCGAAGATCGCACGTATTCGTAGTTCTCGGACATCGGATTCGCAATACGTACGAGCTCCTCACCTGAAGTCCGCATTCGTTCGACATAGTCTTTCCTCGATCCGAGGTAGTTGAAGATCATCTCCTGATATCCGAGACCGACCATAGTGTTCTTCACTCTTCGCGCGAGCACCTCGATCTCGGTGAGCCTGCCAACGGTGAAATCGCCGGGTTGGATCGGTTCAAAGGCCCCGAGCCCTCTGCCCATCATCATGTCTTCGACGACATCGACCGCATGGAGGAAGTCGTTACGATACTCGGGAACCGTAACCGAGATCTTCTTGCCCTCGGCCTTCGCGCGGCAACCCATCTTCGCAACCGCCGCGACGGCCTCCTCCGTCGTGAACTCCAATCCGAGGAGCCTGCTTCCATAGTCGACGTCGACCGAAATCGGGCGTTGAAAATAGAAGGGAGCGATGATCTCTCGCCCGTATTTCGTATCGTAGGAATACCTCGTCGCGACCGGAAGAATCGTGAAGCCGGAGTCGGCAAGGTCACAGGCGACGATCGAGGTCGCAGTGAGCAGCGAATCGATGTCGGTACCCGTAAGCTCTATGAACAGGTCGGTATCCCCGACCTCTACGGCTCCGAGCTTGGCGCTGTTGATCACAGGCGGAAAGCTCAACACATCGCCGGTGTCGTCGGTGAGGAATGGAAATGCGTCGAACCCCTCGACGATCCAGCCGAAGTCCCGACCCTTTGGATGTTCGGAGAGTATCTTGCGCAGCGACAGAGGTCGATCCATGCCGAGGGGGACGAAATTGGTGTTATCCGGATGGGCGGCACGATAGTGAACCGGATACTTCATCGATTCGTGTCGGTAGACTCCCATGGCGATCGACTGGCGCTTCCGGCCGTAGTTCCAGCACAGCTTTTCCTGGGTCTGGATGAGATCTTTCAGCTCCGCTTCATCGAGCGACTTTCCCGCTACGGCGAAACCGGCAATATAGGGGCGAATCTCGCGAAGATTCGGATCTACTTCGATCGTCCGACCACTGAAATCCAGTCGCTCCTCGGGCGTGGAGAAGAATCGGTACTTCGGAATTGCTCCGGTCAAGTAGATCCGCAGCTGCCGGGCAAGGCCGGCGGTCGACCAGAGATCCGGCCGGTTTGTGTCATTGAGCTCGATCTTCAACACAGGGTCTTCGCTACTGTCGAGCTCGGCCTTGGCGACCGTCAAGATCTGCTCGAACTGATCTCCCTCGAGCCTTCTTCCGACGAACTCGAAGAAGGCTCTCGAATCAACTTCTATCTTAGGCATCCCTACTTCCTCTTTCGTTGTCGCACATTCTCGATATTCCCGGTAAACAGCTCACGCAGATCGGAAAGCCCGAGATGGAGAAGAGCCATTCGGTCAATTCCTAGCCCCCAGGCAAGGACGGGGACTTCGATTCCGAGCGGCCGAGTAACCTCCGGTCGGAAGATCCCGCTTCCGCCGAGCTCGAACCAACCGAGATCCGGGTGCTTGATGTGGACCTCTATTGAAGGCTCGGTGAAGGGGAAGTAGCCGGGCACGTACTTGACCTCGGTGGCGCCGGCAACCTCCTCAGCGAACATCTTGAGCAGCCCGAGGAGCGTGCGCAGGTTCACATCCTCTCCGAGCACAATTCCCTCGGTCTGATAGAAGTCGGCGCCGTGTGTCGCGTCGACCTGATCGTAACGAAAACAGCGGACGATCCCGAAATACTTGCCGGGAATCTTCGCCTTGGGCAGCTGTTTTGCGGAGAGTACCGTTCCCTGGCTCCTGAGGATCAACTTGCGCGTGAAATCGCGATCGAATGAATAGCCCCAGCCCCGGCTCCCGGTGTCTCCACCATTCTCGTGCGCCTCCGCTACTCGGTCGAGCCACGGCTGCTCGATTTCCGTCGCCCGCTCGGGCGCGGCGACGTAGTAGACATCGTGTATATCCCGAGCCGAATGGAACTGAGGCATGAAAAGGGCATCGCCGTTCCAGAACTCCGTCTCAACGAGCGGACCGTCGAACTCCTCGAATCCGAGGGAGACCAGCTTGTCCTTCACCCATTGGAGATACTCAGCGTAGGGGTTTCGTCGGCCGATGATCAACCGGGCCGGAGGCGTCTGGATATTGTAGCGCCTGAACGCCTTCCCCTTCCACTCACCGGATGCAAGCATCGCCGGGGTGAGGGCGCCGATCTCCTCTCCCGTCAATCCCTGCTCCTCAACGCGGCGGGCGAGCTCCAGGCCTTCGGCGGTCATCCGGTAGGCAACCTCCTCCCTTTCGGCAACCCGGAAAGGCGCCGAGCCGGCGCCTCGCTTCTTGCTGACGCTCTGCAAGATCTCGAGCTCAGAAGCGGTCAGCGAGCTCTCCTCGATTGCGCCCTGCTGTGCGGCGCGGTCGAGAAGTGCTCGGATCGTTCGGATGTGGGGGGAGAGATCCGGCAACTTCAGCGTGACCCGCTTCTCACCGTCCATCGCGACCACGCCCTCCTTGGACATGAGTCCAAAAGCGGATCCGATGTCCTTGTTGTCGAGCTCGAGCTCGGCTGCAATCTCTGTCAATGCAAGAGGGCCCCGCTCTCTCACCGTTTTGGCGAGGCGTTCGTAGGGGGTTCCCACCTCCTGAAACTCACGCCCCCTTTCGGTGAGCTCGTAGAAGGTCCGCTGCATGCGCTCCTTCTCTTCGACTAGTCCCTTCGCCGTGAGCCAGCTGAATACCTGGTTGCATTGCCCCACGTTGAAGGCGAGGCTGGAGATCAGGATCTCCGTGCGCAGCTCGACCTCTCGCTTCGAATTATCGGCGGCGCCCGCCGCCCAGCGAAGGACTCTGATCTCCAGTGGATGGAGATGCTTGACCTCCGCCCCTATATCAACGTTCATTTCTCGTACTCCGATCATGCATGTGTTAGGGAAGGTATCAATCTGGCGCTCAGCGCACGCAGAAAGAAACCTACGTCGCTGACTATCCCGAGCGCCTGGCTCGACCCGCGGTCTGCGAGCTTCGTCACGACGGCGGGGTTGATGTCCACACAGACCGTGCGGACCGAAGAGGGCAGCATGTTCCCGGTACCGATCGAGTGGAGCATGGACGAAAGCATCAGAACCATCGACGTTCCTCTGACAATCTCGGCGTATTGCTTCTGCGCCTTGATCATGTCCATCTCGGTCTCGGGCAGCGGCCCATCGTCTCGGATGGAGCCGGCAAGGCTGAAGGGAACTCCCTTCGTAACGATCTCGTACATGATTCCCCGGTCGATGTCACCGCATGCAATAGCAGCCGCGATCGAGCCGCGGGTTCGCACGCGGTTGATGGCACGGATGTGGTTGCGATGTCCCTCATGTGTCGGTCGCCCGGTCTGCAGATCCACGCCGAGGGAGGTCCCAAAGAACACCGATTCGATGTCGTGTACCGCGAGGGCGTTCCCGGCCAGAAGACCGTGAATGAAACCTTCCCGAATCAAAGCGCTCAGTGCCGCGGCACCTCCGGTGTGCACGACGACCGGTCCCGCCACGGCGACGACCTTGGCATTCCGCTCTTTTGCCTCCACGAGATCTTCTGCGATTTGCGCCACTGCGACGTCGACGCTGCGCTCCGAAGAAACCTCCCCGCCCATGAACCCGAAGATGTCGGTCTGACGATCGCGTTCCGCCGGGAAAACGCGCACGGACTGCGGCGAGCAAAGGATCCTGTCGCCGGCACGCACCTGCCGCAACAACCGCACTGCGGGCCCGTTCGGGGTGAGAACGATGACTCCGTCCATCCGCTGGTCGGCGACCTCACACCAGCCGCCGTCGAGAAAAATCTCGGTCCTGTGGTTGGTCGTCGAATAGAAGTCGTCGGGCACCGCGCCGTCCTTCGGCGCCGGCTTCAGCACGCTCTCGCTGACGGCCTTTTCGTAGCAGCCGATCCGGAGAAGCTTCTTCGTCAGATCCGAGAGCTGGTCGTCATCATGGCAGACGAGGTCGAACTCGATGTGTGATGTCTCGAGATTGGTCTTGCCGATGCGAAAATCCGAGATATGATACTCGGCCCCTTCCTCGATGATAATGTTCAGGATGTTCGGCAAAATCCCGGAATCGATGAGGTGCCCGTCGGACACGAACCGCTTCGTCACGTTGTTCTCCATTTAAGTCTTTGCGGCTAATTACTTTATAATACTTCCTCGATTTATGAAAGAGGAGCCACGCCCCTCGCTTCACCGCGACGCTTCTCCCCCTGCGCCCGGTTGTGGTATCCTTGCCGCACGATGTCCAACCCCTTGCCCTACGCTCTCGTTCTCGGCGGCGGCGGCACGAAGGGCGCCTATCAGATCGGCGCCTGGCGCGCATTTCGCGAGCTCGGATTCGTCTTCGATGCAATAACCGGCGCCTCGGTCGGCGCGCTCAACGCAGGCCTCATTGCTCAGGGCTCCTACGACCTCGGACTCGAAATCTGGAACGACATTGCGCTCGACGACATCGTCAGCCTGCCGGCCGATCTCCTCGAGCGGCGCGAGAACGAACAGAACCGCCTCCCGTCTTTCGCCGAAATACGCGGCTACATGCTCAAGAACCACGGGCTCGATGCCCGTCCCCTGCGGGACCTGCTCCACGCACACATCGACGAGGAGAAGATACGCTCCTCGGGAATCGATCTCGGGATTACCACCTACGAGCTCACAAACCTGCGGCAGGTCGAGATCTTTCTCGAAGACATCCCGGCGGGACAGCTGCCCGACTACCTGCTGGCGAGTGCTTCCTTCCCGGCATTTCGTTCGACCGAGATCGAAGGACGTCGTTTTACCGACGGGGGCATTGTGGACAACATCCCCTATCGGATGGTCAAGAACCGGGGATATCGCCGCATCATAGTCGTCGACGTCTCAGGGATAGGCATCAACCGGCGCCCGGACATAGTCGGAACTCAGACTGTCTATCTCAAGAACTCGATCGAAATGGGCGGTATCATGGATTTCGATTCCGAGTTCATCGCCACCTTCATGGAGCTCGGTTACCTGGATGCTCTCCGCGTCTTCGGGCGATTGGAAGGTATCCACTACTTCATCGAAAAAGGTCCGAACGATGACATCGTCGCAAGGGAGCTGAAGGATGTCCTCTTCAGCCAAGCAATGGCCGGCACTCTATCCGGAATCCTCCCCGCGGAGAGTGACTTTGGTTCCGGGCCCGGATTGCAGACGCGCACCCGAGAGATTCGCGCCACACTCCCGCGAGAGATGCGCGACTACCGCGAAATCATCATTCCACTCGCCGAATGTGCAGCGCTCAGCCTCGATCTAGAACGAGTACATTGCTACACCCTCGAGGAGCTTGTTCGGGAGATCTGGCGAGCGACGCAGGAAATCGAACGGAGTGACCTCGACGCGGCTCGCCACCTCAAATATCGCTCGATTCTCGAGCTCATCAAGCGGAAGTGGTCGTTGATCAACCATCGCGAGAGCGACAAATCGACGATGCCCTATCTCTACGACCGGGCGTTTGACGCCATCGGAGAGAAGCGCCGACGCGGCATCTACCTCAGCGCCCTGCGGAGAATGTACCCCGCACTTGCTCCGGCGCGAATCTTCCTCGCCGTCCTCGAAAGATACTTCGCCGGGTCCTGATCGATCCGATCAGCCTTCGACCGGCAACGTGCGGGAACGCGCAAGCTCGGAAAACCAGTATCCGCTGTCTTTGATGGTCCGCTCCTGGGTTTCGAAATTGACGTGAACCAGTCCAAAGCGCTTGCTGAAGCCGAAGGCCCACTCGAAGTTGTCCATGAGCGACCAAACAAAGAGCCCCCGCACATCCGCCCCTTCCCGTTTAGCCTTGAGCGCCATCTCGAGGTAGTTTCTGAGGTAGGCGGTACGTTCGGCGTCATGAACCGATCCGTCCTTCAGGATGTCCTCGTAGGCCGCGCCGTTCTCGGTTATGTAGACCGGGGGGTTTCCGTACTCGTCGCGGAATGTGGTCAGCACCTCGTACATCCCCTCGGGGTATACCTCCCACCCCATGCTCGTAAACTTCGTGCCGGATTTCCGAAATCTGCTCGCGCGCTCTTCCTGCCCGATGATCTCACTATCACTGAGCTTGAAATGGACGAAGGGGACGTACCATCGATACATGGCAAGTACCCTCGTATAATGGTTGACACCGATCCATTCAAACTTGTTCCTGACCGCCTCGAGGTCGCCGGGCCTGGTCTTTGGGCGAAAAAGCCAGAGCCGTTTCCACAAAGCCTGCGGGTAGTGTCCCTTGAAGAGGGGATCGAGAAACAGGCCC
>Ga0315535_1001630_pt1 | contig 14819 bp, 14 predicted proteins | sample SalMarSW160220MG_2_FD_203092 | JGI IMG/M metagenome (GOLD analysis project Ga0315535, IMG submission 203092) | Salt marsh sediment microbial communities from the Plum Island Ecosystem LTER, Massachusetts, United States - Salt Marsh Sediment SW1602-20 ...
TTAAATCTTTTAACTAAAATCGGGCAAATGTCAGAATGCTAATTTTCTCTTATTTTCTGACATTCTTTCTTTGCGGCAGTATGTTTCTTGATAGAATCACGCAAATGAAAATAGCAGGAAATTATTCCAAACCTCCATAAAATGCTCCGCTTACGCGAATATGAAGCCGATGATGAAGCCTACTGCGAGTCCAAGACCTAACGGTAACATGCCCATAAGGAGTACCCCGTATTGAATCGCAATGGGACCGTATTTGTCTGCTAGGTCACTCAACGCGGCAAGACTCAGACCGAAGAAGCCGAGGTAGCTGACCACGACGAGTATGATCGCAGCGATAATAGCGATTTTGAACATTTTTTTGATGAAAAAGCCCACGACTAAACCGATGATGAATGGAATAATCATTACTACAATTGGAGGCAAACCGCCTATGCTTCCAGATGTTATAAACCCAAGTATATCCTCTAAGACGCCCAAAATCCGCAACTCCTCTTAAGTACTGTAGAGGTGCAAATGACTATTAAGCTTTTGTAGCTGTAGTCCCACAGCAACAGAGCAGCGCGCGCACCGAAACCATTGCTTGGAGATGACTTCTGAAACCTATTTAAGATCAAAAGTAGCATAGCGCGCTAAAGCGCTCCTGGTTGACCTGTCCTTCCAAAACTACCCGACCCATTTCAATTTGCCTTCTCGAACAGCCCCTAACAATGCAAGCAATTTTTCCTTATCATCTTGAGTTAAAACTGGTTCCCCATTTTCAGCATTACGGCAACTGTATATATTTATAAAAGGTTCCAACTTCGCATACTCGGCTTCCACGACATTAGGGTAAATCTTCGGACAGTTATCATAGGTTCCACCCACCACATCTAGCGGGTGATTAATTTGAACCCCATTAGTGTCTTTTCCGCTGCTATGTCCCATCATAAACGTTACATACGCCTTACTAATTCCCCGTTCAGGAGGGCTAGCTTCTTGTTCAAAAAACTTGCGGAAGCCATGACTGCGAACCGAAAGCGGGCTAGTGTGAAATTTGTGGCGCTTCCACATCAATCTAACGGTGTTATGAAACTTCTTACGCGATAATGGCTTTCCAGTGTTAGTTATGAAGAGGTAAGGGCTCTCCATGCCTAAACGGCTTAAAATCTTTTCTCGGATAGGTCGCCACTTCTGAATTTCCTGTATAGCATCCCGGCTTATGAAACTGTAATACGGGAAATTGTTTCCTTTTCGCTCTGGAAAATCAAACTTTATCCGCTTTCGACCTTCATCTATCTCGCTGAAAATTCGCTTACACTGCTTATTCATGTCTCTAAGGACTTGCTGTATGCTCTGCCCTGACTGTAGTTCGCACATGCATATTGTACGGTCACGTTGACTTAGAACGCTGAGAATACGCTTAATGTACTCTGCGGTGAAGGGGCGCTCGGGATATTTGCGCCTACCACGTTTAGGGAAAAACCCTTTAGTCGTGGTTAATGGCGCTTCGTGGTAATCGCAGAACAGTTTAACGGGTAGAAACCATGCAGCATATTTGTAGTTGGCAGCTTTGCCTTTAAGGTCAGGGTTGTCTCGGCTGTATTCTAGGGCAAGTCGTAACGCCCAGCGGCGGTCCTCAACGCTCCGAGTCCCCCGCTTCTGCAAATGCAAATTCAGAAATTCGGAAGCGCCTATCTCTACGCCCTTAACAACTTTGAGCCATCGGAAAAACCTTACTAGGCCAAACGCTTTTTCCGTGTAAGTTACACCGTTCTCCTCGTAGCGGTTTAGAAACTCGCGCACACAAGCGTTAGCCTCAATGAAACTGGAAACTTCAGCTTCCGAAACGCTGTACTTGAACTTGCCACGCTTCAATGTGAGAGACTCCGCTCTCCAAATCTATGTGTGACAGTATATATTATTTTATGTGTCAGTTCGCCCGTCGAGTCTTATCACCGCGTTGGCTCTGTGACTCTAAAGCTCATCATCCAAGATTATCAAGACACACATGGAACTTAAGGCTTTTCCGCACCGAGGGCAACAGCTGCATGTTTTTGCACGGTTTTTTGGAAACACGAATTTATAGTAAGAAAAGTTTAAAAGCGTCATCTTCATTCCCATTTGCCTTCAACAGGCATGCGTTGCCCGTTAAAATCAGTAGGAGGCGAAAAGAAACTGTTATCAAGAGATTGCGACGGTTGCTCACAAATGAAAACGTGCAGCAGACGCTATTTCGTGGTTGAAAAAGGCGAGAAAGTCTACTGCCCCGACGGAACAGTCCATCTAGTTGATGGACTATAAACCAGCTTTATCTCACATTTTTATATAGCTTAGATTTCTATGAAGCAGCCAGAGTTTCCGGATAATGCCTTCCGATAGACCAAGTCAACTGTTGCGGCATCCTGAATGGCTAAGCCCGTCGAATCGAACACCGTGATTTCCTTCTTTGAGGTTCGGGCAGGCTTGGTTCCAGCTACGATTTCCCCAAGTTCCGCCCACACATCCTTCTCAGATAAAACGCCCTTCGACAAGGGAACGTTTATTTCTCCACTGTGAGCGGCTTGCTTCCAATCATCCACAACTATCTTCGCCCTCTTCAAGATAGCCGGATCTAACTCCTCTTTAAGCGGGGCATCAGCTCCGATGCAGTTGAAATGGGTTCCTTCAGAAACCCACGCGTCAAAAACCAAAGGTTTCTTCGAAGGCGTCGTAGTAACCACAATGTCGGCTCCGCGAACGGCTTCCTCCTCACCCACAACAACCACAACTCTGCACTCAGCCGCTTTGTTTTTCGCTTCGGAAGCAAAAGCTCCTGCTGCTTTAGGCGATATGTCACAGACTCGGATTTCTTCAAGATTCGGAAACACCAAAAGCAACGCCTGCAGCTGCGCTCTAGCTTGGACCCCGGCACCGACGAAACCGGCGATTTTGGAGCTTCTGTTTGCGAGATATTTGGCTGCGATGCCTCCAGCGGCGGCTGTGCGCATGGCTGTTATGCTGTTTCCGCCCATTAACGCCAGCAACGCTCCGTTCCTAGGATCCAACAGAACCACCGTGGCTGAGACCGTGGGCATGCCAAATTTCTGTGGGTTGTCAGGATGAGAATTCACGATTTTAACCGCTGCCACATCCAGCCTCTCAAGGTAAGCGGGCATAGCTCTCACATCGCCGTTGTACTTTGCAAAGTCCAAGTAAACTTTCGGAGGCATCTGAGCGTAGCCCAACGCTTTTTCTCTGAAAACGTTTTCAACAGCCACCATGACCTCTTGGATTGACAGTAATTCGGTGACTTCTTGTTCAGACAGCAGCAAAACTTTGATTTTGCCCACTTCCTGATTGTAGTTTTCTACTGCTGAAATTGATAAGTTTTTCTTCTTGCAACGCTTGTTTCGTTGAATTGGCGGCCCGGTTTTTCTCGGGTTCGGGATGGATGAAAATTTAATACCGTACTGTGCGGTATATTCTGTGAGGTTTACTGTTGGATTACGTGGTTATCGCCGATGCGTACGAGAAAATTGAAGCTACCACTAAACGGCTCGAAATGACCGCCCTGCTAGTTGACCTGCTGAAAAAAACGCCGAAAAACGTCATCGCCAAAGTCGTCTACTTAACGCAAGGCAAGATATACCCTGACTTTGTGGGCTTGGAGATAGGCGTGGCGGAAAAGCTCGCCATAAAAGCCTTGGCGCAGGCTTCTGGCAGAAGACAAAGCGAAATGGAAGATGAGCTAAGAAAGAGCGGCGACATAGGCGAGACCGCACAGAAAATTTTGGCTAAAAAGAAGCAGTCCACCTTTTTCCAGAAAACTTTGACGGTGGAAAGAGTTTACGAGACGCTGGATAAGATGTCGAAAACCATGGGTTCGGGCGCTATAGGTTCAAAAATGGCGCTCCTAGCTGGGTTGCTGTCAGATGCCTCGCCGAAAGAAGCGAAGTACATCATGCGCACGGTGACGGGCAACCTGAGGCTGGGCATAGCGGATATGACGGTTCTGGACGCATTGGCAATAGCGTACGGCGGAGGCAAAGAATCTCGGGAACTTGTGGAACGCGCATATAATATCTCCTCAGATCTTGGCAGGGTCGCAAACGTGGTTGCTGAGAAAGGCTTGGATGGCATTAAAAAGTTTCAGGTGGAGGTTTTTGAGCCGATAAGACCGATGTTGGCGGAGAGGTTGGCGTCTCCTGAAGAAATCTTGGAGAAACTAGGCGGCAAGTGCGTGGCTGAATACAAGTACGACGGTGAACGTGTGCAAGCGCATAAAAAAGGAAGTGAGGTTGTGCTGTACTCCAGGCGTTTGGAGAGCATCTCTGACCAATACCCGGATGCGGTTGAACTCGTTAGGAACAACGTGGAAGCCGAAGAAGCCATTCTAGAGGCTGAATGTGTTGCCATAGACCTTGAAACAGGCGAGCTACTTCCTTTTCAAGAGCTGATGCATCGAAGGCGCAAATACGGCGTCAAAGAAGCAATGCAGCAATATCCAGTGTCGCTTTTCATGTTTGACGCGCTTTACGTGGACGGCAAGGACCTGACGCTCGATGCTTATCCCCTGCGGCGGAAGCTTCTGGAAAAAGCCATAAAAGAAAGCAATCAGGTTAAAGCAGCTAAGCAGCGGAAAACGAGCAGCGTGAAAGAACTGGAGGAGTTCTTTGAGGAAGCCATAGAGGACGGTTGCGAAGGATTGATGTGCAAGTCCGTGGCGAAAGATTCGCTTTATCAGGCAGGAGCTCGAGGATGGCTTTGGATAAAGTACAAGCGCGATTACAAGAGCGAGATGACGGATACTCTGGACCTCGTGGTTGTAGGTGCTTTTCACGGCAGAGGCAGACGAGCGGGAACGTACGGCGCGTTGCTTCTTGCAACTTACAACAGGGAAGCAGATACGTTTGAGACGGTTACGAAACTGGGCACTGGGTTTACGGATGAAGACTTGAAGAAGCTGCCTGAGCTGCTGGGGAAGCATGTGGTTCCGCGAAAGCACTCGCGGGTGCAGTCGAAGCTGGAGGCTGATGTGTGGTTTGAGCCTAAGGTGGTTTTGGAGGTTTTGGGCGCTGAGATGACGCTGAGTCCCATCCACGTTTGCGCCATGGACTCCATCCGTAAGGGTAGTGGTTTGGCGATTAGGTTTCCGCGTTTCACGGGTAAGTACCGGACAGACAAGGCGGCTGAGGACGCGACGACTTCCGTTGAGATTGTGGAGATGTATCGTAATCAGCTTAAGCAGATTAGCACTGCTTGAATAGGGCAAAGAATTGATAAAGCCTAACTGCCTAAGATAGTGCCCGTGTGAAGTTTATGTCGCAAGATTCCGATAAGCTGAAAACTTTTGTTAATTTTAAAAAGAAGCTTGAACAGCGAATTGATGAGTTAAATTCTGAGCTTGAAGAGTCTCTGGGTTTGCTTGAGGCTGTAAATTCGGTCTTGCTTGAGAAGGGCTTCAAGCGTGGAGACATGAAAGAGGTGAAAGAAGCGCCGAAGGAGAAAACGCCGCCTGAAGTGCACGTTACGGTTAAGGAGGAGAAACCTGCGCCTCCACGTGCAGTAGAGCATGAGAGGGTTATTCCGTTGAAAACGATGGATGATGAACCGTTGGCGATAATTTATGTTGACAAGGAGGCGTTGCATGTTCTGCCAGATGAGAGCAAGAATTTCAGTGTTAACACACAGCCTTTTCACTCGTTTCTGGTGGAGAGGGTGCTGGCGAAGATGCAAGAAAAAGACAGCGAACTCGTACGGGCTGGGCAGTTGACGCCTGACAAAATGTTTGCTTACAACATCGTCAGTGAAAATGACTTAATCCGTGAGATAGTGATTAGAAACGTTGATGAAGAACGCTTGAGAGAACTCAGGTCTAGTGTTCGGTGGACGCTGGAAAAAATGTATGAGAAAGCGAAGGGTTAACGCGTAGCGTTACAGGTATTTCTTCAGTACGTCGTCTATTTTGCTTTTGGCGCAGAGTCCTACGAGTCTTTCAGCTTCGCAGCCATCTTTGAACACGACCAAGGTTGGTATGCTGAACACTTGGAAGCATTCAGCCGTCTTAGGGTTCTCGTCCACGTCAAGTTTGCCGACGAGGACTTTGCCGCTGTAGTCGCGGGCTAACTCTTCGATTGTGGGCGCTAATGCGCGACATGGACCACACCAGCCAGCCCAAAAATCGATGAGCGCAACTTTGTTGTTCTTGATGGTTTCGTCGAAGTTTGCGTCAGTTACATAAACCAGTTCATTACCCATAGTTTTCATACTCCTAAAGGATATGCTTAGTTTTCTATCGCGCTCAGATATAAACAGTTCGAAGGTGGCGTTCTGTTACTTGCAAGTCTTAAACGATTGTTGTAACGACTTAAAAGCTGCGTAAGCAGCCTCAGGGGTAGAGATGATGGCTGCAGCTCTCTCGAAGGGGCAAACGTCGTTGCGGTGAGGGTCAAGGATGTTAGCTACCAGTTTCTTCCAGCGACATGGGATTTCGTGTTCTTCGAAAACGGCTTTGGCTTTTCGGCTCAGAACTTCAGCGTAAACTTCGCTTATCTTCGCGTAAGCACATAGGAGGGCAATGGCTTTTCCCGCTACTCGGTCAGCGACCGCAGCACCCTTAAGCTGAGCGTTCAATTGCTTAATTGCACCTAAAAAGCCGGAGATTCTATGAGAATCTGTTTCAAAAAGGATTTTGCTGTTCTTAACTATGACGAGAGTTAAGTCTTTCTCTAAGAGTCTGGTTTTTGCTGTGTTTAAGTCGCTCATGACTGCTCGGGTAAAGTAAACTGCGAAGCTTCTAAAAATACTATTTCGTTTGGAAGTGTGCTATTTGATGTGAATTTTAGTCGATGCTGGAATTCCAGTAGTAAACTTCGGAGTATCCGTTGAGACTGAATTGGGGGTCATCGTACACGATGTCCAATTGCAGTCCGTATTTTTCTGTTAGTTTATTCATTTTGTCCCAAATCGTGGAGGACATGTTGTCGGTCCACAGTCCCCAAATGGAATCGTCAGGTTGTCTCATTCCCCATCCGTAATCTTTGGGAAGAACGAAAGCCACTTGGCCTTTTGTTTTTCCAAAGTCTTCTGGGTATTGATGAATGTGGGTCCAGAACTGCTGCATGGCGGTGAAGTGGTCTTTTTGGAGGATGCCGTAGGGGTTGTTTTCTGGATAGGTGGGGTAATTGAATAGGATGATGTATTTTGCTCCTGCTTCGTAGGCTGTGAGCATGTCTTCAAGTATTTCTGGTCCGCTAGCCAGGTATGGTGGGTCATATGATGTCCAGGTGAGAATTGCACCCCATTCTTTTCCCTGTACGTTGGCTGCTCCTCTGCAAAGCCCTATTTGTTGGGGTATGCTGTTGTTCCATCCTAATTCGACGAAAATTGTGTCGTAGCCTGCTAGGTAGTCGAACCAGTAAAGCGCGTAATCTGAGGTGAATCTTGAGACGTTGCTGTTTTCTAGGTAGTGGAAGCTCCATCCTCTTGGGAGGTATGTTAGAAAAACTTGTGCTGCTTCGCTGTAGTTTGTGGCGTTTTTGGCGTTTTCAAACAGTTGGGCTACTTCAGAGTCTGGACCGAACTCGTCAAACATTCCTGTGTCTATTTGTTTTCCTCCTGGTTCGTCGTATATGTAGATTCCTAGGAAGTGTTCTGGCCATTTGTCGCTTGCAGTGATTACCCAGTTTCCGTGCCAAGAGTATTCTGGCGAGTCTGGGTGGAGTTGGATGAAATCGAAGAAAACCATGAAGCTTAGGCCTGCTTGGGCTGCGTAGTTGCAAACTTTGTTGAGTGCGGTTTCGTTGATGCTTAGGGGGTAAGAGTCAACGAGGAAGAAGTTGGTGTATCCTTTGACTTTGTCGATTAGGCGTTCAGCTTCAGCGGTTGTGTTTCCGCCGAAGGAAACTCCGAAATACAGGTTTGGTGCGGGTTTTGCTGTGAAGCTGTAGTGCCAGTACGCGATTGGTACGAATATGGCGATTATCAGTATTGCAATAAGAATTAACCAGATTCGTTTTGCCATTTATTCCCAAACTACACGTGTTTTGGAATTATAAATCAGTTATGGAAACATACGCCCAGTTTACTATAAAGTTGCTCGGTGTAGTCTATACCCCCTTATTTAAAGGCGGAAACGCGGGTTGAATTCCTAAAACGCAGTTCCGTATCACGTTAATGGGTGGTTTCTGCGCCAATACGGCCCTACCCCCTATAGGTTTCTGCAATGAACCGCTATTAGGAGCCAAATAGGCGGCAAATAGGTTGGCGACCCTTTGCCTAAGCGCATCCTTTAATTTCTCCGACGGTAAACGTTATTGCGAAGAGGTTTTAACGTTGAAAATTGCACGATTTCGGTATCAAGATGAGAAAAGCTACGGTGTCCTAAGCCAACAGTCCGTTTTGTCTCTGCCCGCTTTGGCTAAGCGTTTCCAAAAAACGGTGCCGCAGAAACTCGAAGAGTTCATCGCGGAAGGCGCAGGCGTTTTAGATGTGGCAGAGACGCTGCTTAAAAAAGCAAGCCGCACAGACATGGAAAGCGTCTCAGCACCGTTAACAGAGGCGGAGTTGCTGGCGCCCATTTCGTTCCCGCCCAAAATCATCTGCTTAGGCTTGAACTATTTTGACCACGCCGCCGAAACAGGCTCCCGAATTCCAGACGAGCCGGTAATCTTCATGAAACCCCACACGGCGATAACAGGTCCAAACCAGAAAATCATCAAGCCCCAGTTCGTGAAGGAACTTGACTACGAGGGCGAACTGGGCATAGTGATGGGCAAAACAGCCAAGAACATCTCAGAGGCGGAAGCGAGAAACTATGTTTTCGGCTACACCGTGTTCAACGACGTTTCAACCCGGGACTTTCAGTTCAAGGACGTGCAGTGGACACGGGGAAAAAGCTTCGATACTTTCGCGCCCACGGGACCCTGCATAACCACCAAGAGCCAGCTCAGGAACACGGGTGACTTAACTATTTGCACTTGGGTTAACGGTGAGCTGCGCCAGAACGGGACCACGCGGAACATGGTTTTTAACGTCAGCCAAATTGTACACCAGCTAAGCCGCGTCATGACATTGGAACCCTGCGACATCATAGCTACAGGCACATCCGCAGGCGTTGGATTCAAGATGAGACCACCTATGTACCTGCAACACGGAGATGTCGTGCGAATTGAAATAGAAGGGATAGGCATCCTAGAAAACATGGTTGAAGAGCGAGATTGATTAAGTGATTACTTCTCAAGGGAGACCTTGCTTATTCCTGCTTCTTTTTCAAGTATTATCACATGCTCAGCCTTTTCCGCGAACGCTTCGCTGTGTGTCACCGCTATTATCTGCTCTATCGCCTTGAATCGGCTTATAGCTTCGGCTAGGCGATCGATGCTGCCGTCTTCGCTGCCGAGGCTTTCCGTGGGTTCGTCAAGCAGCAACAGGCTCAAGCCGTGTCCAGTCCGCGACTGCATAATCAACTGCCCCAGCCCCAAGCGGTAGGCAAAAGCTAGCAACGTGCGTTCTCCACCAGATAGGTTTGAAACTTCGCGGTCTGCGCCGCTTTCGCTCTTAACGTAAGGCGTATACGTCTCATCCACAACCACATTCAGCAGTGGCGCTTCACCGCCGACCAAGCCATCAAGCACTTGCTGCACGAAGTTGCGGAGCACTTTCACGAATTCGCTGCGCAATTTAGGCTGGATGCTTCTGTATGCGTCGCGGATGGCTCCGAGGACTTCGACGACTCGGGCAATTTTCTGCATGCGCTCCAGCTTTTCCTGCGCGTGGTCAATGCGCTCCCTGGTTTCGTCCAGCCGTGCAAGCAGATCTTTTTTGCGGCTTTCCTTCGTGCGCAAGTCCGATTCCACACGGTAATACTGCGTAAACGCCTGCTCCCTCTGATTGCGTGAAGCTTCCAAGTCCGCCATGGCAAACCTGCCTATCTCCCACCGCAACGCCTCAAGCTGCCCACTCAACTCCTTTTCATGCTGCCGTTTCGCCTCAACCTCAGTTGCCAAATCCGCCAAGTTCCGCTCTTCTTCGCTTAACCGCGCCTTCAACTCTTCACCTCTCGTCGCGAGCTTTTGCAGGTTCGAAAACGCTTCGTTCACTACGACCTTAGTTCGCTGCATCTTCTCAATTTCACCCTGCAGCTGCGTTATCCTGTTTTGCCGCTCAGCGTTCTCCTGCTCAATACGCTGCATCAAACCGTTCTTATACTCATCGTTCAAAGACTGCAGACAAAGCGGACAACGACTCTCCATTGATAGCGATTCGGTTCGCTTCTGGTCAGCCTGCAAGTTTCGTGCAGTAGCCTCCTGCTCCGCCCTCAAACTGGACAACTCATCATCAAAAGCAGCCAGCTGCCCACGCAATGCCTCAACCGGCTGATTCGCGGCCACCCCCGCGTCTTCAAGCGCACTCTTGAAAGCTGCCACTTGCGAGTCCAACGAGTTTTGACGCTGCCTGAGATTATCCAGTATGGTTTTCTTGCCTTCAACCCGCTGATTCAGCGACGCCAACGCGTCAGCTACGCCCCCGATGTTTGCTTGAACCCGCGCTTCTTTTCTCTTAAGCGCCTCAATCTGCTGCTTCTTCTCTTCAAGCCTCGCCAGTTTAGCGTCCGCATCCTCTAACGCTCTTTTGGCTCCAGCAAGCTTGCCCACCGCGTCCTGCAATTCAATCTCCAAGTGCGTGAACTCTTCGGTCACGCGATTGTATTCAGCGCCGAGCTTCTCCAGCCCCACCACATCCGGGTCCTTCTCGTAAGCCCTTTTCTCCCCGCTGTACTCACGCTGGTAATCCAATATGTTCTTCCACGCCACCTCATAATCAGACAAGCCAAAAAGCTCATCCAACCGCCGCTGCCTGTCTCTGGGCGCCGCGTCCAACAGCTCCTTCAAATGCTCCTGACGGACCCACACTATCTCTCGGAAAAGGTCACGGTCCAACCCCGTAATCGCCTTGAACTGCTCCGCTATGGCGTCGGTTTTCATGCTCGCCAAAACAGTGTCATCCTCAAAAAGCTTAAGCTCTTCAAAGTCTTGCCCTATGCCTTTTCCGCGTCTTTTAAGCCCGCGAACAAGCTTGTAGGTTCGCCCGTTCTGACTGAACTGGACCGTGACTTTGGCTGAGTCTGCGCCTTCGCGGAGCAGGTACTCAAAGCTTCTGCCGATAGGGTCACCAAACAGCGCAAAGTCCACCGCGTACAGCACGCTGGATTTCCCAGTGCCCAAACCGCCCACTAAGCAGTTGAAGCCTCGTGTGAAAGGCACCGTAGACTTAACGTGCGAACGAACGTTCTCCAGCTGAACTATCTCGATTTTCATTGCAGCAACTCCTCTATGGCCTGCTTAACCTTTTCCTCCTGCTTCTTCGTCAACGGCTCTATCAGCGCAATGGCGGAACGCGCAATTTTATCCGCTTCCTCGCGATTGTACCTTTCGCCGAAAATCTGCAGAAAATACTCAAAAGCCTTCGTCTTCAAATCCTTAAACTCGCTCTCAAAAATCGACCGCACAATCTCGTCAGAAACCGCGCTCTCCTTAAGCAACACAACCGGATGCACGAGCAAGGCTTTTTCCGCAGCGCCTCTGATTCTGGCTATGTCCACTTCCGCGCGGCTTGCCTCAGCGGGCAACACGCCCTTCAAAACAGGAATTATCACGGTGCCTTCTTCATCTGCGCCCTTGACAAGCTGAACCGCCATGTCAGTGATTTTAGCTGAAGTCATCCCTGAAAACGTCTCTTCTAAAATCGTGAACCTGCGGGGAGAACTAAGCTCTACAAGCTCCTGCGAGAACCTGCCTTTCTCGTTCACTTTAACATGAAAGAAACCCTTTTTCAATTCCGCTTCGTCGTAGCTGACGGTTTCCGTGCAGCCGCTGTACGCCAAAAGCCCCGTTTTAAACTTGCCCGTGAACCGCTTGTGCACATGACCAGCAGCGTAATAATCAAAACCCTCAGGCAGCAGCTCAGGTGGCGTTTCAGCCTCAATGTAAGGCGGGTTCACGCTGGGCAAATCCACAGCCGCATGAAACACAAAAATGTTGCTGACATCGGGGTCGGGCGCAGGCGGGTGTTCCGCCATAAAAATTGGAAGAGCCTCTTCCGTCCTGCGTCTCGAGCGGAAGTTTGGTACGCCGTAAACGTAGCAGCAGTCAGGTTTCCGCCAGCACGCAGCCTCATGTCTGGGCAGATAATAGATCAACCCGGCGCTGTCCAGCGGATACAAGATTGTGCCCGTTATCGTGTTGGGCGCCGAGTCATGCGAACCATCCACGGTTAACACGGGGACCCCCGCATCTCTGAGGCGCTTGAAACTTCGTATGGCGTTCTCAAGCGTAACGTTTGAGGGGCGTGCGTGATGGAACAGGTCACCAGCGATTATCATGAAGTCGGGTTTCAACTCTATGGTTTTATCCACTATCTCCTTGAAGGCGTTGTCGAAGTCTAGGCGTCTGGCTTCTAAACCGTACTGCGAGTAGCCTAAATGCAGGTCTGCGGCGTGAACGAAGCTGAAATCCTTCAACGGTTGGCAACTCCCCCCTGTAAATGATTTTGCTTGTGGCTTCTATTTTCGGGTTTGACTGTTTTAAGGATTTGGCAAGAGTACCGTACAGTTAACTGTCGATTTTCGGAGGGAAACATATAAACGCCCACTTCACTTTTTACCCTGAAACAGGCGCGCGTAACGTATGAAATGTCGAAAGTGCGGGCAGGAAACTTTTCTCCCTTTCAGGTGTCCTTACTGCGGAGACCAATTCTGCAGTGAACACCGGCTGCCTGAAAACCACAACTGTCCCCGGATGGACCTTGCCCGAGCGCAAAAACAGGAAGACGCCATGGCGGTTCAGGGCAAAAACTCGTATGAATACAAGGTCACTTACGGGCAGCCTCGCCGCACTACGGGAAGAGTTTACTTTAGCCCTAAAGAGCTTAAACACTTAGCGCTGGGCACGCTGCTTGTCATCGGCATCAGTTTATCCTTTGGATTTGGCTCTATAGGGCAACCGAATTGGGCGATCGTTTTCTCTGCACTGGCGGCTGTAATTACCCTATCATTTTTCATACATGAAATAGCGCATAAGGTAACCGCGCAACGGCAAGGGCTATGGGCCGAGTTCCGTTTAACCCTGTGGGGCGCCGTCTTAACGTGCATTTCAATTCTTATACCCTTCAAAATAATCTCTCCAGGCGCAGTCATGATTTCTGGACCTGCCAGCATGGATGACATAGGAAAAATATCAATAGCTGGACCCCTAACAAACATCATCTTGTCAACCGCGTTCCTCGGATTAACATTTGCTCCAAGCCCGTACTACCCGATATTTGCTGTAGGCACCTTTTTCAACGGTTATATAGCTGTTTTCAACTTAATCCCAATGGGCATTCTTGACGGCTACAAAATTTTCCGTTGGAACAAAGCAATCTGGGTTTCAGCTTTCGCCATTAGCGTAGCATTAGCAATAATGGGTTACTACGTCTACGCCTACTACTAGAAAAGCACTTTAAAAGAATTAGATAAGTTCGATTGTTACGTGGACTTCCTCAGGCACGCGGATACGCATAATACGCCGCATGACGCGTTCTTCCGAGTCGATGTCGATTAACCGTTTGTGGATGCGCATTTCCCACCTGTCCCACGTGGGGGTTCCCTCACCTGACGGAGCTTTCAAAACTGGCACTTTAAGCCTTTTTGTGGGAAGCGGGACTGGACCGTTGATTTTCGCGCCTGTCTTGTTGGCTATGGCTTTCAGTTCTTCGCACACCTCTTCTAGCTTGTTGTAATCGGTGCTTGTTAAGCGGATACGCGCTTTTCGTACCATTTAATCAATCAATCCTTTGGTCCTATCGTTTTAACGCAATTACCTTAACCATTTAGGCGGTAAATAAAAACCTATCGACCCATGTTTTACTTTATTAATCCGTATTTTTTAAGCCGCTTAGGCGTTTAGCCCATAAAAGGCACGCGACGAAACGACCCTGCAGCGAAGTGGAGAGTACGGTGAAAGTGAAGAAAGGTTTTAGGCTAAAAACAGAGATAGGCTGTTGGTCAAAAATGAACTATTTTCGGTTTTCTTGCAAAATTTAAGCGGAAATGCGTTTTTGCGTCGATTTAGAAGAATTTGAACTTCTTTTTTTCCTGTTGGTTCTCTTGAGTCTCAACTATTTCTTCGCTCTCTACGACCGTTATCGTAACCTCATCTTCTGGAACTGCTTCTGCTTCCTCTGTCTCAACGGCTTCTTCTGCCTTTTCAGTCGCCTCTTGGGCCTCAGTAGCAGGCGCTGAAGTTTCTGCCCTTTGCCCCAACCGAGTTTCAATTTCCTTCTTTTTGGCTTCCAGCTGAGCGACGGCGCTTTTTATGGCTTCGTTCCTGCTTCTCAAATCTTCAACCAGAGCTTTCTCCTTCTTCAACTCTTCAGCAACAACTTGTTCTTCAAGAGCCCGCATGTCTTTCTCCAAGCTCTGTTGTTTCTCTATCAACAAACGTGACTCTGCTTCAAGTTCCGCGCGGACAGATTGCAGTCTTTCAAGTTCGGCTTTTGCGCTCATTTTCATCAATAAAACAAAGCGCTATTACAAAGTATAGTTTATGAAAGGGCAGTCTGTATTTGAAATTAGAGAAAATTTGTTTGCGTTAACCTCGTTTTGGCTCAGAAAGGAAGAAGGAGAATGTGGATTGGAAAACGTTTTTTCGCTTCCCTTAACATTCAGGTTGTCAAAGCCCTACTTTTCTACACATCTTTAAAGTGTTCAAAATGGGATTAAGTGAAGCTCAAAACTTGGACTTCTCAAAACTTATATAAATTGAAGGAGAAAGCTATCGTCCGCTTTCAAGCCTCCGCTCAATTTGAAAAGAGGAACGTCG
>Ga0315535_1001631_pt1 | contig 14807 bp, 13 predicted proteins | sample SalMarSW160220MG_2_FD_203092 | JGI IMG/M metagenome (GOLD analysis project Ga0315535, IMG submission 203092) | Salt marsh sediment microbial communities from the Plum Island Ecosystem LTER, Massachusetts, United States - Salt Marsh Sediment SW1602-20 ...
GCTCCTCGAAGATGCCCATGGCCCGCGCCGGGTTGCACGAGTCGTGGTACGTCACGCGGATGTGGTCGTTCCTCGACGGGTCCAGCTTCAGCTTGCCGTGGTGGATGGCATCGGCGAGGAACTCCATGAGGTGGACGGCCTTGGTCGAGCGCGCATGCTCGAACACCGTGCCCGTCAGCGGCGAGGTCGGCACCTCGAGGAAGTCCGCCGGGCCGTTCATGGTGTCCATGTACTGGTGGAACACGCGCCACATGTGCCCGCACTCGGCGCCCAGGATCCACTTCACGCCGAGCCGCTTCGCCTCCGCGTAGATCTTGGCGTTCAGCCGCTTGACCATCTCGCGGGAGGTGAACAGCCCGAAGTTGCCGCCCTCGGAGGCGTACGTGCTCCAGGTGTAGTCGATGTCCAACTCATTGAGGATCACCAGATACGCCATGCAGGTGTAGACGCCCGGAAGCGCGACGTAGTCTCCGGACGGCACCACGAAGAGGACCTCGGCGCCCTTCTTGTTGATGGGCAGCTTCACGCGCACGCCGGTGGCTTCCTCGATGTCGTCGACCATGAACTCCAGCGTGTCGACCAGGCCGTGCGGCTGGATGCCCAGGTGGTTCCCGTAGCGGAAGCAGTTGGCCACCGGCTCGATCACCCAGTTGACGTAGAGGCCGAGCAGCCCCAGCAGCTCGCGGGCCATCATGGTGATCTCGGCGGTATCGATGCCGTAGGGGCAGAACACCGAGCAGCGGCGGCACTCCGAGCACTGGTAGAAGTAGTAGAACCACTCCTTGATGACGTCCTCGGTGAGCTCGCGGCCGCCGGCGAGGGAGCCGAAGATGCGGCCCATGGCGGTGAAGTCCTTGCGATAGATCGAGCGCATCAGCTCGGCCCTGAGCACGGGCATGTTCTTCGGGTCGCCGCTGCCGATGAAGAACTGGCACTTGTCCGCACAGGCGCCGCAGCGCACGCAGATGTCCATGAACAGCTTGAAGCTTCGATACTTCTTCAGGCGCTCGGCCATGCCCTCGAGGACGATCCGTTGCCAGTCCTCGGGCAGCTTCCAGTCCACGTCCGACACGGACCAGTCGTGCGGGAACGGCAGGTCCAGCGCCTCCAGGTTCTTCGCCTTGCCGGGATAGATGTAGGTGCCCTTGCGGAGGTCCACGGGCGTCTTCATCCAGGGCGTCCTGGGCGGCTGCCAGTCGACGCTCAGCAGCTCGTCCTTGTCGTAGAAATCGGGTTCGTCCCAGCGCGCCATGGCTATCGCTTCTCCACCGGGAGACCCGCCCCGACCATCTTCTCCCGGAACTCGTCCTCGTACTCTTCGTACGTGTGCACCTTGACTGCGTAGTTCCAGGGGTTGACGTGGCGGATCTCGCGGTTCGTGTTCGCGAGGTTGCGGGTAGGGCTCAGGAAGATGCCGGCCATGTGGACCAGCTTGCTGAACGGGAAGTACGCCAGCAGAACGGAGACCAGGAACAGGTGGGCGAAGAAGAGCGGAGCGATCCCCTGCGGCACGGTCGGCGTGAAGTGCACCAGGCCCAGCGCCAGCTCCTTGACGCCACGCACGTCCGTCCGGGAGACGTGCCGCATCCAGAACCCGGTGATCCCGATGCCCAGCAGCAGGAACAGCGGGAAGTAGTCGGCGATCAGGGAGATGTAGTGCACCTGCCGGTCGGCGAGCCTGCGATAGAGCAGGTAGGCGAGGGCGAGCACGAACACCACGGCGCTGATGTGGAACACCGGCAGCCCGACGTGGAAGACGCCGTCCAGATCGCGAACGAAGGTGACGAAACCGGGCGTGGGCTGCGTGAAGAGCCGCAGGTGGCCGGTGAGGATCACCAGCAGCGACCAGTGCATGGCCAGCGCCGCGAGCCACAGCGCCCACGAGGTGCCGTAGACCAGGTGCCGGTCTCGCGCCATCTGCGTGCGCGTGTTGCGCAGCAGCGAGCGGAAGAACAGCACCTCGAGCGCCATCCGCCCGATCACCTCCGGCGTGCTGTGCGGGTTCTCCAAGCGGCTCCGCGGGATCCACGCCAGCGACTTCTGCTGCCCCGCCGTCGTCGGGATCCGGAACGGCACCGGCGAGCCGGCCCAGCCCATCACCCGGAGGATCATGCCCAGCACGAAGATGGTGATGGCGGCGTAGGGGATCCACACGGCGAAGACCCAGATCGCGGACGGTGCCAGCAGCAGCGCGAGCAGGAAGAGCGCCGCCACGATCACCAGGGGAAGCACCGCCTTCACGGCTGTCCCTCCCGCTCCACAGCGGCCCCGTCGGGCCGGGGCGGGTCGGCCGCGGGCGAGGCGGCCCCATCCTGGCCGGCGCCGTTGAGTCGCGCGAGGATCCAGTCCACCTGCCGCTGCAGCTCGCGCACCCGGATCTGCGCCAGCCGCTCACGGAAGCCGACGTAGACGTCGAACGCCTGCAGCGCCAGCCGGTCGATGCGCTGCTCGAAGCGGACCAGCTCGGATGCCAGCGCCGCGTCCTTCGAGGCCTCCGCCAGCTCGGCACGTATCGCTGCCTTGAGTCGCGGGACGAAGCCGACGGCCGCCGAAGGGGCCATCTCCTGGATCGCCCGTACCCTCAACATGTCGGCGAGCAGAGGCTCCATCGCCTCGCCGTCCGCCCCCTCGACGAGCGCCTGGAAGAGGCCGTCGGTCCCCTCGCGCACGGTCTGGCCGACCGGGTTCGCGAAGCGGTCGCGCTGGCGCTTGAAGAAGGCGCCGCCCTCGGCCGGGTAGGCTGCCAGCACCTCGTCGAGCCAGCGCCCGACGATCCCCTCCCGCTTCTGCCGCAGCAGCTCCTCGAGGCTCATCGCCGCTTCCCTTCCTGGGTGCGCCGGGGCCCCCTGGCCCCGCCGCGTCGGGCCCTGGGCTCGAGCCGCCGGAGACCCGGCAACTTCGAGCGCGGCTCGGCGCGCGACCGGACACCCGCCGGCGGGAGCCGGCGGCGCTCGCCCTGGTCGCGCGACGACATCAGACGCAGCCCGTCGGCTTCGGCAAGCCTGCGACCTTGCAGGCGCCCTTGGCAGGCCCGCTGGGGAACAGCTCGTAGATGTCCTTGAGCTTGAAGCCCGTCTCCTTGCAGACCTTCCGGACCATGGGCGCCATGCTGTACTGGAGGTAGTAGTCGCGGATGTAGTGGACGACCTTCCAGTGGCCCTCGCCCATGGCCTCGACGCCCTCGGTCTTGGCCAGGTCGTCGGCAACGGCCTCGTCCCACTGGCTCGGGTCCTGGATGAACCCGTCCTCGTCGATCTCGAGCATCCTGCCGCCGAGTTGTTTGCTTGCCATGCGCTTCCTCCTCTTCGACTCCGACCGAGCCGCGGCTGCCCGGACCCCCGGTCAGGGCGCGGCCCGATTGAGCTCGATGTCCACCTCCGGCGGACGGGCGAGCGTGGCACGGACCACGCCCGCTTCGGCGACCCGCCGGAGCTCCGGCAGCTCGCTCTCCGCTACGTCGTTGGGTAGCTCCACGTCCACGGTGATGGCGGCGACGCGCTTCGGTTCCTGCGCCAGCTCGAGCGTCAGGGCGACGGCCACGTCGCCGGCGACGTGCTCGTGGCGCTCGCAGTAGTCCTGCAGCATCATGGCGACGCACGCCCCGAGCGAGCAGCCGAGCAGCTCGGCCGGCGACGGTCCGTCGTCGACCCCGCCGTCCTCCGGCGCCATGTCCGAGCGCAGCGTGTGCCCGCGCACCCGGATGTCGAAGGCGAGCCCGTTGCTCCGCGTCACCGTGATCAGATCCATGCGAGCCGCGTCTCCTCCCTAGTGCGTGACCTCGCCGGTGGCGGCGCCGTGCAGCTTGATCTCGACGTTGTCCTCGAGACCCTCGTAGTACTGGCGCAGCAAGGCGATGACCTCGGGCTTGCTGAACTCCTTGGGTACCGTCTTGCCTTCGGAGAGCATCTTGCGCAGCATGGTGCCGGACACCAGCAGACGGTCGCCGGAGATGTGGTTGCCGTTGTCGTCGATCACGGCCTTGGACTCGTGCGGGCACGTCTTCATGGAGGCCATGTCGCCGCAGCTGTAGCAGTAGAAGGTCCAGTCCATCTTCAGCGGCTGCGTGAGCAGCGCGCCCCTGGGGACCTCGTCGAAGATCTTCTGGGCGTCGAAGGGGCCGTAGTAGTCGCCGACGCCGGCGTGGTCGCGCCCGACGATCAGGTGCGAGCAGCCGTAGTTCTGGCGGAACACGGCGTGGAGCAGCGCCTCGCGCGGCCCGGCGTAGCGCATGTCCAGTGGGTAGCCCCCCTGCACCACGCGCTCGGGCCGGAAGTAGGTGTTCACCAGCGCCTCGATGCACTTCACGCGCGTCTCCGCCGGGATGTCGCCGGGCTTCAGCACGCCCAGCAGCTGGTGGATGTAGACGCCGTCGGCCACCTCGATCGCCACCTTGGCGAGGTAGGCGTGCGAGTTGTGCATGGGGTTGCGGAGCTGCAGTGCCGCGACCGTGTGCCACCCGCGGGACTCGAACACGGCGCGGGCCTCGGCCGGCCGCTGGTAGATGCCGGCGAACTCGTCGGGGAACCTGCCTTCGCTGAGCACCCGGATGGGGCCGCCGAGGTTCACCTCGCGCTGCGCCATGACCTTGGCGACGCCGGGGTGCTCGGGGTCCGTCGTCCTGAAGACCTCCTTGCACTCGTGCCCCTTGTCGATGGGGTACCGCTCCTGCACGTTCATGATGGCCATGAACGTGCCGCTCTCCTCATCGACCAGCGCGACGTCCTCGCCCTCGCGGATCTGGTCGGCGTCCTCCTTCGAGGCGGACAGGGTGACGGGGATGGGCCAGAAGGTGCCGTCGCTCATCGTCATCTGGTCGACGCAGCCCTTCCAGTCGGCCTGACCCATGAACCCGGGGAGCGGCGTGAAGCCGCCGATGCCCATCATGATGGCGTCGCCGCTCTCCCTCGAGGTGATGGGGATGCGCTTGAGCGTCGCCGCCTCCGCGCGCGCTTCCTGCAGAGCCTGACCCTCCAGCAGGAGCGGCTTCAGCTTCCTCTCTTTGCCATGTGGACTAACCAGTTGCGACATGATGCCTCCCTTCATGCCGGCACTCTCGGGCGCCTCTCGCGGTCTGGCGAGGCGGCCGGTGCGACGGCGGGCGCCTCCCGCACTGCCGGTCCGGGCTGCACGGCGGCCTTCGGGACCGCCGCGCTCTGGCGGCGACCCGTTCGCTCGGCGTACACCAGGGCCGTCGATCGGTACAGGAGGTGCGCGAACTTCGAGTACGGCAGATAGACCAGCAGGCTGAACACCAGCACCAGATGGACGAAGTACAGCGCGTAGGCGGTGCTCGTCAGGCCGGCGCTCGGCGCCGGCTGCCCCGCATAGCGCAGCACCTCGACGGCGACGCCGGTCACGCCCAGCGCCAGCAGCAGCCAGGTGAAGCTCCAGTCGAAGGTGGTGTTGCTTCCCGCCCCGTCGCGATCCCGTGCCCGTTCCCAGATGGCCTTGCCCGCTCCGACGAGCAGCAACAGGGCGCCCAGGTTCGCCAGGTACTTGGCGGGGTAGGTGATGGCGAACGGGTACGTCACCGGTAGCCCGAACGCCGGCCCGATGAAGACGTTGAAGACCGCCCAGATGGTGGTGACGAGCAACGCCAGGAAGCCGTAGAACGCGAACAGGTGGGTCCATTGGCGCGACTTCCAGCGGCCGCAGGCGCCGAAGCGGTCGTGCAGCAAGATCGTGCGTAGCGCCCTGACGATGCTGGTCACCACGCCGGTCGCGGCCGCTCCCCTGCCCGACGCGGCGTCGGCCTGTCGCATGGCTCTCCAGAAGCGGGCCATGCCGGAGACCGCCGCGATCAACGCCAGCACCACGAAGAAGGTGAAGAAGACGTTGATCATCCAATCGGGGAAGAACGCCGCATAGAACGCGGTGGGTGGTTGCATGCCGAGCGCCCGCGTGAGCGAGCCGCGCGCCAGCACCGCAGCCCCCAGCAGCACTACGGGGATCGCCAGCAGCAGGGGGAACGTCGCGGGCCGGTCGACCCAGTCCGAGAGGAAGCGCGGGAAGGCGTAGTGCCGAACTACCTGCCGCCGCACGGCGGCGAGCACGTCGCTGGGCCGCGCCTGGCGCGGGCAGCGCAACGAGCAGTCGCCGCACTGGAAGCACAGCCACACGTCGGGGTCGGCCAGCAGGCGCTCCTTGAGCCCCCACTGCGCCCAGTGCATCTCCTTGCGCGGGAAGGGGCTGGACGGTGAGGACAACTCACACACCGCCGAGCATGTCGCGCACTGGAAGCACTTCTTCAGGTCGCCCCCGCCCGAGCTCAGGATCGCTTCGACGAACTTCGGGTCGGGTCTCAGCCGCTCGTGCTCAGCCAACATCTTGGTACGCTCCGCCGGAACCTATCACCATGCACCTAGAATCCCTTGAACGGGTTCAGGCCGATCTCTTGGATCTGCGCCGCGAACTCGTCGACGATCTCCGGCAACCTCTCGAACTCGTTGATGGACAGCTGCTCGAGGCGAACGCGCTCGTCCTCGAGGGCCAGTTGCTTGAGCTTGTCGCGGATGTTCTGGCTTCTCGTCTCCATCAGCTCGCTGCCCCGGATGAAGTGACACTGGTAGTCGTCGCCGGACTTGCAGCCGACCAGCAGCACGCCGTCGAAACCGCGCGCCAGGGCGTCGGCGATCCACACCACGTTGACCGAGCCGAGGCAGCGCACCGGGATGAAGCGCATGAACGCGGAGTGGCGGATCCGCTTCAGGCCGGCGGTATCGAGCGCCGGGTAGGCATCGTTCTCGCACAGCAGGCCGAGCAGCCGCGGCTTCTCCTCGAACTCGTCGGGGATGTCGACGGACTTGATCATCGAGCTGACGATGTCGACCGAGTAGTCCTTGAACGAGATGATCCGCTCCGGGCAGGCGCCCATGCAGATGCCGCAGCGGCGGCAGCGCGCCGCGTTCAGTTGCGGCGTGCCCTTCTCGTCCTCGTTCAGCGCTCCGAACGGGCACTCCTCGGTGCATCTCTTGCACTGCGTGCAGCGCTGCAGGAAGAACGACGGATACGACATGTCGCCCCAGCGCGGATGGACCGCCCGCCCTTGCGTCGCCAGCTCGACCGCCTGGATCGCCTTGAGGGCGGCACCTGCGCCGTCTTCCGTGGCCAGATCCGAGTCGAGGGGAGCGCGCACGCCGCCGGCGGCATAGATGCCGGTCCGCCGCGTCTCATAGGGGAAGCAGATGAAATGCGAGTCGGGGAAGTCATAGCGCAACGTGGGCAGGTCCGGGCCCTGGCGGTAGTCGAGGTGGAGGATGCCGGCACCCTCCAGGTGCCGGAGCTCCGCTTCCGTGGTCTTGGCGGCCTCGAGCTGGGCGCCGGCCTCGCCCTTGGCGATGACGGCCTTGGCGTCCTGGTAGCGCCGGATGGCCTCGCCGTCGGCGGCATGCGGCACCATGCCGGTCGCCAGCACGACGAGATCCGCCTCCAGCGCGATCGTCTCGCCCAGGAGCGAGTTCCGTGCCTGCACGACGGGGGTCGGGCCGCTGGTGTCCACGCCCGTGACGTCCGCCTTGGTGAAGAAGATGCGGCCGTCCTCCTGCGCGTGCCGGTAGAACGCCTCGTGCTGCCCCGGCGTGCGCATGTCCTTGTAGAGCACGTACACGTCGAGCTCCGGGTCGAACTCGCGTGCCACCAGGGCCTGCTTGACCGTGACGTTGCAGCACACGCCCGAGCAGTACGGCAGGTGGTCCGGGTCGCGCGAGCCGGCGCACTGGACGAAGGCGATGCGCCGCGGCCGGCTGCCGTCGCTAGGCCGGCGGATCCGGCAGGCAGCGATCATCTCCTCCATCTCGACGTTCGTGATCACGTCCGGCGAGCCGCCGTAGCCCAGGGTGTCGAGGCGGGTGGCGTCGTAGGGCTCCCACCCGGTCGCCTGCACGATCGCGCCCACGCGCAGCTGAAGGCTCCCGCCGCTGCCTCGCAGGCTGACGTCGAACTGGCCCGGCTGACCGCTGATCTTCTCGATGGTGCAGCTCGTGTGCACGGCGATCCGCTTCTCGGCGCGCACCTCGGCGATGCGCGCGTCGATGTCGGACGCCTTCGGCACGCGGTAGGGTTCCTCGCGCGGGATCTGCCGCGCGAACCTCGCCATCCAGCCGCCCAGCCGCGGTTGCTTCTCCACCAGCACCACGCGGCGGCCGGCACGCGCGGCCGTGAGCGCCGCGCTCATGCCGCCGACGCCGCCGCCCACGACCAGGACCGTCGGGTCGACCTTCTCCTGGAAGGGCTCCGGCGCCTCCACCTTGGAGGCCCGTGCCACACCCATCCGCAGGTAGTCGGCGGCGAGCATCTGCGTGTCCTCGTCGTTGGGCTCGTGGCTCCAGACCACGCCCTCGCGCAGGTTCACGCGCTCGGTGTGGACGCCGTCGAAGGTGAAGGCGTCCGTCATCAGCCTCGACGAGCACGCCCCCACGATCAGTGTGTCCACGCCCTCCTGGACGTCCTTCCGCAGCAGCTCCCGGCCGCCGTCGCTGCACAGGCACTCGTGGTCGCGACACGTCTCGACGCCGAGGTCGCCGGTGACCAGGTCACGCAAGGCGTCCACGTCGAGCGCCGCGCCGATGTCGCAGCCGCGGCAGAGGTAGACGGCGGCTCGGTTATCCACGGCTGCCCTCCCCGCAGAACTCCAGCGCCCTGCCGACCGCGGCGGTGGCGTCACGCACGCACGTCGCGACGTCCGCGGGGCGCTTGGCGCAGCCGGCCGTCAGCATGCCCGACCGGTCGCGAGGGCGCAAGAAGCCGTACGCGTCTTGCTGCGGGCCGCTGTCGAGCTCCGCGCCGCCGACGCCGACGGGGACCATGCCCGTGGCCAGCACCACCATGTCGAAGCTTCGTCTGACCAGCTGCGCGGAGGCGGTGTCCTCTACCTCGATCTCCAGGCCGTCCGCTCCGCCGACGACGTTGGCGACCTTGCCCTTGATCAGGCTCAGCTTGTCGTCGGCCTGCGCCGCGGCGTAGAAGTCCTCGAGGCGGCCCGGCGAGCGGATATCGATGTAGTAGACGGTGATGTCGGCATCCGGGACCTGCTCCCGGACGTACCTTGCCTGCTTGAGCGAGGCCATGCAGCACACGCCGGAGCAGTAGCTCAGGTAGTTCTCGTCGCGCGACCCGGCGCACTGCACGAACGCCACGGAGCGCACCTCCTCGCCCGTGGACGGCCTCAGGATGCGGCCGCCCGTCGGCCCGCCCGGGGCCGCCAGCCGCTCGAGCATCACGTTGGTGACCACGTCGGGGTACTGCCCGAAGCCGAGGCCTTCGAAGCGGGCGGCGTCCGGAGGGTCCCAGCCCGTCGCCCATACCACCGCGTCCACCTCGACCTCGATCGTTTCCGGCTCCGTGGCCAGGTCGATCGCGCCGTAAGGGCAGGCGGCCACGCAGGCACCGCACTCGTCCCCCCGGCAGGCGTCCGCGTCGATGGCGTAGCGCATGGGGGTGGCCATCTCGAACGGCAGGTAGACCGCGCGGGTGGTGCCCATGCCGAGGTTGAATGCGTCCGGCCGCTCGACCGGGCAGACCTCCACGCAGGCGCCGCACGCCGTGCACCTCTCGGTCACGAAGCGCGGGTCGCGGCGGACGGTCGCCGTGTAGCCGCCGGGCTCGCCGGTGATCCGCTCGACCTCGGAGAGCGTCAGGCAGCGGATGCGCGGGCTCGTGCGCAGCGTACGCAGGTTGATCTCGAGACCGCAGGTCGGTGGGCACAGCTTCGGGAAGTACTGGTTCAGCCGCGCCACCCGCCCGCCGAGGAAGGGCAGCTTCTCCACCAGCACGACGTCCGCGCCCGCCTCCGAGGCCTCGACGGCGGCGGTGATCCCACTGATGCCCCCGCCGACGACCAGGATGCTGCCTCGCGCGCCGGTTGCGCTCATGTCGCGTCCCCCGGCCCGGTCCTGGACAGCTTTCGATCGACGACGACGCGGTCGTTCAGCCTCTGGCGCGCTTCCTCCGCCGCCTCGCCGGCGATCCTCATCGTCGGCTCGCCGAACAGGCTGAAGCGCAGCCACAGGAAGCCGAAGCGCAGCAGCGCCTCGTCGCTGTAGCGCATCTCCTCGACGAGGTCCTCGTCGACCTCGAACTTGCGCAGCAGCGACGTGTCGAACACGAAGCGGCGTAGCTTGTCGAGGTCGTAGCAGGCCATGTAGAACATGTCCATCTTCTCGGGCGTCAGCTCGCCGCCCTGCTCGAAGAACCGGTGCAGAGCCAGCTCCTTGTACGCCTCGCCCCAGACGTCGTACGCCTCGACCTCCTGGTCCTCGAGCCACTCCCGGACGGTGAGCTCGCGCGCCTGCTGCGCGCCGAGGCAGCCCGGGTCGTCGAGCAGGAAGTAGAAGCGCTCGCCCTGCCAGCCGTCGGGGGTGTCGCGGCTCGCCGCCAGGCCCAACGGGTACATCCGGCAGGGCCAGGGTCGGTCCTGGTAGATGCTGCAGCCGGCGTCGGTCACGAACGGACAGCGCTTCTCCGGCTCGCCCTGCATGCGCAGCATCACGACCGGCGTGCGCATGTCGCGCTGCACCGGCAGCAAGGTGTACCTCTCGAGGAACTCCCGCGAGCCCATGCCCAGGTGCTGGCGCATGCGCAACACGTCGTACGGGGAGAGGAAGATGTTGACGTCGGCGCAGCAGCGGTTGAAGCAGGGCAGTCCGGGGTGGCAGCTGAAGCGGAACCGGTCGTCCGGTTGGAGCCGCGATTTCCCGTCCAGGACCTTCTCCTCCAGCGCGCTACGCTGTCCGGACCGGGTGTTGTCGATCCGGTCGCTCATACCTCGTCGCCTCCCCCGCTTCGTCCACGATCTGCCCGCGCGTCGCTTCCGCCGACCACACCGGGATCATCAGCGTCCCGCCGTGCCTGGGATTGACCGCGAAGCGATACGAGGCCCGTTGCCCGAACTGCTCCCACATCCAGGTCCAGCCGTCGACGTAGTAGGAGCAGTCGTCGTTGAAGCAGGCGAGGAACGTCGGCTCCTCCCAGCTCGTGCCGTCCGGTACGCGCCAGGTCTTGAGGCGCGAGCCGCAGTGAGGGCAGGTCTCGGGAATGGCCGTCGTTCCTCGCCTCGATCCGTGCACCGTCACGCAGGTGCCATCTGACGGTGGTCGTCGGCCTGCCCGGCCGTCCCGCCGTCCTGGGTGATGTACTTCACTGGGCGCTTGATCATCTCCCAGCTGTCCGTGGCCCGGTCGTACTTGCAGTTGCAGAACGCCAGCCAGTTCTCGTTGTCGAGGCTGGGCTTGTCGGCACGGAAGTAGTAGCCCGGCCAGCGCGTCTCCTCACGGAACGCGATCGAGCGCACGTGCGCCTCGGCCTGGTACATCCGGTGCACGGCCTCCCAGGAGCGCATCAGCTCGTGGAGGTTCTCCGCGGCGAGGGAGCCGGCGTCCTCCTTCAAGTAGCCCAGCAGCTCCTCGCCCTTCTCGAGCAACGCGCCGTTGGTCTTGAACTGCGCGGACACGCCGCCGGCGTACTCGTCCATGATCTTCTGCAGCCGGTACATGAACTGCTTCGGCCGGATGTAGTTCGGGTTGATCTCCGGGTCGGTGGTCGCGCCCGCGTGCTGCTCGAACGTCGCCAGCGGCCGCAGCAACTCTTCCTTGAGCTGCTCGATCTGTGCCTGATCCACGTGCGGGGCGTCGTTGTGGTCGGCGATGTAGGCGATGGCCGCCTTGCCGCCGATACGCCCCTCGGTGAACGAGCCGGAGGAGAACTTGTGGCTCGAGGCGCCCGAGGCGTCGCCCGCCGCGAACAGCCCCTCGACCGTCGTCTGGTTGGGGTAACCCCAGAAGTACTCGTCCTTCGTCTGCGAGGTCTGCAGGTCTTCGGGGCCGGACACCCAGGCGCCCGACGCGCCCGAGTGCGAGCCGATGAAGTAGGGCTCGCAGGCCATGATCTCTGAAGGCTTCTTGTCAGGCTCGACGTTCGTCGCGGCCCACAGGATGGCCTGCGAGATCGTCATGTCGAGGAAGTCCTCCCAGGCCTCGGACTCGAGCTCCTTCAGCTTGCGCTGGCCCGCCTTCTCGTCAGGCGCCCCGTCGGCGATCCGCTTGATCGCCTCGGCCGTCTGCATGTAGATGGGGCCCTTGCCGTCCATCACGTCGAGCATCATCAGCCAGTTACGGATGTTGGCCGGCCTGGGCTTGACCGTCCCGTACGGCTCCCACTTCTCCAGCTCGGCGGCGTTGGTCTTCATGTAGTCGTCGTGGTTGGCGTTGGTGGCGACCGACTTGAACAGCAGGAACCACGCGCCCACCGGTCCGTAGGCGTCCTTGAAGCGCACCGGGATGAAGCGCACTTCCTGGCAGGTCATCTCCGCGCCGGCATAGAGGGTGAAGAAGGCGCTGGCGCCCGAGTTGAAGGGTGGGTACCAGCTTCTCCCGAAGCCCTCACCGGTGGAGCGCGGCTTGAAGACGTGCACCGCGCCGCCCATGGCGGCCATCACGGCCTTGGCGCGGAAGACGTAGATCTTGTTCTCGCGCACGCTGAAGCCCACCGCGCCCACGCAGCGGTTGCCGTCCATCAGCGGATGGGTGATGAACACGCGCTCGTAGTACTCGCCGCCGGCCTGCTCCAGCGCGTTCTTGGCCGCCTCGGCGACGATCACCTTGTAGGACTCGCCGTTGATCATCAGCTGCCAGCGGCCCTCGTGCACGTAGTTGCCTTCCTGGTCCTTCCAGATCGGCAGGCCCCACTTCTCGAAGAGGTGCACGGAGTCGTCGACGTGCCGGGCGATGCTGGCGACCAGGTCCTCGCGGGTGATCCCCATCAGGTCGTTGCGAACGTAGTCGCAGTAGTCCTTCAGGGTGTTCTTCCCGCTGTTGAGGTCGACGTACTCGTTGATCGCCGAGAGCCCCATGGCGACCGCGCCCGACCGGTCCATGGCGGCCTTGTCCACCAGCGTCACCTTCAGCCCGTGACGCTTGGCCCAGTAAGACGCTTCCACCGCCGCCCCGCAGGCGGCCATGCCGCCGCCGCAGATCAGGAGGTCGGTATCGACCGTTACCGTCTCGAACTCCGCCATTATCTCCCGTCCCCTCGCCGTTGCCGGATCCGAAGTGCCTCGTTCCGACCGAGATGCCTGGTCATCACAGCCCCGGCACGACGTCGAACCGCACCGGACCGTTGTCGGTGTTGAGCCCCTCCGGCTCCGACATCAGGGTCGGGCTCCGGAGGTCCTCGTCGCCGGTCGGGTAGTGGCCGAACGCCTGTACCTGTCCTTCCGACACACCGCGCCGGATCGGGAACTTGAAGCGCTTGGGACGGATCTCCTCGTCGCGGAACTGCACCGTCCACATGATCGCGTCGGAGCTGCGCATCGCCGTCACGCTCGCGCCCATCGGCACGAAGTCCTGGTAGCCCCGCACCTCGATCGCCTGGTTCGGGCAGATCTTGACGCAGCTGTAGCACTCCCAGCACATGGACGGATCGCGGTTGTAGGCCTTCATGCTCTCCTTGTCGAGAACCATGAGGTCGTTCGGGCAGATGAACTGGCAGGCGGTCTTGTCGAGCGCCTTGCACCCGTCGCACTTATCGCGGATTACGTAGCTGGGCATGGCTGCTTCCCCGTCCTTTCCGCGCGACCCAGCCGCGCCGCATCGCGCCTACCGTGACAAATGTCACGGTATTACGCGATTGGCTACGGCCCTTGTGCCGCATTCGCGATTTTTTTCACGGATCGACGCTACGGCTGACAGCCGCGATCGTCAAGGGACATTCGGGAAAACAATCACGAGTCGGGCGTCAGTCCGACCCGCGAGCGCCGGGCCACTGCCAGGGCCGGCCTGGCGCGGAGCGCACGGGCCTGGGCCTGGCTGTGAGGTGGATGCCGGCTCGGCCGGCGACGGCAGCGCTGCGTCGGCGCGAGGCGCCGGGACGCTGCGCAGCGCTACCTCGTCACGTCCGCGGCTTCGTGCGCGGGCCCTGCCGTAGGCTGCGATCTCCCCGCTTGACTCTCGGGACCCTGTTCGGCCATGCGCAGCAGCGCACGGGCCGAGGCGGTCCCCAGAGCGCAGTTGCGCTCGGGATCGCAGGCTTCGGTCACGGCCGGGCGAGGCCCCGGCCGCCTCAGGTTCAGGTGGTAGGCGATCTCGGCCAGGCCGACCGAGATGTGCTCGTTGCGAACGAGCACGTCGTCGGGGACGGTGAGCCGCCTAGGCGTGAAGTTCCAGATGGCCTTGACGCCGGCGTCGACGACGAGCTCGGCGAGGCGCTGGCTCACCTCGACGGGCGTGGTCAGGACCGCGACGGACACCTCGTTCTCTTCGATGAAGCGCTTGAGCGTGTGGACGGAGCGTATCGCCAGGTCGCCCACGACCTCCCCCACCTTGTCGTTGTCGCCGTCGAAGGCCGCCACGATGACCAGGCCGTACTGCTCGAAGCTCGCGTAGTTGAGCAGCGCGCTGCCGAGGTGGCCGACGCCGACCAGCACCGCGGCGTACGGCTCGTCGAAGCCGAGCTCCCTGCGGATGGCGCGGCACACGTCGCACACCTGGTAGCCCACGCGGCTCACACCGGACAGGCCTACGGCCCCGAAGTCCTTCCGGACCTGGCTCGGCTCGACATCCAACGCCGCGCCGATCTGCGCGCTCGTGACCGTCACGAGCGGGTTCTTCGCGTACTCCCTCGTGAGATGCCCGTAGTAGCGGGTCAACCGCTCGAGCACCAATCGCCTCAACGCTGCCACGGCAATCGCTCCCTCGACCATCGTCCGCCCGCTGGCGGCGCGGCCGGCCCGGCGTTCGCTCCCGGTCCTGCCACGGCTTGCTCGGGAGCCCACGCCCTGCGCGTCATGCTGCCCGCGGCGGCGCTCCCGTCGCTGT
>Ga0315535_1001632_pt1 | contig 14804 bp, 8 predicted proteins | sample SalMarSW160220MG_2_FD_203092 | JGI IMG/M metagenome (GOLD analysis project Ga0315535, IMG submission 203092) | Salt marsh sediment microbial communities from the Plum Island Ecosystem LTER, Massachusetts, United States - Salt Marsh Sediment SW1602-20 ...
CCCACAGTGGACCCGGCTGCTTATAGGACCGGCGCCGGCCTGTCGCTAAGCACGGCAGACGGGCTGTGGCAGGTGGGTGATGACGGCAGCCTAGATCTCATTGTCGACTCCAGTTCCGCCAGGCTCTCACCGGACAGTCAGATGGTCGCCTTCCTGCAGGCGGACCCTGACACGGGCGCCGATGATGTGTGGCTGCTGAATGTGGCTACCGGCGAGCGTACCAACCTGACCAACACACCCGATCGCTTCGAAGAGACTCCCATGTGGTGGCTGGGGCGACCTGGCACACTGGAATTTGGATCCGACACTGTCTCAGGCATGGGAAACCACGGCTATCCGACCGTGGTCCTGACGGACGGGAGCGGCTATCAGGTTCTTGACAATGAACAAGGCGGGCCGCAGGCACTCTCCCCCGACGGTTCGGCCATCGCCTACGGCGGCTATGATGCCCCTGGAGCGATCTACCGTTGGGGTACGGGAGTCGAGGTCTTCAACCCGTCCGACTACGGCGTCGATGTCAACAAGCTCCTGGCGCCGGGCTTCTCCCCTGATGGCTCGAAGCTTGCCTGGATGGCCGCCAACACCGCGTCTGACGGCAGCGGCAGCTTCGTCGGCCTGGCCGTCTTCGATCTACAGACCCGCACCGGCCAGCTCTTCCATTCGTTCCAACCTGCAGGCGGCGGCAGCGCCCCGCAAGCGGTGGCCTGGAGTCCCGACGGAACGTGGATTGCCTTTCCCACTTTTGGCGAACCACCGGTATCCGGCCGAGCCCCCAAGCTTTGGGTCATTCATCCTGACGGCAGCGGGGAAACCTATGTCGGCGAGGGGCTCAACCCGATCTGGAGCCCTGACGGCTCCCAGCTGGCCCTCCTTCGGACAGGGGCTGACGGCAATCAAGAGGTGTGGATTGCGCCCTCCGACACATGGCAGCCGGCCCAGCTCAATCTTCAGGATCAGGCCAAGCGGACCTTGTTTCTGATGGGATGGACGGCACCCTGATCAAAGGGTGGTCCTTGCCAGAGGATCCGGCAAGCCAGGAACAGCCGGGCGTCCATCGCCCGGCCATGGAGGTGGAAAATGGGCAATGAACTCCGGGCGGGCGAACACGAAACCATCCTCAACGGCATCCGCATCCACTACACGATCCTCGGCAGCGGCCCGCCTCTGATCGCCATCTCCGGCGGTCCGGGCATGGACGCCCGTGGCTGGGATGATTTTGGAGGGATCGACGATTTCGTGACGGTCATCGCCATCCATCCGCGCGGCTCGGGCCTCTCCGGAGATTCGCCTGACGAGGCGTATGGCTTGTCCGACTACGCAGCAGACGTCGACGCCCTGCGGAGACATCTCGGCCTCCATCGCCCAATCATTGCCGGTTGGTCGCATGGTGGCATCGTCGCTCAGCAGGTTGCCATAAGCTATCCGGACGACTTGTCCCACTTGATCTTGATCGAAACTTCAGCCTATTTCGGCGAGTTCTCAGATGATGTGGAATCGGCGGTGGCTGCTTTTCGGGACGAGCCATGGTACGCCGCGTCTCTGGAGGCTCTTAAGAAGGAATGGGCTGGGGAGTATGAAACCGATGAAGACATGGCCGCCTTGTGGGCAGAGGAGGTGAAGTTCTATTTCGCCCAGTTTGACGAGCGAGCCCGCGCCTACCACGAACGGACCAAGGACCTGCCCGTCCGGATCACACCGCTCAAGACCTTCAACGAGAATGAAGCTCAGACCTTGGATCTGCGCCCGTCGTTGGGCAGGGTGGAGGTTCCAACCCTGATCATCGTCGGTCGACATGATTTCATCACCAATGTCGCCATGGCCGAAGAGATCGATCGGCATCTCCCCAACTCGCAGTTGGCTGTGTTTGAAGACTCCGGTCACTTCCCGCTGATCGAAGAGCGGCAGAAGTTCTACCAGGTCATCCGCGATTTCGTCTTTGCCTGACGCCACGCATACGCGCTGGCGGCCGACAAACAAAAAGGGTAATGCATGCCGCTTGGCCAAGGGCAGGCCTGGCGGTCGAAAGCCGCGGCCTGATTTCAATTTGTAACATTTTTCACGAATTGCCCTGTGAAGAATGATCCGCTTCGGCCAAAGTCGACCAGATTCTGCATCCCCTGATCCCTTCTGGATGATCCTCAAGCCACCAATCCAACCGGCCCCATCTCCGACCTAAACGCCGGGCATTCTGGTACCCTTCTTGAGTGTTCGCCAGACAGACGCCTCCCCAAGCCAAGTTAGCGGTGAGCTCCAGAGAGATCCGGAGAGCATAGTCTCATGGGCGCCTTCCAGGCGTATGTGAAGTCGATCGACGAAGATGATCCCTCAGCCGAATCCGTGCGCCGCTATTTGAATTGGCGAACGGCGCATGGCCGTCCCGAAGAGCCGACCGATGCAGACGACGTCGACCTGCGCACGTACCTCATGCGGCTCCGCACGCAAGGCTGGGATGCCGAAAGTTTGGGCGCCCACACCGAAGCCATCGAGGCATACTACGCCTGGGCTCGAGACACCGGTCGCATCCACAGCAGCCCCTTCGACGAGTACGATTTCCACCGCCCCTATCTAAGCCGCGACCAGATCAGGCGGCGACAGAGCGTCCTGGGCGAAGACGACGAAGTTACCACCGAAATCGCCCACCTGCGCGGCTTGTATCAGCTGGCTGCGGCTCTGAATCGAGCGCCAGACGTCCACACGGTGTTTGCACGGGCGCTGGAGACTCTGGCCGAGACGATCCATTTGGAGTCCGCGTGGGCATTCGTCACCAAGGACAGCGGACTGATGCCAGCCTCAACCTCGGGCGATGTCGATCATGGCTTTATCCTGGCCGCCTGTCGCGGCCTGCCACCCGGCTTGGCGCGTCAGGACAACCATTTCTTGCGCAGATCACCGGACTGCCACTGCCAGAGCCTGCTCCAAGCCGAACAGCTCGTGCGCGCCGTCAACATTGTCGAATGCAGCCGACTTCAGGATTCCGCCGAGCACGATGGCGAAAACCTGGGATTGCGCTTCCACGCCTCAACGCCCATCTTGGCCAATGACCGACTGCTCGGAATCATCAACGTTGCTACGGAAGAATGGCAGTTCTTGAGCGCGGCCGACCTGTCATTCCTGTCGGCGGCGGGCGTGCAAGTGTCGGCTGCCCTGGAACGCGCCCGCATGTTTGACGTGTCACAGGCTCGCCGCGGCAGGCTGGAACGCGAGCTGGAGATGGCCCGCACCGTTCAGGCCAGCCTGCTGCCTCAACAGCCGCCAACCATCGATGGCTACGAAGTCGCCGCCGATTGGCACTCAGCCTTCCGGGTGGCCGGCGATTTCTACGATTGGTTTGAACTCCCGGATGGCCGGTGGTTGTTCCTCATCGGCGATGTCACCGACAAGGGCGCCCCCGCTGCCCTGTACATGGCCATGGTCCGCGGCCTGCTTCGCTCCCTGGCGCCTTCAGCCACGGAACCCGGCACCCTGCTCACCAACGTCAACCACGAGTTGTTCCGGTATGCGTCCACCGGGATGTTCGTGACCGTCTTCTGCGCTGTCCTGGATGACAAAGCCGGGGAGATCACCTATGCCAACGCCGGCCACAACCCCCCATTGTTGACCAGGTCGGATGGGCGCGTGGAAGAACTGTGGCCGACAGGACCGCTCTTGGGGGTGATGGAGTCGGTTGACATCGCCACCCGATCGGCCAAGCTCGATCCCAACGACGCCTTGCTGGTGTACACGGACGGCCTGTCGGATGCTCTCAACCCCGGCGGCGAGGTCTTCGACCTGCCTGCCAGAGCAGCCCAACTGACCGGAGGTAAGGGAGCGGAAGCGGCCCTGAGGCAGATCATTGGTGACCTACAGCGTTTCACGGCAGGGGTGCGCCAGGGCGACGACATCACCCTGTGGGTCCTCACCCGTTCACAACCCACCGCCACCGACACCAGGTTCGAGTAGCTGCGACAGAAAGTGGGGCCAGACGATGACGCTCAGCCGTGAAGACCTCAGTCATTTGCGGGAAAGCTTCCGTGTCGCCGAGCGGGCCCGACAGTCGGGAAATCACCCCTTCGGCGCGATACTCGCCGATCGGCAGCGTCGGTTCTTTTTGGAAGCTGGAAACAGTGTTGTTTCCGACCGCGATCCGACTGCCCATGCTGAGCGCAACCTGGTCGCTTCGGCCCATCGACATGGGTTGACCCAGGTGGATCTGGCGGAATGCACGCTGTATGCCAGCACCGAACCGTGCCCGATGTGCGCCGGCGCCATCTATTGGGGTGGCATCGGCCGGGTCGTCTTTGGACTGGGTCAGGCGGCGTTGTACGAGCTTATCCTGCAGGAGTCGGGCGCGGACACCGCCTTCCTGCTCTCTTGCGCCGAGGTGCTGTCGAGAGGCTCGCGACTGACACAGGTTCTCGGTCCGGCCCTCGAAGACGAAGCCATCGTCGTGCACCACGGGTTCTGGGCCACAGCCTGAGCGAGTCCAGCCCTGTTTCTGGGGGGCAGGGGGTAGGCAAGACGCCGCCTTCGAAGTGATGGGAAGAGACTGAGAAGAGAGCACTCCCAGCAGAGAGGGCTTTATCCACCGGGGCCCTTGACCACGGCCAGCACAGCAGCACCCCTATGCACGACGAACACATCCTCCAGGCTGGGAAACAGCCGGCTGACGTCCCCCCGTTCACACGCCAGACCCAAATCGGGCGTCGTCTTGCCGGGGCGGTCCAGGTAGAGCTTGAGGTCGGGGCGGGCGAAAGGCGTGGCGTTGGTCAACGCGCCCGTCACAGCCACCTCCCCTCCCGGCGGCGCGTGCTCATCGATGTAGGTCATCGCCTCGCGGTAGGAGGTGCACCAGTAGTCCATTTCGTAGCGGCCGGCTGCCCCGCCCGTCCCCCCGACCAACGCGTTGTAGTAGATGTATTCATAAGGATGCAGCCGGATGATCCCAGCCAGACCCGGCAGGATCAAGAGCGCCACGAGGGCGATCTTGAGATATCGCTGCAATGGGACCTGAGACGCCCATTGAAGACCCATTCCCGCCAATACGAAGAGAGGCGGCAAGATGAAGAGTTCGTGCCGGAAGTTGTTGTAAACAGAGACCCATCCAAACACGACCGCCGCCGCCGGAACACCTGCCCAAAGGGCGATGACCACCAGGCCGAGCCTGTCCGATCGATGCGTGAGCCCACGCCAGATGGCATGGCCCATTCCCACCACCACCGCCGCCACTGCAGGCAGGGTCAACTGGATCATCAGCAACCATGGAAGATAGTGCCACGGCAGGTTGGTGGACTCGTAGTGGCTGCCGGAATAGAGCACGCTGAATGAGGTGAACTCGGTGGTCTGTCCAACATGAGCCAGGAATTGTCCTACCGGATCGCCCCACAGCACCGGCCAGGTCAGATACGTGGTGAAAACAGCGATCAAACCCAAAGCCACGGCCGGGATGATGCCGCGGCGGCCAAGCTTTACCAACAGGATCAAGACCACCAGGGCGCCGGCGAATGGGCCCACAATGCGAATGGAAGTCGTGGCGCCGATGAGAAGGCCGGCCAAGACCAGAAGGCCCCAGTCACTTGAGAACCTCCGAAGCCTGCGGCCTGCCGACTGCGGGAACCACGCCAAGGTACCCCAGCACACCCCTGCCAATACAATGGCCGTTGCCGGCAGCCTCAACCAAAACACCGCTCGGTCGAACTTTCCGATGTAGAGCGACACGGGTGTCTTGTATGCATCGGTCGCCACACGCTCGAACACCCGGTTGACCAGGGGCCACGACTCGCCCTGATACGCACTCCGAACTACGCTTTCGCCCAAGCGAAGCAACCCATGAACCACCCACAGGTCCAACAAGATGGCGCCCCCCGCCACGATCCCCAGCACGATGACGAGCCTGGTGCGCCCGCTGAGCGCGCGCCAATCATCGGCCGCCCTCGCTGGCGGATGCACGCCCGGCCCCTTGTGCATCAACCGGTCGGCCGCCGCCCAACCAGCCACCACCGAGGCCAAGAAGGAGACCATCAACGGCGTGTCCTTCTGGTTGAGGAACGCATGCCCGAACAGGACCGGCTGCGACGCGAACAAGGCCACAGTCAACAGCGCGATGCGGGGTGACGTGAAACGCAGGCACAACTTGAACATCAGCCACAGCCCGACGATAAACGTCATAAAGGTGGTGAAATGGCGGCCATCCACCAGCATCCAGGATGGGATCGCCCAATGCAAGGCTTGCCCAACCACCACCCAAATCATCATGAAGAACGGACCGTTGAAGTAGTCGATGCCAGGATTGGTCAGCAGGCTGTAGTTCTCATACGCATGGACGAAGGCCCAGCCGAAGAAGGCATTGTGCCATTCATCCACCCCCTCCCCGTAGTGCCGTACGATCACCACACCGATGACGGCCAATCCGGCCAATCCAAACCAAAGCGCGCGCTCGGCCGTCAGGCGTTCAATGCCCTTTCGCCATCTCGTTACCACGTCTGCCATGGGCTGTTCCGACTCGCCTCGTCAATGCCTCAGGGGCGCCAGGTCCTTCGGCCCCGCCCCAAAAACCCAGTTTACCCGGATTTGCGGCCTCCGTTTTGCCCCGGATGCACGGTCGTCAAGCGCGACCGCCTCCCCCAAATGAGCACTTTGTGATAGATTTCACAAGCACAGCCGGGCGTTCTGATCCCAGATGTGAAGATCGCCCGATCTGGCATACAATCTGGAGGAGCGGGAAAGGTAGACCTCGTTGCGCGCAAAAGCGCATCGTCATCAGCCTTCATCGAAACCGGTCGCCAAATCTGGCCGCTCTCCCCGGCAGCTTGCAACTCACGCCGATGGCGGAGTCGGGCGGGAAGTGGACATGCGCACCGCTCCCCGCCTTGAATCTGTCGCCGTCGTGTGGCTCACCCTCCTGGCGCTGCTGGGCACGTTGGCAGCCGGGTGCGGCCGGTTTTCCACCCCCCTTCCGACACCCACGACAACCCCAACCGCCATCCCCACAACCTCCCCCCCGCCGCAGATCGGCCTCGCCTGGCAAGATGACATCCAGGGCCTGTTGAGTCCGTTGGTCACATTCAAGCACCTTCCACCGGATTCGGGCCTGTCTCAGAGCGTGGCCACGTCCATCGTTCAAGACAAACAGGGATTCATCTGGATCGGCACACAAGACGGACTCAACCGATTCGATGGGCAGAGCTTCAAGATCTTTAAGCATGATCCCGACGACCATGTGACCGTGTCCGATAGCTTCATCACCCAGCTTGCCAAAGGCCCCGCGGGGGAACTTTGGGTCGGCACACATGCCGGCCTAGATCTCTATCATCCTGAAACCGAGAGCTTCAGCCACCTGTCGACCACTTCCGGACCGATCAATGTCATCAGAGTCGATCCGCGAGGGCAGTTGTGGGTTGGATCGCTCTCCGGGCTGGATCGACTCGATCCCTCGACGGGAGAGGTTGCTCATTACGGCTACGTCGCTGGAGGGATGGAATCCTTGTTGAGCGATGCGATCACCGCCGTTGAGATCGGCCAGGATGGCATTGTATGGGTTGGATCCAATCTGGGGCTTGATCGCCTGGATACCAGGACTGGGAAAGCCAATCACTTCGTGCCCAATCTTCGGCAGCCCGGAAGCCTGCAGGGGCTCCCGGTGACAGCCATCCATGAGGATGTAGACGGGGTGTTGTGGGTAGGCACGAGCTCGGCTCTCAATCGGTTGGATCCAGGCGCAGCCGAATTCGTCCACTATGTCGAAAACCCGCGCCGGCCCGGAAGCATCAGCAGCAGCACCGTCAACAGCCTCTACGAGGACGGTGCAGGCGACCTGTGGATCGCCACGGATGGCGGCGGCCTGAACCGGCTTGATCGTGCCACCGGTCGCTTCGAAGCCTTCCAACATGACCCAAGCGATCCGGACAGCTTGAGTGTGAACGCGGTTGTCTCCATCATGGAGGACAGCTCTGGCTTGTTGTGGGTAGGCACCTTCGGCGGCGGGGTGGATCGCTACGACCCAAAGCGAAACCGATTCTTGAAGATTCAGGCCAGCCCTTCAAGTGCACACGGCCTGTCCGACAACATCATCTGGTCAGTGGCCAAGGATCGCGCCGGCAGCTTGTGGCTTGGGACAGCCACCGGCGGGTTGTTCGCTGCCGAACCGGGCGCGGCCAGTTTTGTCAACTACCGCCACGATTCCGGCGACCCCTTCAGCTTGAGCGACGATCAAGTCTTTCGGGTGTTTGAGTCTATGGATGGATCACTTTGGATGGGAACGGCGGCCGGACTCGACCGTTTTGACCCGGTCCAGTCCATCTTTGTCCACTATGACACCGGCCCCGCTTTCGCCATCTACGAGATCGAGGACGGAACTCTCTGGCTAGGCAGCACCAACCTCGGCCTGATCCATCTCGATCCACTGTCGCGCTCGAAGACCTCTTTTCGGAACCAACCCGACAACCCGGCCAGCTTGAGCGGTGACTTCGTGACCGCGATCGCGCCTTTGGGGGACGGCCGCTTGCTCGTCGGGACATTTGCCACCGGTTTGGATGTTTTCACTCCGGCGACCGGCACCTTCGAGCACGTCCGCCACATCGCTGGCGATCCAACAAGCTTGCCCAATGACACCGTGGTCAGCTTGTTCACCCACAGCAACGGGGGGATTTGGGTCGGGACGGCCAACGGCCTGGCACGCTTTCAACCCGACACGAGGCTCTTTCGCACCTACGATGAAAGCGACGGCTTGCCCAACAGTCTCATCAACGCTATCCTGGAAGATGGTCAAGGTCTTCTGTGGGTGTCCACCAACCGTGGTTTGTCTCGATTCGACCCGATTGCGGAAACCTTCAAGAACTTCGACACCTCCGACGGTCTCCAGTCGATGGAATTCAACCAGGGGTCGGCCATCTTGGGGCCCGAGGGTGAGATGTACTTCGGCGGAATTGCCGGGCTGAATGCATTTCACCCGGCGGCCATCAAAGACGACCTCTTCGCTCCACCCGTTGTTCTGACCGACTTTCAATTGTTCAACGAGTCTGTGCCGATAGACCTTGACTCGCCCTTGAAGCAAGCTATCGGCATGACGCGTGAAATCCAACTGACCCATCGGCAGGACTTCCTGACCTTCGAGTTCGCAGCCCTCGATTACTCCGCTCCCGAGCAGATCCAATATGCATACAAGCTGGAGGGCCTGGATCCCAACTGGAACCTGGTCGGAGCCCGGCGATACGCCAGCTATCCGGGGCTGCCACCAGGCAGCTACACTTTCCGGGTTAAGGCTGCCAATCCGGATGGCATTTGGAACGACTCCGGCCCGGCTCTCAAGCTGACCATCTCCCCTCCATTCTGGGCAGAGCCATGGTTTATCAGCTTGGCCGTGGTCCTGATCCTGGCCTCAGTTTCCGGCACGGTTTGGCTTCGATTCCGCATGGTCGAAACCCAGCGTCGCATGCTCGCCAAACAAGTTGCCGATCAGACACGCGAGCTTCGGCAGGCCAAGGAAGCGGCCGAGTCGGCCAATCGTTCCAAGAGCGTCTTCCTTGCCAATATCAGCCATGAACTCCGCACACCTCTGAATGCCATCATCGGATTCAGCCAGCTCATGCTCCGCCCGACCCCCGACGGACTGCCCCCTGATCTCTCTCCCCACCAGAAGGAGAGGCTGACCATTATCCGGCGCAGCGGGGAGCATCTTCTGGGCCTGATCAATGAGGTTCTCGAACTGTCCAAGATCGAAGCCGGCAAAACGGGCCTCTCATTGACAACGGTGGATGTCCCTCTTATGTTGAAAGGCTTGGAGAGCATGTTCTTGCTGCAGGCCCAGCAGAAAGGGCTTGGCCTGGAATTTCACATTGAAAGTGACCTGCCTCCCCTGGTCCGGTGCGACGAGAACAAGCTTCGCCAGATCCTGATGAACCTGATCGGAAACGCCGTGAAGTTCACGCAGACCGGGACCGTCAGCCTCAAGGCCGGGACCTATCCGCTGTCCGACCGGGCTGCCGGCCATGACGACCTGGTCGGTTTGGAATTCATGGTCGAGGATACCGGCCCCGGTATCCCACCCGAAGAACTCGAATCCGTCTTCGCACCATTCGTACAATCCTCCGCCGGCGTGGAGGCGCAAGTCGGCACCGGCCTGGGACTGACCATCAGCCGCCAATTCGCCGAATTGATGGGCGGCGGCCTGACAGTGGAAAGCCAGATTGGAGAGGGCACGCGCTTCCGCCTGCGGCTCCCCTGCCAACCCACCGAGTCGACGGATCCACCTCTCGCATCCGAAGATCGGGCGGCCTTGCGACTCTCGCCCGGCCAACCTGGATTCCGGCTCCTCGTGGCGGACGACAACCAGGACAATCGACTGCTTATGGTGCATCTTCTCCAACCGCTGGGGTTCGAAGTGCGGCAGGCCGCCGACGGGCAGGAGGCACTTGAGGTCTGGCGCTCTTGGTCACCGCACTTGATCTGGATGGACATGCGCATGCCTCACATGGACGGCTTCCAAGCTACCCGCCAGATCAAGGCCACTCCTGCCGGGAAATCGACTGTGGTCATAGCTCTCACGGCCAGCGCTTTGGAGGACGACCGGGCCCAAATCCTTGCCGATGGGTGCGATGACTACCTTCGCAAACCCATCCATGAGGCTGACGTCGTGCGTCTGCTCGAAAAGCATCTGGACGCCAAATTCGATTATCTTTCACCAAGTGAAGGTCCAAGCGGAGCAGTCTCCGGCGACCCCAATCTTGCGCGCCTGCTGCGCGATCTGCCTTCCGAATGGCGCAACTCTCTGCGACACGCCGCCACGCTCGGATACGATCCCCAAATTCGCGAATTGATCGAAAGTGTGCGGTCAACCTGCCCGGAAATCGCTGGCACTCTTTCGCGGTTGGCGGATGACTACCAGCACCAGGCCATCCTCAACCTGCTCGCCCAAGCGGAGGACAAGCCATGAATCGGCACTTCGACACCGGTGCCTCCGACATCCTGGTGGTCGACGACACGACCCCCAACCTGCGCCTGCTGGGGGAAACGCTCTCCGCAAGAGGGCACCGGGTTCGCACGGTCACCAGCGGAGCTCGGGCCATCGACTCGGCGCTGGCCAAGCCCCCAGATCTGATCTTGCTCGACATCCGGATGCCCGAGATGGATGGGTTCGAGGTCTGCCGGAGACTCAAGGCAAATGAACGCACCCAGGCCGTGCCGATTATCTTCATCAGTGCGCTGAACGAGATCGAAGACAAGATGCTGGCCTTCCAATCCGGCGGTGTGGATTACATTACCAAGCCCTTCCAGGTGGAAGAAGTGCTGGCTCGTACCAATACCCACCTCGCCTTGCGGCGGCTTCAGAGAGAATTCGAGTCTCGTAACATGCGGCTCGAAAGGGAGATGGATCTGGCCGGCAAAGTTCAGGCGAGTTTCCTTCCGCACAGCCTGGTTCACGTCGAAGGCTGGGATCTTTCGGCTTGCCTGCATCCCGCCCGCGCCACGTCGGGAGATTTCTACGACGTCCTACCCCTTCCCGGAGGCCAAATCGGCCTTCTAATTGCCGACGTGGTGGATAAGGGCGTGCCGGCCGCCTTGCTCATGGCCATGAGTTGGGGGCTCCTGTGCAGTCACACATCTGAAGGGGACAGTGCTCCGACCGAAGTATTCGATCAGGTCAACCACACCCTCGTCCAGCACCTGGGTGGCATGCAGTTCTTGACGGTTTTTCTGGGGATCCTTGACCCCGCCTCCGGTCGCCTGACCTACGCCAACGCCGGGCATCCGCCTCCGCTGCTCTTGGCAGCCGACGGCCAAGAACCGATCCGCCTGGGACGCACCGGGCCGCCGCTGGGTGTCTTGGAAAGATCCACGTGGGAAGAAAGGGATGTGACGGTAGCCGCCGGTGAAGCGGTACTCTTCTACACCGACGGCATCACCGAGGCCACCCGCCAGGCCTCATTCTATGGCCTCGAACGTCTGGCTCAGACCGCCCGCAGCCTCTGGCCGTCGGACGGGGCGGAGAGCCTGCTGTCCGGCGTGTTTAACGATGTGCAGGCGTTCTCCGCGGAGGAACCCCAATCGGATGATATCGCCCTGTTGACCGTCACTCGCCAAATCGCCTCAGCCTAGGTCATCCAACCAGAACAATGCCCTGATGGACCGTCGACGCCGCATGCTAGAATCGCTTGCACTCATGCCTGCCGCGGAAGATTTTGGCCATCGTATGCGTCCACCAACAGAAGCAGAACGCGGCTCAATCCGTGTCGACCTCCTGCAAGGTCCCCCCCAACCGGGAGACTGGCCTCTGCACATTCCGCCCCGGACAGTTCACGTCTGGGGTTTTGATGTTGGCCGCCTCGAAGATCATTGGGAAGACTACCAAGATGATCTGGATGATGAAGAGAAGTCGCGTGCTGCCAAGTTCGCCTTCCCCAAAGACCGGCGCGCCTATGTCCTTCGCCATACTCTTCTAAGAAGGCTTGTCGGAGCCTATCTCGGGGTTCGCGCTTCGCGGCCGGAGTTTGTGGCTGGCCGCATGGGAAAGCCCTCTCTCAGGCCAGCTCCCGATCAGAGTTGGCTGGCTTTCAGCATGGCGGCTTCCTGGCCGGTCGTCTTGTTTGCATTTGCCAGCCACCACGAGCTGGGCGTGGACGTCGAACGCATCCGCCCAATTGACGAAGCAGCCGACATCGCGGCGACCCACTTTACCGCTCAGGAGCAGCAGGCGCTCAGCGCCGCCCTGCCAGCGGATCAGCCACGCACATTTTTTGGAATTTGGACCCGCAAGGAGGCACTGGTCAAAGCCATCGGCATCGGGCTGACGGCCGACCTGTCCAATCTGGACGTGCTCCATCGCCCGGAGCTGGTGCCGCACGATAGCCCGGCCGGAGCGGAGATCTCAGAGGTCTGGGCGCTGGCCGATCTCGACCTGGGCCCTGGACTCGCAGCCGCGCTTTGCCTTCCCGCAGGCTGGGCCATCGTCGCCTTACCCGACCCAGATTAGCCTGAAGCGTCGGGGTCAATTCCGTCGATGACATGCCGCTTGATGATGGGCGCTGTCAGGAAACGCCACATCAGCTTCGGCCTTGTCAGCCATTTGATCTGCGCGCCGTTCTTCCCATTGGCCAGCACCTGATCCGCCATCCAGGGTGCCACCGTCTCGGCCCTATCGGCAATGATGTTGAAGATGGATTTGACGCGGTCCCACTCCTCCGGGCGGCCCCGGTACTGCCCGACCACCAGATCCGTCAGAACCATCCCCGGCTGAAGGGAACCGACGCGCACCGGCGTGTCACTTGCCTCCTGTGCCAGCGCCTGGTTGAAGTAGCGCAGGCCATATTTGCTGGTGCCGTAGAAAATGAGGCCATGCTGCTGGCGGCCGTCGCTGCCCATGCCCTCCATGTTGTAAATGTCCCCCCCGCCCTGGGCCAGCATGCCCTTCATGGCCACCATGGAGCCATACATCGCCCCGACAAGATTGGTCTCAATCACCGATCGGATGACTTCCGGCGGCTGGTCCCAAGGCGCAGTCGGCCGGTGGCCGAGGCCTGCGTTGTTGACCCAGATATCCACTCTACCGAAGTGGTCCACTGCGGCATCCCATAACCCCTGAACCTGTTCGTGGGCGGTCACATCGGCGGCGTGGCCGACCAGCCGCTCCGCCCCCACTTTGGCCGCCAACGATGCCACGGATGCCTCGGTGCTGGAAGCGGTTCTTCCATTAAGCATCACCGCACAGCCTCGGTCCAAGAAGGCCTGGGCAAGACTCAAGCCGATACCACGTGTGCTTCCCGTGATTACGATGGTGGTCATTTTTCGCCTCAAATGTCTCAGCAAACGATGGGCCGATCCTGCCTACCCAGTCTACCGCGACCCCCATTGTCCGGTTTGACGCTCTCCCTGGATCCAAGTCGCAACATGTCCGCAAGAAGTGGGTCATGTCCATATTGTGAAAAACATCACTAACGGCCGGGGCACGCTGTAAGGATGACAGACAATGGGAGCTACGACGCCCCAGCGCTCAAGCAAGCCGACGCAGGCGTACCGTGGCCGACGCCACCGACTGATATCCGCGTGCCGCTCTGACGGAAGTCTCTTGAAATCCAATCCAACCGGCCCAAGCCTAGCGGATTGTTGAGATCGTCCGCTTGCCCTAGAATAGGTGCGTTCGCTTGGGTGTTCTGCGTTGAATAGGAGACCACTTATGCCATTCCATCGCGTCCGATTCACGGCGCTGCTGGGCCTAGCTGCCATCATGGTGTCTGCCTGTGCACTGTCCGGCCTGCTCCTCCCGGGGAGCAAACCGGCGGAAGAGGCAACGCAGACCATGCAAGCGGTGGCCACTGAGGCTCAGGCCACACTGGACGCGGCATCGCAGCCAACGCCGGGGGAGGCCAGCACGGCGACCTCGGCCCCGCCGGCAGCCTCTTCCACCCCTGCCCCCAGCGACACTCCGGCAGTCACCGACACCCCTGCGAACACCGCCACGCCTACCGTCCCCATTGCGCATGTCAACCAGAACACGAACTGCCGAACTGGACCGGGCACCATGTATGACTTGCGCTACACGGCCGGCGCCGGAACCGACCTGACGGTTGTCGGGCGGACCACGGCGAACGACTACCTCATCGTGAATGATCCCAATCACGCCGGCCAAACCTGCTGGCTTTGGCTGCGCTACGTGGATGTCAGCGGCGACATCAGCGTCTTGCCGCTCAGCACGCCGCCCCCGACGCCTACGCCCTCCATTGGATTCAGCGCCAGCTATTCCTATATGGAGGGCTGTGTGGGTTGGGATCCGGGATTCAAGATTGAAAACACGGGCAGCCTGACCTTGAAATCTGTCTCGGTCACGGCCAAGGATA